>Ga0136644_10002834_pt1 | contig 13090 bp, 10 predicted proteins | sample C_130820_EF_Meta_FD_94780 | JGI IMG/M metagenome (GOLD analysis project Ga0136644, IMG submission 94780) | Freshwater microbial communities from Lake Croche, Canada to study carbon cycling - C_130820_EF_MetaG (v2) (version 2) | ecosystem: Environmental > Aquatic > Freshwater > Lake | place... | reverse complement strand
GCAAAGTCTTTGACCGCTCCGGCATAGGCCGTGCCCAGATCGTCATAGAAGCCGTCCATCTCCGGATAGACACCCATATTGATCACCTTGCGGCCGCCGCGATAGTGCAGCATCGAGGGTGAGGGGATGGTCATTTTGGCGGTCTTGCTGGTCACGCTTTTGAGATAGCGGAAATGCTCCACCATCGGATGCGGTTTGTAATGGACCTTGCCGGTCACCCGCACGCCGGTGGCTTTGGTCTGCACGCCTTTGAACTGGATACCCTGATCGGATTCGAAGGTTTCAACGCCTCCGAGACCACCGAGAAAATCGAAATGCCAGAAGGCGCGGCGGAATTCGCCGTCGGTGACGCTGTCCAGTCCGATGCTCTCCTGCTTTTTGACGAGCGCTAGAATTTCCTGATCTTCCACAGCCTTCAGGCCGGCAGCATCCAATTGGCCATTGGCGAAGTCCGTACGGGCATTCTTGAGCGGTTCGCTGCGCAGGAGGCTGCCAACCTGATCGGCGCGGAAGGGTGGCTTGGTGCGTTGCATGGCGTATTCCTTTATTGCGGTTGTGACGGTTGGGGTGCGGTCTTGCCGACAGCGCCCAGATGCTGGTCGAGAATGGCCTGATCCTTGAGCAGTTCGGCGCTCGGGGCATGATGCACGATGCTGCCGCGATCCAGAATGATCGCGTCATCGGTGAAGCCGAGAATTTTCTGGGCCTTCTGCTCGACAATGATCATCGACAGGCCCTCGTCCTGCGCCAGCCGGCGCAAGGCCCGCAACACCTCGTCGACAATGATCGGTGCCAACCCCTCGGTCGGCTCGTCCAGCAGCAGCAGGCGCGGGTTGAGCACCAGCGCGCGGCCGATCGCCAGCATCTGCTGCTCGCCGCCCGAAAGCTGGTTGCCGAGATTGCGCCGGCGTTCTTTGAGGCGCGGAAACATGTCGTAGACACGCGCCACGGTCCATGGTCCGGCGCAGGCCACGGCTGTCATGTTTTCTTCGACTGTGAGCGATTTGAATATATTGCGCTCCTGTGGCACCCAGCCGATGCCGCTATGGGCGCGCTGTTCGGCCGGCATGGAGGTGATGTCCTGCCCGCCGAACCGGATCTGCCCGCCCTGCCATGTGGTCAGGCCGATCAGTGAATTGATCAGCGTGGTTTTGCCGGTCCCGTTGCGACCCAGCAAAGCCAGCGAGCGGCCGTCTTTCAGCGACAGCGACAGGCCATTGAGCACACGCGCCTCGCCATAGCCGGCAGCCAGATGCTCGAGCGTGAGGAGATCGGGCTGTGCAGGCTCACTCATGGCCGGATTCTCCCAGATAGACCGCGCGCACCTGCGGATCGCGGGCGATCTCGTCAACCCCGCCCTCGGTCAGCAAAGCGCCATTGACCAGCACCGAGATGCGGTCGGCAAAGCTGAACACCAGATCCATGTCATGTTCGATCAGCACCACGGTGACATCCTTAGGCAGGTCGGCCAGAATATCGATGATCTCGTGGCGCTCCTCTTCCGGCACGCCTGCGGCCGGTTCGTCGAGCAGCAACACGCGCGGCTTGCAGGCAATGGCCAAAGCGATTTCAAGTAGCCGCTGTTTGCCATAGGGCAACAAGCGGGTCTGTTGCGTCATGACATCGCGCAAGCCGAAGCGGGCGAGAATGTCTTCGGCCTCGTCGACAAAGGCCTTGTTGGACCCCGCCACACGCCACCAGTCGCGGCCTTGATGGTGGCGCTCCGACACGGCCAGACAGAGCGACTGCAGCGGGCTCATATCGGCAAACAGCTGGTTGATCTGGAAAGTGCGGACCAGCCCGCGCTGCACCCGCGCATGCTGGCTGAGGCGGATGATGTTGTCGCCTTCCAGCGTGATACTGCCCTGCGAGGGGGTCAGCACGCCGGTCAGCAGATTGATCAGCGTGGTCTTGCCCGCCCCGTTCGGTCCGATCAGCGCGTGGCGCGCACCGGTATGGATGGTGAGCGAGACGTGGTCGGTGGCCCTCAAGCCACCAAAATTCTTGACGAGGTCATGGGTTGCCAGTGCGATGCTCATGCCGCACCCCCTTTGCCGCTGAGACGGGCGACCATGGATTTTACGGCTGCCCCGATCCGGTCATGGCCGACCAGAACCAGACAGACCAGCACCAGCCCGATCCAGAATTCCCAATATTGCGGGGTGATGCCCGCCAGCCAATCCTGCATCAGGGTAAACAGGATCGCGCCGATGATGCCGCCATAGAGCCAGCCGACACCACCGATCACCAGCACCAGCATCACATCGGCCGAGCGGTGGAAATCCAGCACATCCAGTGACACAAGCTGGGTCGTCTGTGCCGACAGCGCACCGGCAATGCCTGCAAAGGCCGCTGACAGCGTATAGATGGCCACGAGACGGCTCGACGCCGAAATGCCGATCGCGCCGGCGCGCAGGGCATTGCCCTTGACCGCCCGCAACGACAGGCCAAAGGTCGAGTGCACAATTTTGCGGGCCAGCAGAAACAGCACGAACAGCACCGACAGCGCATAGAGATAGGCGGTCTTGCCAAACAGGTCGAAGCTGAACAGGCCGAGCACCGGCCCCACCATCATGCCCTGCAAGCCATCGGCCCCGCCGGTGATCGAGGCCATGCGGTTGGCCAGTTCGAACAGCATCAGCGCGATACCCAGCGTCACCATCAGCCGTGTCAGATCACTGCCGCGCAGCAGCAGGAAACTGGTCAGCCAGCCGATGCAGGCGGCGACACAGGCCGCCCCAGCAAGCCCGAGCAGGGGATCGCCCAAACCGTGCTTGGCCATCAGGCCTGCCGCATAGGCTCCCACCCCGAAAAAGGCGGCGTGACCAAGGGAGACAATGCCGCCATAGCCGAGGATCAGATCCAGCGACAAAGCGAACAGACCCATAATTGCAATCTGGCTGAACAGCAGGGCTTTGGAAGGGAAGGCGAACAGCACGCCAAGGCTCAAAAGCCAGAACAGGCTTTCGCTCCAGCGCCAGCGCGCCTGATCAAGCATCATCTGATGGGCGGTCGGGGTCATGCTCATTTCCCCCTGCTGCGGCTGAACAGGCCCTGCGGACGGATGATCAGCACCACCACCATCAGGGCATAGATGATAAAGGCGCCGATTTGCGGCACATAATATTTGCCGCCGACATCGGCGATGCCGAGGATCAGCGAGGCGAAAAAGGCGCCGGTGATGCCGCTGGTGCCGCCCACCGTCACGACGATCAGAAAATAGATCATGAATTTGATCGGAAAGGTCGGATCCATCCCGAGAATGTCGGTGCCCAGTGCGCCACCCAATCCCGCCAGACCCGAGCCGACGGCAAAGGTGATGGCGAACACCGTGTTGACATTGATGCCCATGCCGCGCGCCACGCGCGGATCATCCACGGCGGCACGCAACTGGCTGCCGAACCGCGTCTTGACCAGCAGCATCTGGATGGTCACGGCCAGACAGCCGCACAAGGCGATGATGAAGACACGGTAGAGACCGATACTGCCGCCGAGAATGTCGACGCGGCCTTTCAGCATGTCGGGCAATTTGACGGTTTGCTGCTGCGAGCCGATCACATAATCAACCGCCGCCACCGCCATGAAAACAATGCCGATGGTGAACAGGACCTGGTCAAGATGGCTGCGCGCATAAAGCCTGCGGTACAGCGTGCGCTCCAGCACCATGCCGAGAGCCGCAGAAAACAAAAACGCCAAAGGCAGACAGAGCAGAAACGGCACGCCCCAGCGGTTGATCAGAAAAGCGGTGATATAGCCGCCTGCCATCGAAAACACGCCATGCGACAGGTTGATGAAATTCATCAGGCCCATGGTGACGCTCAGTCCGCAAGCCAGAACGAACAGCAGCATCCCGTAAGCTATGCCATCAAAGAGGATCGTCAGCATGGAAGGGGTCTTTTCATGTCGCCGGCTTCGGGATCACAACAACCAAGAACAAGAGTCTATCGCATAAAGGGGGGCGAAACGGTTTTCGTCAACCGTTCGCGCCCCCTCGAGATGCAGTGATGCTTCGTTGAGGTGAAGCAGGTCTTTATTTCTTGGCAGCCTTGAAAGGGTCCTTAACCGCCTCGATGGTGGCAAATTCCTGATTGTAGAGTTCCGAGCCGACTTTCTCGACCTTGCGCACATACATGTTCTGCACAATATCGCGGGTGTCGGGATCAATCGAGACCGGACCGCGGACCGAGGTCCAGCTCATGCCTTTCATCGCGGCAATCAGGGCTTCGCCATCCGTGTTGCCTTTGGTCTTTTCCAGGGCCTTGTAGACCAGCTGCATGCCATCATAGGCGCCGACAGCCATGAAGTTCGGGCGCATATTGTTGTTGGCTTTGCGGAAGGCTTCGACAAAGGCCTTGTTTTCGGGAGAGTTGTGGGATGCCGAATAGTGATGGGTGTTCACCACGCCAAGCGCCGGATCGCCGATTTCCTGCAACAGATCGTCATCGGTCACATCGCCTGTGGCAATCAGCTTGATGCCTGCTTTGTCAAAGCCGCGCTCGACAAACTGTTTCATGAAGGCCGCACCGAAGCCCGATGGCACAAACACGAACACCGCATCCGGCGAGGCATCCTTCACGCGCTGCAGGAAGGGAGCAAAATCGGGGTTGCGCAAGGGCACGCGCAGATTTTCGACAACCGTGCCGCCGCCCTTGGTCATGGTCTCGCTGAACCATTTTTCAGCATCCAGACCGGGGCCGTAATCGGTGACCAGTGTCACGACTTTCTTGATGTTGTTTTTCAGGCTCCATTCCGCCATCGGCACCGAGGCCTGCGGCAGGGTGAAGCTGGTGCGCACGATGAAGGGTGACTGTTCGGTGATCATCGCGGTTGCTGCGGCGGTGACGATCTGCGGCACCTTGGCCTGGGTCGCCAGCGGGGCCACCGAGAGCGCGAGAGGCGTCAAGCCGAAGCCGAGCAGCACGCTGACCTTGTCATTGACAACCAGTTCCTGGGCCAGACGCTTGGTGACGTCGGGTGCGCCGGTATCGTCCTTGACGATCAGCTCGATTTTCTTGCCGGCCACGGTTGCGCCGTTCTGCTGGATGAACAGTTTGGCGGCTGCTTCCTGCTGGCGTCCGGTCGAACTGGACGGGCCGGTCATCGGCAGGATCATGCCGATCTTGACGGTGTCTTGCGCTGCGGCCGGCAGCGACAGCTGGGGAGCCACCAGGCTCAGACCGGCCAGCACAGGGGCGGCCAGCCAGACGCGTTTGGAAAATGGATGGTTGCTCATCGGTGTCCCTCTCTTGTAATCGGTTCTCCATGGGGTTTGTTCACCATGCGAACATTTTTTCATATTGCGAACATTTTACCGTCTTGATGGCGCAAGCGTCAAGGCGAGTGCCTCAATGCTTGCATGCAACAGGACATGTTGTGCCTTCATTTTGACGTTTCAGCTTCAGTCCGTGCCGTTCGGCACTGCATAGGGTGACAAGGCGCGTTTGAGGAAACGGCCCGAGCCTGGCTTGCCGACCACCTTGCCGTCATCAAACACCACATCGCCGCGCAGGATGGTTTTGACCGGCCATCCTTTGACCTCGTAACCCTCCCAGGGTGTGTAGTCCGAGCCGTGATGCAGCAGGCTTTGCGAGATGGTCACCGTGCGGTTGGCATCCCACAGCACCAGATCGGCATCCGCGCCGACCGCAATCGAGCCCTTTTGCGGATAGAGGCCGTAAATCTTGGCATGGTTGGTCGAGGTCAAGGCCACAAACTGTTCCAGGGTGATGCGGCCTTTCGAGACTCCTTCCGAGAAGAGAATCGGCAGCCGCGTCTCAACCCCCGGAATGCCGTTGGGCACATAACGGAACGATTGCTTGCCCTTGGGGTTCAGCTTTCCCTCGGCGCTGTCATAGACAAACGGGCAGTGGTCGGACGAGAAGGTCTGGAACACGCCGGTGCGCAAGCCTTCCCAGATGGCATCCCAGCCGTCGCGGTCGCGCGGCGGTGGGGAACAGACATATTTGCCACCTGTCTCGTCGAAATTGGTGCCCTTCATATCCTCCTCGGTCAGCGAGATATATTGCGGGCAGGTCTCACCATAGATTTTGAGGCCGCGCTGTTGGGCCCAGCGGATTTGTTCCATCGCCTGGCGGCCTGACACATGCACGATCATGATCGGCACATCGACCAGTTCGGCATGGCTGATGGCGCGGTGGGCGGCTTCGCGCTCGACCAGTTCGGGGCGCGACTTGCCATGATAATAGGGGGCGGTGCGGCCTGCCGCTTCGAGCCGTTCTGTCATGAATTTGATCGAGTCATAGCCTTCGCAATGGACCATCACCAAGGCCTTCTCGCGCCGAGCCACATCGAACACATCGAGCAGCTGGCGGTCGTTGAGCACCATGTCGTCATAGGTCATGAACACCTTGAACGAGGTGTAGCCATCGGCCACCAGCGCGGGCAATTCCTGACCCAGTATCGACGGGGTCGGATCGGTGATGATCAGGTGGATGCCGTAATCGGCAATGCAGTTGCCTTCGGCGAGTTTCTGGTATTGCGTGACGCTGTCGCGCAGCGAGGCCCCGCGCGGTTGGGTGGCAAAGGGAATGATGGTGGTATTGCCGCCCGCCACCGCCGCCATTGAACCGGAGACAAAATCATCGGCCATTCTAATGCCGGGACTGTTCTGGCACAGATGCACATGGCTATCGATGCCGCCGGGCATGACCAGAAGCCCGGTTGCGTCGATTTCGGTTTTGGCTGCGCTGATGTGGTCGGCCAGCGCAGCGATGCGGCCGTCCCGGATGCCGATGTCGCACTGCATCACATCGGAGGCTGTCACCACCGTGCCGCCCCTGACCGCTACATCATAATCACCCATGAGAGCCTCTCCTTTTCAGAATATATTCTCGAATTTTCGGGTAAATGCCAGTCGATGCAAGATATTTCGGCTGTCTTCAGACGGATTTATGGTCGGTTTCTGCCCTTTTTCTGATCTGGTCGTTCCCGATCATCTCCCAGGCCTGCTCGGCGGTCTCGGCATAATGGATCATATCGAGATCGGTTTTGCTGATCATGCCATTGCTGACCAAAGCATCGAAATTGACGACGCTGGACCAATAGGCTTTGTCGAACAGCACAAAACGGCTTTTGGTGGATTTTCCGGTCTGGCTCAGGGTGAGCAATTCGAACAATTCATCAAAGGTTCCGAACCCGCCGGGAAAGGCGACAATGGCACAGGCCCGCATGGCAAAATGCATTTTGCGCATGGCGAAATAATGGAAATTCATTGTCAGTTCCGGCGTCATGTAGGGATTGGGACATTGCTCGTGCGGCAAGGTGATGTTGAGCCCGATCGAAGGGGCCCCGACCTCGAACGCCCCGCGATTGGCCGCTTCCATGATGCCTGGTCCGCCGCCCGTGCAGATCACATTGTGGCGCTCTCCGGTCACCGGATCCGGACTCGTGCCATGGGCCGAGCACAGGCGGGCAAAGCGGCGGGCTTCGTGATACCAGAAGGGCTGGCGGCCCGGCCCGTCCTCGCGCACCCGCGCGCTGCCGAACACCACCACGGTGGACATGATGTTCCATGCCCGCATGATCTCCTCGGTTTTCTCGTATTCGAGCATGAACCGCATGCCGCGCTGGGAATCACTCAGCAGGAAATCCTGGTCCAGTATCGGCAGACGATAACTCGGGGAAGCCATCTGCTTGTCCGATGACAGCGGAGAATGGGTGGAGGCAGGCAGTTCGACCAACGGCTCGCGCGCCGTGGTCTGCTGTTGCTGTTTGTGCTGCTCGGGATTGGCCATCTCATCTGTCCTTGGGTCTGCCGTTCAGAAGGGCAGGCCGACATAGTTTTCCGCCAGAGAGGTCATCGCGGCGCGGGAGGAGAACAGATAGGCCAGTTCGGCCCCCTGCATCTTGGTTTCGAAAGCCGGCTGGTCGGGGAACCGGTGCAGCATGGTGGTCATCCACCACGAGAAGCGCTCGGCTTTCCATACCCGCGTCAGGGCTTTTTCGGCGTAGCCATCAAGCCCTTGGGTGTGGCCGTGATGATAGAAATCTTGCAAGCCCTGCCAGAGATAATAGACGTCGGACGCCGCAAGATTGAGGCCTTTGGCTCCTGTCGGCGGGACGATATGGGCTGCGTCTCCGGCCAGAAACAACTGGCCGTAGCGCATCGGTTCGGCCACAAAACTGCGCAAGGGCGCAATGCTTTTCTCTATGGACGGGCCACGGACCAGGCGGTCTTGATGGGAGGACGGCAACCGCGGCTGCAACGCATCCCAGAACCGTTCGTCGGACCAATCCTCGATCTTCTCGTCCAGCCCGCATTGAAGATAGTAGCGCGAGCGGCTGTGAGACCGCATCGAACACAGTGCAAACCCGCGGTCATCATTGATATAGATCAGTTCGTCATCGACTGGCGGCGTATCGGATAATATTCCAAGCCATCCGAACGGATAAACACGTTCGTAGGTTTTGAGGATCGAGGCGGGAATCGAGCGGCGGCTGACGCCGTGAAAGCCGTCACAACCGGCAATCACATCACAGCTGATGACGTGTTCGACGCCGTCCTTGCGATAGCTGACAGTAGGGTGCGCGGTGTCGAGACCGGACAGGCTGACATCTTCGGCCTCATAAATGGTAGGAGCGCCACTGGCAGCGCGCGCAGCCATCAGGTCGCGCGTGACTTCTGTCTGGCCGTAGACCAGCACGCTGGATCCCGTGAGATCCTGGAAGTCGATGCGGTGCATCTGCCCGTCGACCATCAGGGCCGTGCCGTGGTGGACGATGCCTTCCTTGTCCATCCGCTCGGCGCATCCGGCCTGTCGTATCAGCGACACGGTGCCCTGTTCGAGCACGCCAGCCCGGATGCGGCCCAAAACATAATCGGGGCTGCGTTGTTCGAGAATCAGGGTTTCGATCCCCGATGTCTGGAGCAATTGCCCCAACAGCAAACCGGCCGGCCCTGCTCCGACAATCACAACTGATACGGACTTCATCGATTTTATCCTGTTGGCTTGGACCGATTGGTGTCCCTCGGGACGCCAATCGGTAGAACATTCGCACTATTGTTAGCTTACACCCTGTCGGGGTCAAAAGAATATCGGGGGCAGATCACCAAATTGCTCCATTTTTGATCAGGTAGGTCCGTTCTGATAATAAGCAATAGACAAACGAGGCCTTTCCGGCCTTAAATAAGACGTTAAGGAATTCAGCACCCGGGAACTTGGGGCGATGTGTGGAGGAAATGATGACGAATTTTACACGGCGCAGTATTACATCAGCTTTGGCTTTGGGTGTCGCAGCTCCCGCATTCTTGCGGTACGCTTCGGCACAATCCGCGACCATCAAAATCGGCCAGGTTGTCCCCATCACGGGACCGGCCGCAGAAGCGGGCAAATATGCCATGGCCGGCGCGAAGATCGCGCTTGACGAGATCAATAAAAAAGGCGGCATCCTCGGCAAACAGGTCGAAATCATCACCGAAGACGACCAGACGACCAATCCCGGCGCGGTGCTGGCCTTCTCCAAGCTGGCCACCAATGCCGAAATCGTCGCCTTTGTGACCTCGATCCGCTCGACCCAGGTGCATGCGATGGCACCCGATATTGCCAAGATCGCCAAACCGACCATGTTCGGTGGGACCGATCCGACACTGACCAAACTCGGCAATCCCTGGCTGTTCCGCTGCCGTCCGAATGATACCTTCTCCGGCAAGGTCATCGCCGAATTCGGCGTGAAGGAACTGGGCTTGAAAAAGTGGGGCATTGTCCACTCCACCGACGCTTTCGGCACCAATGGCATGAAGGCGCTTGAGGCATCCCTGCTGGCTTTGGGTGTGACCCCCGTGACCATCCAGGGCTACGCCAACCAGTCACAGGACTTCACCCCGGTCGTGCTGGCTTTGAAGCAGGCCGGCATCGATATCATCTCCTCCTACTTCACCTTCGAGAACGATCTGGGCATCTTTGCCCGCCAGTTGCGCCAGCTCGGCGTGAATGCGCCTTGGGTCGGCTCGCCATCCATTGTCAACACCACAGCCATCAAGCTGGCCGGGCCTGCGCTCAACAATACCTATGGCGTGGCCGATTACGCCGAAGAATCATCACCTGAAGCCAAGGCCTTTGCCGATAACTATCGTGGGATGATGAAGGTGGCGCCCGACAACCAGTCGTCCTGGACCTATGACGCCATGCATTTGCTGGCTGTGGCGATCAACAAGGCCGGCAAGACCGATCCCGACGCCGTGCGCGCCGCGATGTTGTCGATCAAGGGTTACAAGGGTGCCGAAGGCGAATATAATTTCGATGCCAATGGCGATGGTCTGCACGGCTACAATGTCGTGAAGAATGTCGGCGGCAAGATCGAATTTGCCAAGCATATCGAATTCCCGTCCTGATCCGGTTTCGTTATCCAAGGGCCGCCCCGCTTGTCGTTTCGGCAAGAGGGGCGGTTTCCTCCGGTTTCAGCTTTTGTCTGTTTCCAGCCCGTTCTTCTGACCTTCCGGTGATCTTATGGACATGGTTTTTCAGCTCCTCTTTCAGGGGATTGGCATTGGCTCGGTCTATGCGCTTGTCGCGCTGGGCTTTGTGCTGATTTTTCGGGCCACCAATGTCGTCAATTTCGCACAAGGCGAATTCTCGATGGTGGCGGCGTTCTTGATGGTGATCTTTTCCGTCGATCTGGAATGGCCATACTGGATCTCGTTTCTGCTGTCGCTCGGCGGCATGGCGATCTACGGGGCCCTGTTCAATCTGGGCGTCTATTTCCCCCTGCGCCATCGCACCTATCTGCCGGTGATCATTTCCACAATCGGGGCCTCCATCCTGGTGTCCAATTCGACGCTGGCGCTTTACGGACCGCAGCCCCAGGTGCTGCAGCCCCTGCTTGATTTCCCCGGTTTCAATATCGGTGCTGTCTATTTGGATGCCCAGTATCTGCTGATCATCGGTGTGACGATCGTGCTAGTGGCGTTCCAATACTGGTTCTTCGAACACACTTTGCTGGGCAAGAAGCTTCAAGCCACCTCGCAGGACAAGGAAATGGCCTCTTTGCTGGGCATTCCCGTGGCCACCATGATCATGTTGACCTTTGTCTACAGCGCGATGATCGGCGGACTGGCGGGGATCATGGTTGCCCCTATTCTTTTTGTGTCGATCCATATGGGCGGCACCATCGCCCTGAAAGCCTTCGCAGCCACCATTATCGGCGGTTTCGGTGATGTGGCGGGGGCTATTATCGGCGGTTTGGCTCTGGGGGTGATCGAAACGTTCGGGGCGGCCTATGTGTCGGTTCCCTATAAAGACGGTTTTGCCTTCCTCGTATTGGTGGCCTTCCTTGTGTTCCGGCCCCAGGGCATTTTTGGCGAACGTGTGGCGGAAAAAGCATGAGCAGCATGATTGATATTTATCGCGCTTCCGCTCAAAGGAAGCAGCGTGGACTTCTCGCTTATATCGCGTTGATTGCGGTGCTGGTCTATGTGGCCGCGACCACCACATTCGATGGATATGTAACCAATATCCTGATGCAGGCTGTCACCTATTCTGTGGCGGTAATGGGCCTGACGGTTGTGCTGGGCCTGTGCGGACAGATCAACCTCGCGCAAGCCGCCTTTTTCGGGCTCGGCGCCTATGCGGTCGGGCTTGGGACTGTTGATTACGGCCTGTCCTACTGGATCTGTATGGGGCTTGGTCTGGCTCTGGTTTTGGCCTTCGGGGCATTTCTGGGTACCTCGACCATCCGTCTCGGCGGGCATTATCTGGCGATGGTGACGATCTCCTTCCAGCAGATCCTGACACTGGTCATGATCAACTGGATTCCGGTGACCCATGGTCCGGACGGTGTGTCGCGGATTCTGAAACCGAGCCTGTTCAACACGCCGCAAAGCTATCTGGCGTTCTGTGTGGTGGTGTTGGCCGCTGTCGGTTATCTGGTCTGGCAATTGCCCTCGACCAAGCTTGGCCGCGCCATGCGTGCCGTGCGTGACAACGAGCTGGCCGCCGGTGTGACCGGCATCGATATCCAGCGCACCAAAGTCACGGCTTTCGCCATTTGCGCTTTGCTGGGTGGACTGGGCGGCAGCCTGTTTGCCGGTGGCTTCTCCTATGTCAGTCCAGACCAGTTTTCCTTCGCGGAATCCATTGTCTTCCTGACCATGGTGCTGCTGGGCGGGGTTGCCTCGCCGATCGGCGCGGTGATCGGGACCGGCCTTCTGATCCTCATTCCGGAATGGTTACGCTTTCTGAAATCCATACCGGGTCTCTATCTGGCCATTTACGGGCTGGCGGTGATCCTGATCGTGCTGTTCATGCCCGACGGGATCTGGGGCTTTGTGGTGCAGCGGTTCAAGAATCTGCGCGGCGCCTTGCGGCTGTCTGCGGAGTTGCCCGAACTGACTTTGGTGCAGACCCAGGCCCATGCCGATGATGTGCTGGTGGTCAACAATCTGGCCAAGCATTTCGGTGGCTTGAAGGCGGTGGATGATATTTCCTTTGTTGTCAAACGCGGCAGTGTGCATGCGCTGATCGGGCCGAACGGGTCCGGCAAGACCACCACACTCAACGTCCTTTCGGGGCTCTATACCCCGACGGCGGGTGCGGTGCAGCTTGATGGCCAGGACATCACCCATTTCGCCCCGCATGAGCGAACGGCATCGGGATTGGGTCGCACCTTCCAGAATATCCGTCTGTTCCGATCGATGACGGCTCTTGAAAATGTCATCATCGGTGTGGAGCGTCCGGGCAATCCGGTCGACCATGCACCGATCGCGCTGGAAGCCCGCGCCCGCTCGGCCCTCAATTTCGTCGGTCTCGGCGATCGTGCCGATGAATTGGTGACCTCCTTCTCCTATGGCCACCAACGCCTGATCGAAATTGCCCGCGCCTTGGCTGGCAATCCGACCTTGCTGTTGCTGGACGAGCCGGCCGCCGGACTCAATTCCACCGAAAAGATGGAGTTGCGCGATCTCCTGAAACGGATTGCCGCTAAGGGCCTGACCATCCTGATCATCGACCATGACATGACGCTGGTCAGCGAAGTCGCAGAGCATATTACCGTGCTCAATTTTGGTCGCCGCATCGCGGATGGCGATCCTGTTTCGGTGCTCAACCATCCCGATGTTGTGACCGCCTATTTGGGG
>Ga0136644_10002830_pt1 | contig 13097 bp, 17 predicted proteins | sample C_130820_EF_Meta_FD_94780 | JGI IMG/M metagenome (GOLD analysis project Ga0136644, IMG submission 94780) | Freshwater microbial communities from Lake Croche, Canada to study carbon cycling - C_130820_EF_MetaG (v2) (version 2) | ecosystem: Environmental > Aquatic > Freshwater > Lake | place... | reverse complement strand
GGCACAAACTAATAAAGTTGATATACAATCAAGTAAATATAATTTAATGCAATCTAATGTAAACTATAATATTTATATAGGTCAAAATAAAACGTTTAATATAAATGGTAAAAAAACAATAACCTGTAATACAGGATGGGTTTATGAAGGATATAATAATTTTATTACTGAATTAATGTTAAGTGATACTATTTTAATTGACAATAGACCTGCTATAATTAAAACACAATCTTTACAATATAAAACAGATTTGTTAGATAAAAATATAAACTTCATTTTAGAATTTGAATATTCAAATAATTTACTAAACAATATAATATAATGAATGTAGTATCACTTTATATTTATACAAATTCAACTTCTAAAAAATTAGATTTATTTGCTGATGAAAAAATATCTGTTACAAGTGCTGTATCTAATTTTAATGATTTAGGCAAAATATATACAGACTTTTCGCAATCTTTTACAATACCTGCATCTAAAACAAATAATAAAATATTATCACATTGGTACGAAAGTTCTTTAGATAATGGTTACGATCATAGAAAACGTTATGATGCTTATATTAAAATAAATTCTTTATTATTTAAAAAAGGAAATATACAATTAGAAAAAGCAAATAAGAAAAACGGATTTATAGAAAGTTATACAGTTACTTTTTATGGTAACTTAACACAATTAAAAGATAAATTTAAAGATGATAAATTAAACACTTTAGATTATAGTTCTTTAAATCATACATACGATTCAACTAATATAATTAATAGAATAAATCCATCAAGTAGTTATTTAGTTAGTTACCCTTTGATTGGTTCACAAAGAAGATTTTCATATAAACAAGGTATAGCAGTACAAGATATTAACACTTCAACAGGTGCTATTAAATGGGATGAATTATTTCCTGCTATTACTTTAACTAAAGTATTTGAATTAATACAATCAAAATATGGTATAACATTTACAGGTAGTTTTTTTAATTTAGACCAATGGAGTAAATTATATTTATATCTTAAAAATGCTGAAAATTTGGCTTTTTATACACCTAAAACAAAAATAAACTTTACAAGTATTGGCGGTACGTTTCCTGAAATGAATTTAACAACTGATACAGTTACATCAGATTGGAATTGGGGTTACTCATATACACAAAATAATACTAAATCTATTTGGATGCAATTAGAAATAACTCCAAGTGATTTAACAAAATCATATAGACTTTATGTTTATAGGAATGGTGTATTATTTAAAACTTTTTCAGATTTACAAGGTTCTTATTTAGATAGTAATTCAATACCTAATCGTTCAATTTGGTTAGATAACTTTTCATATACAAACAATCCAACAAATAATGTTTATACATTTGAAATTGATAGTGCTGAAAATTTATCTTTTAATTGTACATTAAGATATGATAGAATAATTAGTGGAGGAATTTATAATACAGCTTATGGTTTAGCACCTACAACAACAACTGTTAAAACTATGCCTATTCAATCTTTTGTGCCTGATATTACTATTAATGATTTTATTATAGGTATTATAAAAGCTTTTAATTTAATGATAATTCCTAAAGATAATAATACGTTTGAATTTTTGCCTTTAGAAATGTATTACAATGCAGGTAAAATATTAGATATAACACAATATACATATGCCGATGAAATGGATATTGAACGACCTAAATTATTTAAGTCAATAAATTTTCAATATGAAAAAAGCAATAATATTTTAAATAATGCTTATAGAAACTTTTACAATTTAGAATATGGAGATTTAATTTATAATAATTCTAATTCAAATGAAAGTTCAAATTACGAAATTAAACTACCTTTTGAAAATATATTATTTGAAAAAACTGTAGGATATAATTTTGAAACTGCAACTTTAATAGATAAAGATTTAAAACCATATACACCTAAACCAATGTTAATTTATAACAATGGAACTTTAACAACTCCTTTTACTGCAGGAAATAAAATATATATTACTACAGAAACAACACCTACACAAGTAGATAATTATGTTAGGTTTTCAAATGAATATAATAGTTTACCAACAGATTTAACATATACTCACTTAATGTCTATGAATTTTGGCAATGAACAATCGCCTTTTTATAATGTTTTAGCACCAAGAGGATTATATTTTAGACACTATAAAAATTATATTGATAACTTATATGATATTAAAACAAGAGTTATTAAATGCAAAGCATTACTTCCTTCAAGTTTATTAAATTCAAGTGTTACTAATAGTTCAAATAAAACATTAGGTATAGCTTTAAATGATAGATTAATAATAAGAAATAAAAGATATATTATTAATAATATTACTACTGATTTAACAACAGGAGAAACTAATTTAGAATTAATTACAGATTATAGAGGAATTAACGCTGCATCTACTGTAGGATATAAAATAGCAAGTTTAGATGTAGTACAAGTTGATAAAACTGCACAAGTAATAACTGAAGTTATTTATTTGAATGATTATGATTATATTACTTTAAAAGGTGCTGAAAACTTTTTAAGTTATACACCAACATCTAATAATAAAACTGATATTTCATTAGTAGTTACTATTCCTGCAAATTCAGGTTCAGATAGAAAAGATAGAATAGGAATTGAATGTTATAAAAATGGAACATTACAAACTACTGAATATATAAACTTTTTACAAACTGCAATATGATAAAAAACATTTTAGAATTATTATCACTTGATGAACATTATGGGCAAAGTGAAATAATAGAAATAGCGAAAGGAAAGTATAAAATAAAAAAAACTTTAAAAGAAGGTTTTAAACAAGTAAAAAGACAATGGAAAATAAAGTAGTAAATTTAGAAATTAAATCAAATGTTGATGAATCTATTGCAGGTTTAAAAGCATTAAAAAGACAGTTAAAAGATACTGCTGCAGGTTCAGAAGAATTTAAAAAATTATATAATCAAATTGATGATTTAGAAGATAAAATTAAATCTGCTAAAAATAGTTCTTCTGATTGGATAGATAGTATAGAACAAGCAGGTGGACCATTAGGAATGCTTGGTGCAGGTTTAAATAGAGCAAAAGTAGCTACACAAAGTTTTGGTGGTGCATTAAAAGCTACAGGTATTGGTTTAATTGTTTCTTTGCTTGGTGGTTTAGTTGCTGCATTTTCTGAAAACGAAGGTGCTATGAAAAAAATACAACCTTTGTTAGATGGTTTAAAGAAAATATTTCAAGGTGTATTTAGAGCAGTAGAACCATTATTTGATACATTTGTTAAATTAGCTACTGATGCTTTGCCATATGTTACAAAAGGTATAGGTATGGTTTATTCTGCTATGATGGCTTACTTTACTTTTATAAAAGAATCAGGTGGTGGAGTAATGAAAATTTTAAAAGGTGTTTTTACTTTAGATGCAGATGCAATTACAGAAGGTATAGACCAAGTAGGTAGCAGTTTTAAGAAAACACAAAATGCTTATACTGATAGTATGAAACGTTTTTCTGAAGGTTCAAAAGAATTAACAGAAAAAGAAAAAGAAGAATTAGAAAAGCGTGAAGTTAATAGAAAAGCTGCATTAGAAAAACAACAAGAGAATGAAAAACGTGCAAGAGAAAAAGCTGCAGAAGAAGAAAAAAAACGTAAAGAAAAAATAGCTGAAGATAAAAAGAAATTTGATGAAGAAACAAATGCTAATTTACAATTATTAAATGAAGCAAATTTACAAAAAGATTTAGAAGATTCTGCAAGAAAAAGAGGTTTATTAGATGAACAAATTGCTTTATTAAATGAAGGAGTTGATGCAGAACAAGTGGCAGAAACAAAAAGAAATGAAAATGCAGATGCAGCAGCTAAAGCAAATATAGCAATAGCACAAGCAGAAAAAAAGGCTAAAATGGATGCTTTAGATTCTTATGCAAATTCTTTAAATAGTATTGCAGGAATGTTAGGAGAATCAACTGATGCAGGTAAAGCAGCCGCTGTAGCAAGTGCAACAATATCTACTTATAGTTCTGCAAATAAAGCATATGAATCACAATTAGCAACACTAACTCCTGATGCACCAATTAGAGCAACAATAGCAGCAGGTGTAGCAATAGCAAGTGGTTTATTAAATGTGCAAAAAATACTTTCTGTTCAAACTCCTAATGGAGGTGGTGGTGGTTCTGCTCCTTCTACAACAACAATGACTGCTCCAACTTTTAATGTAGTAGGTCAAGGTGGTGCAAATCAAATAGCACAAGGTATGGCACAACAAAATATAGCACCAATACAAGCATATGTAGTTGCAGGTGCAGTTACTTCAGGTCAAGCATTAAATAGAAACATTATTAATAATGCTTCAATGGGTTAATTAAAACAAAACAAAATTTAATTTATTTTAATAATATGAAGATAATAGAACTTATAATAGACGAAAACGAACAACTTTCAGGAGTTGATGCAGTTTCAATAGTAGAATTTCCTGCGATAGAATCAAACTTTATTGCATTAAATAAACAATTAGAATTAGCTAAAGTTGATGATGAAAAGCATATTTTAATGGGTGCTGCTTTAATTCCTAATAAACATATTTATAGAAGAAATGGTAATGATGAATATTATATTTTCTTTTCTAATGAAACAGTGCGTAAAGCAAGTGAATTATTTTTAATGAATAGCAATCAAAACAATGCTACATTAGAACACGAAAAAGAATTAAAAGATTTATCAATAGTTGAATCTTGGATTGTTGAAGATTCTGAAATGGATAAATCAAAAAAATATGGTTTAGATGCTCCTGTAGGTTCTTGGGTTGTTTCTATGAAAGTAAACAATCCTGAAATATGGAATGACTTTGTAAAAACAGGCAAAGTAAAAGGATTTAGTATTGAAGGATATTTTGCAGACAAATTAGAAATGAGTTTACAAAAAGAAAAAGAATTAGAGTTATTAGAACAAATTAAAAACATCATTTTAAATGATGAAAAAAAAAAGTTCAATTAGCTAAAATTTCTTTTGATTATGATTCTACATTATCTACAGCAAAGGGTACAGAATTAGCCAAAAAATTAATATCAGAAAATAATGATTTATATATTATTTCTGCAAGGCACTTAAAAAGTGGTATGTTAAACAAAGCTAAAGAATTAGGTATACCTTTAAATAGAGTTTATGCAACCGGAAGCAATACAAATAAAATAAATAAAATTAAAAGTTTAAAAATACAAACGCATTATGATAATAATGAGAATGTTATTAAACAACTTCAAGGAATTGGAAAATTATTTACAAACGATTAAAAATAAAATTATGAATAATAAAACAAGTTCTCCAAAAGGTGGAAAACGTGGATGTTTATGTAAAGATAATACATATAGTTCAAAATGTTGCAATGGTGAATTATCAGAACAAGGAATTGGTTCTTTAAAAGGACAACAATCAAGTTCAGTTACAAACACAGATGGAACACGTGTTTTAGTACGTTCTAATGGCTAATTTATAACAAAACTAAATAATAATAATTTAAACTATAAATACTTATAAAAATGAATGTAATCAATGAAATTAAAACTCTTTTGGGTATGGAAGTAAAACTTGCTCAAATGAAACTAATGGATGGAGTTACTGTTTTAGAAGCTGATGCTTTTGAAGCAGGTAATAATGTCTTTATTGTTAATGGTACTGATAAAATTCCTGTACCTGTTGGAGAATATGAATTAGAAGATGGAAACGTTTTAGTAGTTGAAGTTGAAGGAGTAATTTTAGAAATTACAGAACAAGCTGCTGAAGAAGTTATGCCTGAATCAAATCATCCCGCTGCTGAAGCTACAGAGCCACAAGTAGAAGCATCTGCTGAAGTATCTACTCCAAAAAGAATTGTAGAATCAGTTTCTAAAGAAATGTTTTTTGCAGAAATTGAGAAATTAAGAACTGAAATTGCTGAATTAAAATTAGCTAAAGAAGTTGTTAAAGAAGAATTAAGTTCAGATATTGTTGTTGAACCATTAACACACTCTCCTGAAGTTAAAAACGAAGTAAAACTAAATAAATTATCTCCTAATCGCCAAATGACTACACAAGATATAGTTATGGCAAAACTTTTTAATTAATAAATTATGGCTACTACTACAAGTATTACAACTACCTATGCAGGGGAGTTTGCAGGAAAATATGTTTCTGCTGCATTATTATCAGGTTCTACTATTGCAAATGGTGGAATTGAAGTAAAACCAAATGTAAAATATAAAGAAGTATTGAAAAAAATTGCTACTGATGCAATCGTTAAAGATGCTACTTGTGATTTTACTGCTACTTCTACTGTTACATTAACAGAGAAAATTTTACAACCTGAAGAATTTCAAGTAAACTTACAACTTTGTAAAAAAGATTTCAAATCTGATTGGGAAGCAGTTCAAATGGGTTACTCTGCATTTGATTCTTTACCTCCTGCTTTTGCTGATTTCTTATTAGGACACGTTGCAGCTAAAGTTGCTGAAAAAACTGAACAAAACATTTGGAAAGGTGTTACTGCTAATGCAGGAGAATTTAACGGATTTGCTACATTAGTTTCTTTAGATGCTTCTTTACCTACTGCACAAGAAATTGCAGGTACTACTGTTACTGCTTCAAATGTAATTGCACAATTAGGTTCTATTGTTGATGCTATTCCTGCAACACTTTATGGAAAAGAAGATTTGTATATCTATGTTTCACAAAATATCGCAAGAGCTTATGTTAGAGCTTTAGGAGGATTTGGAGCATCAGGTTTAGGTGCTAATGGTACTAACACAATGGGTACACAATGGTTTAACAATGGTTCATTATCTTTTGATGGTGTTAAAATATTTGTTGCTAATGGTTTAGCTGCTAATACTGCTATTGCTACATTGAAATCTAACTTATTTTTTGGAACAGGTTTATTATCTGACCAAAATGAAGTTAAAGTTTTAGATATGGCTGATTTGGATGGTTCTGAAAATGTAAGAGTAATTATGAGATTTACTGCAGGTGTACAATACGCTGCTATTGAAGATATTGTTACTTACGGAATCACAAACTCTGCTAACTAATAATAATTAGTATAATTTAAATTATAGGGCAGTTTGTTAATGCTTACTGCCCTTTTTTAATAAAATGCAAATTTGCGAACATATAAATTGTGATAATACATTTGAATACAAATCAAATAAAAAGTTTTGTACAAGAAAATGTAAACAAAAAGCAAAAGACTTAAGGATAAATAGTAAAAGACATTATCGAGTTTCTGTAGAAAATAAATGTTGTAATTGTGGATTTATACCAATTCATATTTGTCAACTTGATGTTGACCATATAGATGGTAATAAAAAAAATAATAACATAACAAATTTACAAACACTTTGTGCTAATTGTCACAGATTAAAAACATTTGTAAATAAAGATTGGATTAAATAATTTAAATAACTTTTTTTTAACTTTTAAATATATAAAAAATGGCGTGTGATATAACATTAGGAAGAGCTGAAGTATGTAAAGATTCAGTTGGTGGTTTAAAAGCAGTTTATTTCATTAATTGGGGAGATGCTACAACAGTAACATATTCTGCAACTGCAGGACAAGAGGATGTAATTACTGCTTTAGGTGGTACTCCTATTGGTTACAAATATGAATTAAAAGGTACATCATCTTTTGAACAAAGTGTAACTTCTTCAAGAGAAAATGGAACTACATTTGTAGACCAAAAATTAAGTTTAAGTTTAAAAAAATTATCTTTTGCAGACCACAAACAGCTTAAATTATTAGCTTATGGTAGACCTCAAATTATTATTGAAGATAATAACGGAAATTGGTTTATGGCAGGTTTAACTAAAGGAATGGATTTAACTACTGCAACTATTTCAAGTGGTGCAGCTATGGGTGATATGTCAGGATATAAAATGGAGTTTCAAGGAATGGAACCTTTACCTGCAAACTTTATCAAACCAACTGCAGGAACTTTGGTAACAGCAGTTTTAGCTTCAATAGTTGAAGGAGCATAATATTATTATTTGTTTTTTAAAAATAGGGTGTTATTTATTTAGCATCCTTTTTTGTTTTAAAACAATTTTGAATATAAATTATTAATATATAAAAATAGTTTATGATAATTTTAAAGAAACAAACTACAGCACAAAGTTTAACATTTATTCCACGTGAATATAATGCTACAACTATTGTTTTAAGAAATGAAACAACAAATGAAGAAACTACAATAACAGCAACATTTTCTTTATCAAATTATTATTTAACTACAACTACTGTATTTGATTTAAAAGAAAATACATTTTACAATTTAACTATTAAAAATGGTTCTAATATAGTTTACAAAGATATTGTTTTTTGCACAAATCAAGCGAATGATACATATACAGTAAATCAAAATCAATATGTAGCAAACGTTACAACAAACGAATTTAAAATTTATGAGTAATATATCAATAGTAAATTTAAGTGCTTATACAAGCCCTATAATTCAGGAAAATAAAAAGAATAGTTATATAGAGTATGGAAGTGATAATAATTACTTTCAATATTTAATAGATAGATATTTATATAGTGCTACAAATGGTGCAATTATTACAGGTGTTGCAAATATGATTTATGGTAAAGGTTTAGATGCTTTAGATTCTAATAAAAAGCCAAATGAATATGCACAAATGAAATCTATTATTAAAGATTCAGATTTGCGTAAAATAGCTTTAGAACGTAAGTTATTAGGAATGGCTTCTATGCAGGTAGTAATGGAAAAGAATATTGTTAAACAAGTTCTTCATTTTCCAATGCAAACTTTACGTGCTGAAAAATGTAATGATAAAGGACAAATTGAAGCTTGGTATTATCATCACGATTGGACTAAAAAGAAACCAAGTGAAGAAGTTAAAAGAATCCCTTCTTTTGGTTTTGGTAATGGTAATGAAGTTGAAATATATGTAATACAACCTTATGTATCAGGTTTTAATTATTATTCTCCAATAGATTATTCAGGTTCTTTACCTTATGCTTTATTAGAAGAAAATATTGCTGATTATCAAATTAACGATGTTCAAAACGGATTTAGTGGTACAAAGGTAATTAACTTCAATAATGGTATTCCTTCTGAAGAAATGCGTGATAAAATGAAACGTGATGTATTGGGTAAATTAACAGGTTCAAGAGGAGAAAAAGTTATTATTGCTTTTAATGCTAATGCAGAAAGTAAAACTACAGTTGAAGATTTACCATTAAATGATGCACCTGCACACTACGAATACTTAAGTAAAGAATGTTTTGATAAACTTATTGTAGGTCATAGAGTTACTTCGCCTATGTTGTTAGGAATACGTACAGGAGATGGTGGTTTAGGTAATAATGCAGATGAAATTAAAACTGCTACTTTATTATTTGATAATATAGTTATTAAACCATATCAACTTGAAATAATTGATGCTATTGATGAAATTTTAGCAGTTAATGATATATCATTAAAATTATATTTTAAAACAATACAACCTTTAGAATTTGTTGAAACTGCAGGATTAGATGCACAAACAAAAGAAGAAGAAACAGGTGTTAAAATGTCAAAACATTTAGATGAAATTGATTTAAATTCTTTCGGAGAAGAAATTGATTTAAATGAATGGGAATTAATAGATTCACGTAAAGTTGATTATGATGAAGAAGCAGAATTAGATAAAGAAATAGAATCTTTAAATAATCCTAAAAAATCTACATTAAGCAAGATTTGGAACTTTGTAAGTACAGGAACAGCAATACCAAACGCTAAAAGCGAACAAGATGGAGAATTATTTAAATCACGTTATAGGTATAGTGGTTCAATATCTTCTAATAGTAGAGAATTTTGTAAAAAAATGTTAAATGCTGATAAATTATATCGTAAAGAAGATATTCAAAGAATGAGTTTAAGTGCTGTTAATGCAGGTTGGGGTCCTGAAGGAGCAGATACTTACGATGTATTTTTATATAAAGGTGGTGGTGCTTGTCATCATTTTTGGACACGTGAAACATATAGAAAACGTTCTGATGTAAACAATCCTAATGCAGAAGAAATTAGTCCTGCAAAAGCAAGAAAAGAAGGCGAAATATTACCAACTAACAATCCATTAGTATATCAAAAACCAATTAATATGCCTAATCAAGGATTTTTACCTAAATAATTAATAAAAAATGGCGAAGGCACTCTTTATAACAACAAATGATTTAGTTAAACATACTATTATAAATGGTAATGTAGACCCTGATAGCTATACACAATATATCTTTCAAGCACAACAGGTACACATACAAAACTATTTAGGAACTAAATTATATAACAAAATTAATGATGGAATTGTAGCAGGTAATTTAGCAAGTCCATATACAACGCTTTTAAGCGATTATATTAAAATGATGGTAGTACATTGGACTATGGTTGAATATTTGCCTTATGCATCTATTAAAATAAGCGAGAAAGGTATATTTAAACATAATTCTGAAAATAGTACAGTAGTTGATAAATCTGAAATAGATTTTTTAATTGAAAAAGCACGTGATACTGCACAAAGTTATACAAATAGATTTATTGATTATATGACTTTTAACCAAGTATCTTTTCCTGAATATAATCTAAATTCAAATGCTGATGTATATCCTGATAAAGATAGTGCATTTACAGGATGGGTTTTATAACTATGAAACAAAAAGAAACATATAAACCAAAAGAAACTAATATTAAAAAATTAGAAATCTTTTTAAATAAATTAGAAAAGCAAAATGGCAAATAATATTGATTGGGGTCAAGGTGCAAATAATAATACGATTGGTTGGGGTCAAGGCGCTGTAAATAATAATATTTCTTGGGGTGCTTCGCATTATTTAAGTTATGCAAATGAAACAGAAATAGTAGGAAATGAAAGTATTATAAACACTAATTTTATAACAAGAGTAACTGCAGATTCAGGAACTTATGAAGCACAATCTTGTTTATTACAAACATTAGAAAATTTAGATAGATTATGAGTTTATTAGATAAAGCGAGTTTAATAGTAACTCCAAATGCTGTAAAAGCAAGTAAATTATACTCTATTATTCCAAGTGATGGATCAGGCGATATGAATGTAGTTAGAGCAACAACAGCTACAAGAGTAAATAGTTCAGGTTTAATTGAAAATGTAGGTATTAATACACCAAGAATAGATTATACAAATGGAAGTTGTCCAAGTTTATTAATTGAGCCACAAAGAACTAATAGTATATTTTATTCAGAACAATTTGATAATATTTCTTGGGTAAAATATAATACTACTATTACTGCAAATAGTATAAATTCTCCAAGTGGATTATTAAATGCAGATTTTATAATTCCTGATACTATAAATACTATTCATTATTCAAATAATTCTACAGCAAATGTTACAAGTGGATTATGTACTTATAGCATATTTGCAAAAAAGGGATTTTATAAAAATATTTTAGTTTGGTTTGATGGTCATAGTGGAGGTATTGGAGTAAATCTTGAAACTCTTGAAATTTTTAGAAATACAAATATTACATCTTATACAATAAATAATTATGGTAATGATTGGTTTCGTATATCTATAACTGCTAATATTTCTACAATAGCAATTCCTGCTATTTATATTTATAGTAATGATGCAACACCACAAATAAGTTGGTCAGGTAATGGTACAGGTGGGTTATATGTTTGGGGTGCACAAGTTGAAAAAACATCTTCGTATTTATCATCATATATTCCAACAACTTCATCTGCTGTAACTCGTAATGCAGATGTAATTTCTAAAACAGGAATAAGTAGTTTAATAGGGCAAACAGAAGGAACTTTTTTTGCAGATATTATTTTAAATGGTTCAACAGGATTTTATACAATATTAAATACTACAAATTCAATAACTAATGCTATTACTATGCACATTGAAAGTAATGTTTTTTTAGCTTATGTTTTTGCAAATGGAGTACAAAAAACTTATTTATCAGGAGGATCTGCTATAACAAATAATAGATATAAATTAGCTTTTGCATATAAAAGTGGAAGTTCAACATTTTATGTAAATGGTGTTTCTATTGGCACAAGTTCAGATACTTTTACTTTTTCAAATTCTTTAAGTGAAATTAAAATAGCTGATAATGTTGAATATTTTTCTGTACAAAATTCTATTAAAATAAATTCATCTCAAATTTATAAAACACGTTTAACAAATTCTGAGTTACAATCATTAACATCCCTCTAAAATGATATACAAATTAAATTATAAAGATAAAGAAAATTCAATAGCTGATTTACTTAAAAAAGAAGTTTATATTTATAATGAAAATAAAGAACTTATTTATGGTAAAGAAATTGATGCTATTGTAGAAATTGGTAAAATAGTTTTAGAACAAGGAATTTATGATAAAAATTTTAAAGAAATAAAAGAACCTATTTATTCTGATGGTTATGCTTTTGATATAATGACTAATTTAGATATTAAATTTGAAAGCGAAATATTTCCAAAAACTCCTGTTCATACTTTTGCCGGATATGAAATTGAAAATAAAGAAAATATTTATAAAAATGAATTATGAGTTTAAATTTTGATTCTAAAATTCTTTCTAAACCAACTACTGCAGATATTACAGATGTTTTAAATAAACGTTTTGTAACGGATGATAATTTGACAAATATTGGGAATCAATCAGGAACTAATACAGGGGATAATGCTGTAAATAGTTTATATAGTGGTTTAGCTACTTCAAAACAAGATACTATAACTTTAACTACTACAGGAACAAGTGGTGCTGCAACTTTAGTAGATGCAACTTTAAATATACCACAATATAGTGGAGGTGGTGGAGGTGATATGTATAAATCAACTTATGATGTAGATAATACAGGAGTTGTAGATAATGCAGAAGCAATTAAAATTATAGGTAGAAATTCAACAGGTTCAACTTTACGCAAAGGAACAGTAATTTATATAAGTGGAAGTACAGGTAATAAACCAAACTTTGTAAAAGCAAAAGCTGATGTAGAAGCTACAAGTGCAGGAACTTTTGGAATTATAGCAGATGATTTGGCAAATAATTCTAATGGTTATGCTTTATGTTTAGGATATTTAGATAATTTAGATACACGT
>Ga0136644_10002827_pt1 | contig 13109 bp, 8 predicted proteins | sample C_130820_EF_Meta_FD_94780 | JGI IMG/M metagenome (GOLD analysis project Ga0136644, IMG submission 94780) | Freshwater microbial communities from Lake Croche, Canada to study carbon cycling - C_130820_EF_MetaG (v2) (version 2) | ecosystem: Environmental > Aquatic > Freshwater > Lake | place: Lake... | reverse complement strand
GTTTCTAACACTGCGCCCGTAGCTCAACGGATAGAGCATCTGACTACGGATCAGAAGGTTGGGGGTTCGAATCCCTCCGGGCGCACCAGCAAAACAGACCCCCTTGAGGGGTCTTTTTTGCTGGTTGCGTGCTGTGTGCATTCGAACCGTGGTTCGCTGGGCCCCCGCTTCAGGCGACGCACCGCTTCGCGGCGGGGACCCTCCGGGATTCGAGCGAGAACATACGATGGACACGTGACCACGTCCGACCACGACCTCGATGCCCTCGAAGCGGAGGCGATTTGGGCGATTCGCGAGGCGTACGCTGCGTTTGCGCATCCGGTCATTCTCTACAGCATCGGCAAGGACTCGACGGTGTTGCTGGATCTCGCGATGAAGGCTTTTACTCCCTGGGGCTTGCCAATTCCCGTGTTGCACATTGACACGACGTGGAAGTTCGCCGACATGATTCGCTTTCGCGATAACACCGCGGCGCGACTCGGATTGGACCTGCGTGTGCACACAAATCCGGAGGGTGCCGGTGTGACGCCGTTTACGCACGGCACGGATGAGTACACGCGAATTATGAAAACCGTTGCCTTGCGCCAGGCTCTCGACGCGGGGAGTTTTGACGTTGCGCTCGGTGGTGCCCGTCGTGATGAAGAGCGCTCCCGGGCCAAAGAACGAATGTTCAGCGTGCGCGCTACCGGTCACATGTGGAATCCTCGCACTCAGCGTCCGGAGTTTTGGAGCACTGTCAATTCCGCCCTAGTGGACGGTCAGACGATGCGCGCATTTCCGCTCTCGAATTGGACCGAACTCGACGTGTGGCGATACATCGAGCGGGAGAAACTCGATGTTGTTCCGTTGTATTTCACGCAGGAACGCCCGACGGTGATTCGCCAGGGTAAACCGGTCGTTGTTGACGACGAGAGATTTGTCTTTGAGGCCGGTGAGACCGTCACGATGCGCCGTGTTCGGTTTCGCACGCTGGGCTGTTACCCGCTTTCGGCGGCCGAGGAGTCGGAGGCGACGTCTGCCGGAGAGATTATTGCCGAACTGGAACGAGTCACGACGAGTGAACGAGCTGGTCGAATGATCGACGGCGTCGGGGCATCGTCGATGGAGCGCAAAAAAACGGAAGGCTACTTTTGATGTTGGCGCAGGCAAAAATCCCGCGCATCGTTGTGTGCGGCGCGGTCGACGACGGCAAGAGCACACTTATCGGACGTTTGCTTGCGGAGACGGGCAGTATTCCGACGGACGAGTTGACCGCGGCGTCAGTTTCCGAAGGTTCGCCCGATTTCAGCCGGATCACTGATGGGTTGGAGGCTGAGCGTGAGCAAGGCATCACCATCGATGTTGCGTACCGCTACCTTCGCCTCGCTAACCAGGGTCGCGCTCTTCTCGCCGATTCACCGGGACACGAGCAATACACGAGAAACATGGCGGTTGCAGCGGCGACGGCCGACGTTGCCTTGGTTGTCGTCGACGCGGTTCGTGGCGTGCGGGAGCAAACCCTGCGGCACATCTCGATATGTCACGTGATGGGTGTTCGCGTTTTTATTGTTGCGTTGAACAAAATGGATGCGCTCGCCGACGCCGACACGCGGGTACGCGAACTCCAAACTCAACTCTCGCCTCGCCTTCCCGACGGTGTCGACGTCACGTTCATTTCTGTTTCGGGTAGGCGGGGTGACAATGTCACCTCCGGGTCTGAATCGCTTCTCGGTGCCCTCACCGCGGGGGTCAGCAATGTACCCGTGTTCTCCGCTACCGGGCCGATGCTTCGCCTTCCCGTGCAAGCGGTCATTCGACACAATGGCTCGCGGTGGTACTCAGGTCGAATCGCAACCGGTGTGGTCGAGCCCGGAAGCGAGATCACGGTCTGGCCATCAGGGAGATCGGCGCTCGTCTCGAAGGTATTGGTAGCAGGACGGCCAGAATCTGGCAGCACGGGACACTCCGTGGCCGTGGAGCTCGACCGTGAAATTGACGTGGGTCGGGGAGACGTATTTGTCGATTCGGGTGAACTTCCCGTGAGCCGGGCCCATCTGGCACACATGGTGTGGCTCGACGAGGCGCCGCTCACAACCGCAACCTCCTACGTCTTACGCGTCGGACCTCATGAGGTTCCGGCTCGCGTGCAACACGTTCGGTGTGTGACCGACATGGCAACCGGTGACGAGCATCCAGCTACGTCGTTGGAGGTCAACGACGTAGCGCGGGTTGAGATCACGTGTGATCGCCCTCTGTTGCTCGACCCGTACGACGTGTCGCGTGACACCGGAGGATTCATTTTGTGCGATCGGATAACCGGGCGCACGGTCGCGGCGGGAATGGCCGTGCATCCACTTGTGAGAGCTTCCGAGGTTGTGCGGCATGATTTCACGGTCTCCCGCCGTGCGCGAGAAGAACTCAACGGGGTGCGCTCGGGAGTCATCTGGCTTACCGGACTCCCCGGGTCTGGCAAGAGCACGATTGCGGACGAGGTCGAGCGAGCCTTGTTTGCCCGGGGCCTTCGCGCGTACGTGCTCGACGGTGACACCGTTCGTCAAACGCTCAGTGAAGACCTCGGTTTCTCGGCGGACGACCGACGTGAGAACGTCCGGCGGGTGGCTCGATGCGCCCAGATGATGATGGATGCCGGACTCGTCGTTATCGTGTCACTGGTTTCCCCGTTCCAGGCAGACAGAGAGGCCGCTCGCGATCTCTTTGTGAAAGAAGATTTCATCGAGGTGTTCGTGGATACCCCGCTCGCCGTCTGTCAGGACCGGGATCCCAAAGGGCTTTATGCACGAGCCAAAGCCGACGCCGCAACCCAGATGACGGGTGTTGGTCAGCAGTACGAGCCGCCGTCGAATCCCGATGTGCGGCTCGATGGCACGAGACCGGTCGAGGTGAACGCGGAGACTCTTGTGGCTTGGGTTACTCAGCGCCGCGTTGATGAACGGCGGTAGAGGCCAGATCCGGTGACGGCCCGAGGTTAGTGCGCGTTATTGATTCGCGCCCGCCTCGCGATGATGATCGCGATCGTGGCGATGGCAGCCACCAGCGCAAGTCCCATCGCGCACAGCACGGTGGAGAGGTCGGCGTTCATGGAGACGGCAAGTTGTCGAACGTTGAGCACGATGACGGCTACACCGGTGACGAGACCGAGGGTGCGTTGTGGTGCGATGCGCACCAGTCGGGCGGCGATCGGTGCCGCAATCAGTCCGCCGAGAAACATGGCGAGGACCGCGACCCAATCGATGCCGGCCACGCCGAGACCGAGAATGAACCCGACACTTCCGGCCACCGCGACAAGAAAGCGCGCGGTTGAGGTGGTGCCCACGACGCGGTTGGGACTCATGGTATTCGAGGCCATCAAACTCGAGGTAGTGATGATTCCCCAACCTCCGCCCGCAGTCGCATCGATGAAGCCCGCTGCGCCACCGAGCGGCAGGAGCAACGCGGGATGTGCTTTTCCCGACGGAGAGGGAGTCGCGACGCGCAAGAAACGAAAAAGAATGATGACACCCAACCCGAGAAGAATTGCGGCGGTCCACGGTTTGCTAAACCCCAAATTGACCGAGCTGAGAAGAACGGCGCCGACGAATGCTCCCACTGCGCCGGGGATACCCACAAAAAGAACGACACGCCACTCGACGTTTTTTGCACGCGCGTGAAAGGTCCCATTCAACAGGGACGTCCCAATTTCGACGAGATGAACGACACTGGAGGCCGCCGCGGGAGAGTACGACAACAGGAGAAGCCCCGTGGTCGCGGTTACCCCCAGGGCCATGCCAATCGTTCCGCCCACGAGTTGCGCGATAAAGCCCACGACGCTCACACCGAGGAGGGCCCACATATCGGTTAGCCTAGCTACGGTTCGGTTAGGCTTCCAGAGGCCATGATGAGACACCCCGAATTCGCGTTCCGCGGGTATCGTCCATTGCAGAACGTGCAGTCAGATTATGAGGAGTCTCGGGTGGCGCAAGGTCGGAGGCGTGCTTTCATCACGGGTGTTCACGGTCAGGACGGTTCCTATTTGGCCGAGCTTTTGCTGCGGAAGGGGTACGACGTGTTCGGGCTCACGCGAAATCCGCGTCATCCTGTTCTCGAAAAAATGAGTCGCTTCGCCTCGTCAGATGCTCGGGTTGGCGGTCAACTCCACCTCATTGCCGGCGACCTTCGCGACCGGACGGTTACGGCGCAGGCGCTTCATGAGATTGTGCCCGATGAGGTCTACAACTTGGCCTCGCAATCAAACGTGGCTCGTTCCTTTACTGAGCCGGAACTGACACACGAGTCCAACTATCTCGCCGTGTCACACCTTCTTGACGACGTATGGGCATCCAACCCGGAGACACGCTTCTTTCAAGCCTCGTCGTCGGAAATGTTTGGTCTGACTCACCCGCCTCAACGCGAAGAGAGTCCCTTCATGCCCCAATCACCCTATGCCGTCGCAAAAACCGGTGCGCACGTGCTCGTGAAAGAAATTCGGGAGACCCGTGAACGCTTTGCTGTTGCGGGCATCGCGTTCAATCACGAATCTCCGCGCCGACCTGAATCTTTTGTGACTCGCAAGATAAGTATGGCCGTGGCAGATATTTGTCGCGGGCAAGCGCAGACCGTGCATCTGGGCAACTTGGACTCAATTCGAGATTGGGGATACGCGCCCGAGTATGTCGAAGGCATGTGGAGGTCTCTTCAGCAGGATGAGCCTTCCGACTACGTCTTTGCCAGTGGCACGGCACATAGCGTTCGCGATTTCGCGACCTTTGCTTTCGAGGCCGCGGGCTTAGACTGGCGCGACCACGTGCTTCAGGATGATTCTTTGGAGCGCGCTCACGATATGAAAGCAGCGGTGGGAGACGCAACGCGGGCCACGGAGCTCCTTGGCTGGTCGGCGACTGTCACTGCGGAACAACTCGCACGCATCATGGTGGAGTCTGATTTGCGTGGCAGCGATGAATTGGATCGCCCGCCTCTCGAGGGGTGGGCCTAAGCGGTTGAGGAACGAAGCACGATGACAACCGCGAGCAACCAGCACGTCGCGCCTGACGGTCGCGCCCAGCGGGCATACGTCACCGTCTCCGCGATGGGGAGTGCGCTCGAGACGGTGCACAGCTCGCGTCCCACGGCACTGGAATTCGAGGGTAAAAGCAAGTTTCACGTGGCACCGTCAATTCAATCGTTGACGTCGAGGCTGTTTCGAGCCAGAAAGCAGGGTTCTAGATTTCTCTCGGATGACGAGTGGAGTGACCTAGAGAGTGCGTGGCCATTCTGGCCGGAGTCACAGCTCGTCGAACAGTGTCGCCTACTTCGGCAGCCGTGGCAGTGGGGAAGACCCGAGCAGAAATCTCGCATCATTCTGTTCGATACCCGCGTGTTGCAGACCAGCTCAATAAACGGGACGGTCAAACACGCTCTGTCTGTGTTGCGCGCCTTTCTCGATGAGGTTCCCGAGGGATATGACGTCTCTTTTCTCACGTCATCGTTGCTTCCCGATCTTTCCCCGGAAATTTCTCCTCGAGCAACAATCGCCTGGCGCCCCGCACTGATCGGCGACGTGGACATTTATGTCCAATTGGCAACCATCTCGCATGCGTCCGATTCGGCAAATGTCGACCTTCTGCGCGCCCCGTGGATTCAGCGAATTTCGGTCTTTTTGGACGATATTCAGGGTCTGTATCCCGAGCATTTTGCGGGAACAGAGCACCTCTTTTGGATGCATCAGTTGGCCATCGAAAAACTCCGAAGTAGCACCGTCGTGTTGCCACTCGGGAAAACGTCGTCGGCCGAGGCTCAAGCTCTGTGGTCTTCATCGATGTCGGATGAACCGAAGCCCCACTTCATCACGACATCGTGTGTGACGAGTGTCCCGGTGATCGACGCAGCTTCCCCAAAAGTTGATGCGCGCGAGGTGCTCGTCTTTGGCAACTACCATCCGCACAAAAACCTCGGTCTCGTCGCGTGTTCCGTGGGAGCGGGAAGAGGTTACTTTTCCCCGCCCATTCGCTTCACCTTCCTCGCCGATCTTTTCGTGGCCCAACGAAATGCGATTTCGGGCGTGGCAACGGAAGCGGCCGGGAGTTGTCAGAATGACGCGATTTCTTTTGCGTCGGGGCTTTCCGATGCGGCGCTGGCGCGTCGCATTCGAGAGTGCGTGGGGGTCGTGATTCCGTCCCTCCACGAAGGGTTCTCCATCCCAGTGATCGACGTCATCGCGCTGGGAACGCCCGTTGTCCTCTCGCGCATTCCTGCGCATCAAGAATTACTTCCCGAGGGACCGTGGTTTTTTGATCCCACGACCGTTGCGTCACTCGAAACGGCGTTGCGAGCACTGTCACAGAGCAATGGAGAGTGGGCACCGCGTCAACGTGCGGGCCTCGCTCAGAACTACAGCTCAGAGACCCTGCCGAATGCGATTCGCGCGGCGCTAAGCGTCGTCGGGGAGCATCAGTCAGATGCCCGAACCCGGCAGGATGCGCGTGAAACCTCCGGCCCCCGCCGTTCACGCACGCGCAGTAGCGCGCAACGAATGACCCTCGAAGAACTCGAACGACGCGACCGGGAATTCATTTCGGCAAAACTCACCCTCGTTGATTCTCGGGACAGCAATACCGTCGAGCTGGGCAAACCCACGCTCTTCTTCAAGAACGATCACGACACTATCGTGGCCGAATTCCATGCCTCCCTAACCTGGCGTGTCGGAAAGGCAGTCACGGCACCGGTGCGCTGGCTCAAAACGCTGAGAGCAACGAGGTAACGCGTGAATTCGGCACATCCATTGCTTGTCCTTTCGGCCGCCTCGGTCACGAGGGCTCAGCACGATTTTCGGCAGGCCATCGACTCGCTCGGTGGCGCCTGGCTGACCCGCGAATCGACCGTAACCGACGTGGAACGTCAGGTTCGAGAGCACGCGCCCGGGGCATATGTCTTGTTTCTCGGCAGTGCAGACAATCCGCTGCCAGAAACCGTTGATCTCATCGGCACGCTGTGCGATGCTCATCCTCTCGCCGACGTCATTTATGCCGACAAGCGAGTTGCCGTCCGTTCGCGTGGCGGGTCGACAGAGCACCTGCACTTCCCCGATTGGTCTCCGCATCGAATGGCTTATGAGCAATTCGTGGGAGACACGTTTCTCGTTCGCGTGGCTACCCTGCTGTCCATTGCGGCAACACTCGATCCGGAATCCTCTTGGGATAACCAGGCCTTCCTTTTTTCGTGCGCACGACGTGACGTGCACGTGGTCCACGCGGACGAGGTGTGGCTGAGTCACGACATTCACGCCGACAAGCGGAGTGAGCAGAGTGACCCAGCGTTTCGACTCACTTCTGTCGACGGCAATGCGCCAGTCCTCCAATCGGCGAACGCCTCATTGTCCTCGTCACGATGCAGCCTCATCACATTGACTGCGGGTGCACCGAGAGACGACGCCGGGACGACGCCGGTTTTTTACGAGCATCTCGAAGTCATTCGGGATAGTCATGCGAGCGTGGCCGAGCACATCGTCGTCATCGGGGATGAATGCGACCCCCGCCTTCGAACGAGCCTGCTGGCCGACCCGCTACTTCGCGTGGTAGACGACAGCGAACCGTTTAATTTTGCTCGTCGGTCAAACCGCGGAAGTAGAGCCGCAACGGGCGAAATTCTCGTGTTCGTAAACGACGATTTCATTCCGCTTCGGACTGATTGGCTTGAAGAGTTGACGGCACCGTTTGCCGACGAACGCGTCGCAATCACCGGCGCCACAATGCTTTTTGCGAACGACACAATTCAGCACCTCGGGGTCGGTGTCAGCGATGGCTCCGATCGGCATTTCTATCGCGACTTCGAATTGACCGATCCACGTGTGGCGTCCCTTATCTCGATGAACCGTGAAGTCGACGCCGTGACGGGCGCCTGCTTGGCCGTTCGCGCTGACGTGTTCGATGAAGTCGGGGGTCTGTTCGACGGCTTCCCGCTCAACTACAACGACATTGACCTGTGTCTCAAGGTGCGTCTTCGTGGCAGGTCGGTGATCCACGTGGGAGCACCGCTTGGGCACCACTTTGAGTCCGTGACCCGAGAAGCCGTGCTGCTTCCCGAAGAAGCTTCGTTGTTTTTTGCGCGGTGGCCGCGCCGGCCGCTCCAGTCGCGGTTCCCGTTCGAACGCTTTGGCTAAGCGCCCGCGCGATACGAATTGGAATACGACGCGACAACTTTCCGAGATTCACCAAACTCGACAAGCCTGCCGTGATCGAGCCATGCGGCTCGCGAACAGAATTGAGCAACGTTATGCAAATCGTGGGAGACCAAGACAATCGTTGTTCCTTGTCGCCGCATTTCCTCGATGCGAGCAAGGCATCTGGCCTGAAAATCCACATCGCCTACAGCCAATATTTCGTCAGCGAGCAGCACGTCCGGTCGAACGGCAACGGCCGTCGAGAATCCCAGCCGCACGTACATGCCGGACGAGTAGTTCTTTACCGGTTCGTCAATGAAATCGTCGACGCCGGCGAAGGCCACAATCTCGTCAAAGAGTGACGAAACTTTTGCACGGTTGAGTCCGTGGATGGCTCCGCTCAGGTACACGTTTTCTCGCCCGGTGAGCTCGGGATGAAACCCCGATCCCACTTCGAGCAGAGCGCTGATGCGGCCACGGGTACGAATCGTTCCCGAATCGGGTTGCAGGATTCGCGCGATGCACTTGAGCAACGTTGATTTGCCCGAGCCGTTCCCGCCGATGAGACCAACGGTCTCGCCCTCACGGACGCGAAGGCTCACGTCGGTCAGTGCCGCAAATGTTCGATAGCGAGAAACCCGGCCGCGCATGACCGCGGATTTGAGCGTTTGATTGCGCTCAGAAAACTGGCGGAAATTCTTTGAGACGTGTTCCACCACCACCGAAGGTTCGCCACTCATAGGAACTCCGCCAATCTGCTGTCCATGCGCCGGAACGTCAGGAAACCCACAACGAGACTGACAAGCGCCCACAGTGCACACATGCCTAGGTCAATCGCTGACGGCATTCGGTTGTCGTACATCACATTGCGAAACGCCGTGACGAAATGAACGATGGGATTAAGGCTGTAAATGTCAAGGAGAGTGATGCCGGTGCCGGGAATGGGGCCGAGCTCTGCTGAGCGGTTGGCGACAAGCGAAATCGGATAAATAATCGGGCTCAGCCACATCCACACCTGGAAAAGAATGCCCAACAGGTACTCCGTGTCTCGGAACTGCAAATTCAAAATGGACAATAACAAGCCGAGTCCGCCAGCAAAACTGACGAGGAGAAAAATTATCACCAGGGCAACCGGCAACAGCGGCCAAAACATCGACCCCGCGAGCGCGAGCGCCACGATGAGCACAAGAAATTCAAATCCGGAGTTGTACAACGTGGACACGAGCGAGGCCATGGGAATGATCATCCGCGGAAAATAGACCTTGGTGATGAGATTGACATTCGCGAGAGGGGACGCGATTGCCCCCATAACCGAGCTTTGAAAAAGGGTCCAGGGAATAAGCCCGCAGAGAAGGTACAGCGCGAAACTGTCTAGCCCGCTGGGGTCTCCCTTCATGCTCTTGACCTGAAATACGAACGAAAAGACAAACGTGTAGACGAGCATTTGTGTGAGTGGATTAGCGAACGACCACAGCTGACCGAGAATGGTTCGTCGGTACTTTCCGCTGATATCGCGTGACACCAGCGCACTGAGGATCAGTCGAGAGCCGTGAAGCTCACGCAGGTATTGCTTCATTCACATCCCCTCGGGCTTACGTGTACTCCCAACGTGCGTCGCGCGTGGCAATTCTATGTGCCTTCGCCCGGCAGACCAGAAGCCTCCACACGTTAAACTGCTCAGCGAGCACAATCATCTGCTCACACATTGCCCGTTGCGGAAGGTGAGGTGGGCGTGTTTGCCATCACCATCATCGCGGCCAATTACGTGCACTTCGCCCGCGTGCTCGCACAATCATTCTCCCGACATAATCCGGACAGTCGCTTCTACGCCTTGCTCATCGATCGGGATGATGTCGCCGAAAGCTCCGACGACGCCGAACCATTCACGATTCTGACTCCGAAGGATCTCCGCCTCGATCCGGACGAGTTTCACCGAATGGCTCTGATGTACGAGGTAACGGAACTGGCGACGGCGCTGAAGCCATGGGCCCTCGAGGCCCTGCTCGACCGAGGCGCTGATGTCGCCGTCTACCTCGACCCGGACATTCGGGTGTACGCCCCGCTTGACAACGTCGAGGACGCGGCACGCCAACATGGAATTGCCCTAACTCCCCATGGATTGAGCCCCATGGAACGCGACGGAAAAGAGCCGTCCGAGGCCGTCATTATGCAAAGTGGCATCTACAATTTGGGATTCATCGCGCTCAACCAGGAACGTCGGGATTTCCTGGACTGGTGGAAGGTTCGCCTCCTCCGTGACTCGATTTCTGCACCGGAGCAAATGCTCTTCACTGACCAACGTTGGATTGACCTCATCCCCGGTTATTGGGATGTGGCAATTCTTCGCGACCCCGGTCTCAACGTTGCCTATTGGAATCTGGATCAGCGAAATCTGACCGAGGAAGCGGGGCGTTATTTCGTCGCCGGTCAACCGTTGCAGTTTTATCATTTCAGCGGATTCGATCCGACTAAGCCGTGGCAGTTAAGCAAAGACACCGTCCGCGCACCCCGCGTTCTTCTCAGTGAGAACCGTGCGCTCGCGAATCTTTGCGCTGGGTACTCTCACGAGTTGATACACGCTGGCCTTCCTGATTCTGCGGCGGGGTACGCCTTCGGCCACCTGTCGACCGGCGTGCGCATCACCAAGTCGTTGCGTCGACACTACCGTCAACGAATTTTGCAGGAAGATGCCTCGGGTAGCCGCATACTTCCGCCACCGTTCTCGGGCGCGGATCAGCAACTTCTCGGGGAACTCACCGAACCTTTTGCGCACCAACCGTTGGTCAACTCGTTCATGATGGCGGCGTGGGAAGCTCGACCAGACCTCCACAGTGCATTCCCGGATCCCCTCGGGCGAGACGCGGAGGCGTTGCATAACTGGTGTCGCACCTCCGGCGTCGTTGAAGAATCGATTGAGGAATGGCAACTTGGCGCCACGTCCGTTGCGAGTGGGTCTGAGCCACCGACACATGTCATCACGCGAGGGGTGAACGTTCACGGATATCTCACCGCAGAGTTGGGTATGGGTGAATTGGGCCGACGTGTGCTTCTCGCGTGTGAAGAGGCCGGAATTCCCGTTACCGCGATGGTCAATCATCGCCATGTGAGCCGAAATGGTGAGGAGATTTCTCTACCGGAGCAGACCGTCGTGTACCCCATCGACATTGCCGTGATCAATGCCGATCAAATCGAGAATTGGGCCACCGACCCATTCGTCATCACCGGGGCAGCTCACGCGCGCGTGGGGGTCTGGGCTTGGGAAGTCGAAGAGTTCCCGGCCGAGTTTGATCGCGCTTTCGATTACGTGGACGAAGTTTGGGCTATTTCCGATTTTTGTCGGGACGCGATTGCGAAACGAACGCACAAGCCCGTCTATACGATTCCCCTTCCGCAGAGGGTGAATGATGGCGATCACGCTCCGTCCCACATCCGGGAATCGCTGGGCTTACCGGTGAAACCCTATTTCTTGGTTTCCTTCGATTACCTCAGCGTGATGGAACGCAAGAATCCCATGGCCGCGATCACCGCGTTTCGACGGGCCTTCGGTGATAGCGACGAGGTTCCGCTCATCATTAAGACGATTAATGGCGACAAGTGCATCATCGATCGGGAGAAGTTGCGGCTCGCGATTCGCGACGCGCCCAATATTCACGTGATCGAGGACTACCTCCGGTCAAGCGAGGTCTCTGACCTCGTCCGTGGAGCCCTCGCCTATGTTTCTTTACACCGCTCGGAAGGGTACGGACTCACCTGCGCCGATGCGATGGGGCTCCGCGTGCCGGTCATCGCTACGGAGTATTCGGGAAATCTCGATTTCATGACGCCAGAGAATAGCCTTCTGGTTCCCTTTGATCTTGTTCCCGTCGATGCCTCGGTCGGCGTTTATCCGTCGACGACCGTGTGGGCGGATCCCGACACCGACGTGGCCGCGAATTTTATGCGGCTCGTCGTTGAGAATCCGTCTGAGGCAGAACGCATTGCCGAAAACGGTTTTCGTAGCATCCGGGATGCGAATACCACACGTCAAGCGGCGGACTTTGTTTCGTCCCGAATCGACGCCATCATGTCCACCGTGACCTCACGGCATCGTGAACGGGTGAGTCGCACCAAAAAGTCGGCTCGTAACGGTACGTATCCAATTCCGAGTTGGCGCAGGCTCACGCGACCCGGCGACTGAATCGAGCCGCGCAACGCCGAAGCCCGTTACGCCATCGCAAGGACTTTCAGTCCTGGCGAGCGAAATACGCGCGAACGACTTCTTCATGTTGTGCGTCAGCGTCCGCCATCTGTGAAATGAGTTCGGCAGATTGTTCGATTGCACGAGCAACCTCAGGCGGCAGCGCAGGACTCACGCGCACTCGCGAGGGGTGCGTGCCGGTCAATCGCGAAATTTCGGCGTCGAGCGTGCTGGTAGGAATAAGTGTCAACGTGCCCGATGTGAGCGCGTGAGCGAGATTCTCTACCGGACCAAAAATGTCTTTGAGCAAAAACGGAAAGCCCGGATCGGTCAACACCGTGTGAAACCAGAGACGACCGTCTATTGCTCCGTTGGCGTCCCGGTAGTGCATCGAATCTGCTTTGAATTCCTGGATGTCTTGCCGAAATTTTTCGAGAGACAGCGTTCCGTTCCTGCGGTTGTATCGGGCGGCCAATCGAGGAGGCAAATCTGCGATCGCGGCACGTGCCCAATAGTCTCGAAAACGCGAAATAGCCCGGTCCCTGGTCGGGCGAAAGATTGACAGAACCTGAGGTTGATGTTCATCGGGCGTCAGCTCCTCGGCGAGCCACCGCATGTGATCAAAGGTGGGATGCCCACCCCACACGAGGAGCCCCCGCCGAGGGCTCATCCGGTTTCGCACCGACTCAAGTTCGGAGAGCCACGGCTCGACGTGAGCTCGACCCCAGCGATTCGAACGGGGCCCGCTCGGTGTCGTTGACGGCGGATAGGGGAATTCGGCAGATCGCCAGTGTGGCGATG
>Ga0136644_10002824_pt1 | contig 13118 bp, 14 predicted proteins | sample C_130820_EF_Meta_FD_94780 | JGI IMG/M metagenome (GOLD analysis project Ga0136644, IMG submission 94780) | Freshwater microbial communities from Lake Croche, Canada to study carbon cycling - C_130820_EF_MetaG (v2) (version 2) | ecosystem: Environmental > Aquatic > Freshwater > Lake | place... | reverse complement strand
TTATAGATTAAATATATATATAGTTAATGTACCATCCTTTTGTTATTAAATTACCTAAATCAGATAAAAATGTTGATTTGAATTTATCTGATAATGTTATTCATTCTTCAATTGTAAATTTTCCATTGTTTAAATTAGGTTTTCACCATTTTATATATCGTACTAGAAGTGCATTTAGTATAACAAAAAATTTACAAACTAAAACACAGTTTTATTATGTTGTAAATTCTTTTGAAACTACTATCTTAAATTACGAAGATGATATTTCAAAGCTAACAAAAACATATTTAAAAAGTAAAGAAGAGTTTCCTATTAATTTTTATAAAATATGGGAAACTATTTTTATTTTTGATTTGGCAAAAGATAAGAATTTAGAAACTTATATTATTTCAAATCAAGATTCTAATTTAGTAGAAAATTGTATAACATTGTTTAGAGATAAAATTATATCAGGAAGTAAAAAACAAACTTTTCATATGAAAAACGATAAATTAAAAAGGAATAGTTGCAATTTAATAATTGCAAATTCCAAGAAAGTTGCTGAAGATGAAAATTTTATGGAACAAGAGAATTACGATGTAATTTTTTCCGAAATAATAAATATATTAAAATATAGTGTTGATGATGGAAATGCTATTATAGAATTTTATGATAGTTTTACGCTTTTAACTTTAAAAATGATTTATATAATTTCTACTTTTTTTGAGGAATCTCTAATTTATAAACCTTTTGTTTCAAGAAACTCTGATGCCGATAGATATTTAATATTAAAGGGTTTTAAAAGTAATAAAAAATTGGATTCTGTAATAAAAACAATGGAAACTGTATTAAAATCAATGGATTCAAGTAGATTTGTAGCAGATATTTTTGAGGATTTAGTAATACCAAAAGAATTCATGGGTGTTTTTAAATTTACTAATATTAGATTAGTTAATAACCAACAAATTATGGTTAATGATATCATTAAATATATTAAAGAGAATAACTATTTTGGAGACAAGTATCATGCTTATAGAGATAAACAAATCGAAAGTACTAATTTTTGGATAAATAATTTTTATCCTCCATCTGAAACAATTTATGAAAAAAACAAAGAGGAACTTGGAAAGTTGTATAAAACTATTCAAGAAAAACTTAATTTGGAATGTAGTAAATTTTTAGAATTATTAATTTAAATTGATATTGTTTTTATTCTTTTCTAAAATAGGATCAACAAATTGTTTTTTTAATTCTAATCCTAATTTTAATTCAGTAGAAGCTAAAGATTGATTTCCTTTAATAACTTCTTCAATTTGTTCAAGAAATTTATTTAAGATAGTATCATCTTCTGATTTTGACAATCTTTTAACTAAAGAATGATGGTCATCATATATTTCTGGTAATTCTGTTAATACTGTCATTTCAATATCAAAAGGAGTAGTTATACCTTTTTCTTTACATTCCTTAATCTTTTCTTTAAGAATGACTATGTTTTTTTTAATTAAATTGAATTTCTCAATTTCACCTTCCCGACAAGCCAGTTTAGAATCTTCGATTCTTTCCATTATTTAAAAGTATATTTTCCTTTTAAATAATTTAAAGAATATCTTTTTTGTAAACAATTGCAATAGTAATTAAGACTAAAAATATAATTAATAAAAAGGAGAAAGAGTAAAAACTACTAGATTCTGTTTTTTCTTTTCTTTTACTTTTTTCTTTCATTTGTAAGTTTTCTTTATCACTATCTTTATTAATTTTTACCTTAAATTCTACATTTTTATTACTTGTATTTTCATTAATTTTATTAATTTTATTATTTTCAAAATTATTATAAATTAAATTAAGTGCTTCTTCTAGTGGAATTTCTCTTTTACCTGTTTCATTATTCACTATATTATGCAAATCGATAGACCATTTAACAAAATTATCTTTATTTTTTAAAACTTCATCACTAATTGGCAAATCAGTTTCAATATGTCTTTTAAAATTATTTGCACATACGGAACAAGGTAACATAAATTGTAAAAGTTCAAAAAATTGTTTATAATGTTTCTTATCATCTTCAGAAGGTTCAGCTGGATAGGCTAAAGCAAGAAAATGTAAAAATTTCCAACCATGTGGTCCCCAAACATCTGGTCCTATTCTCATTATATATATAGTATATTTTTTCTTAGGAAATATTTTAATTTATATATTTTTAATATTTTGTTCGTATTTATTTATCGTTTGATTACATTTGGATTCCCAATATCTATCTAGTCCTATCATTAACACTGATGTTAGTAAGCCATTCCAAAACATAATTGAAGGTAAATCTTTTCTATGATGAATTGTTGTAAGTAATACCATAATCCAAACAGGTAATCTAATATATTTAATAATATTTTTTCTATACTTTTTACACAACATTGATTCATATTTCTTATTTTCTTCTAAATATATTGAATCAACACCACTAACTATACTTATACATTCGTTAATTAATAAAAACACATGAAAATAACTACATTTATCATAACTTTGAGCAATCCAAAAAGATACTAAACACCAAATATGATGAACATATAAATCCCATCTGGTATTTCCTAAAATAATCATTTTTTCTAAATCCAAAATTAAATAAGCTATAAACCAATCCTGAATTTCTAACGTTTCTTCACTTTTGAAATCAAACGGAATACCATACGCATCTGAAAAATTATTTATAGAAATTTCTAAAGAATATAATGAAAAATATATACACATCAATGACCTATAGACATTAAATTTGGTTTCAATATTGTATTTTTCTAATTTTTCATAATTTTCTATAAATTCTGAAAATAAAAATAATGTTATTATTTTAATAATTAACATAATTAAAATAATAAAGAAAAATCAAATGGTTAAACTCATAAAATTAATTTAACACTATTCCACTTAAATTTTTGCAAGGTCTTTGTGGTAAACTATTTCCACCCCACCACATTAAATACCAACATCTAACTGCTAATAATAAAAAGATTAAAGCAAAAACTAAGAGAACAGTATTAAACGAGAAAGCATAAATAATTATAAATAAAACAAATAAACTAGACCAAATATATAATCCAACTACATCAAATAATATATGAAATATGTAAGAAGCTCCATCATTATTAGAAATATATACTTCATTACCATTTACTACTCCATTACAATTAGGAATATCAAGCATTTTATATAATTACATTTATAAAATAAAATTTATTGGGTTAAAACTAATTCTATTAAATCTTTTTTCGTTGATTTTTTATTGAATGTTAGATTTAAAGATTTCATATAAATCATTAATTCTTCTTTTGTCATTTTAGTTAATTTGTTCTTTTTCATATCTACAGATTCATCACTACTATCACTTACTATTTCTTCAGGTGGTTTTTCATTTTGAAATTCTTCATCCATTATTTCATTTATATTATCAACTAATATATAATCTTTTTTAATTATAGAACCGTCGTAATATTTAATTTCATTGCTAGATAATATTTTTTTTATAAATGTATCATTATAAGAATAGAACTTTTTTTCTTGATTTCTAATAGGCTCCCAATTAAAATCATTTTTAGCAAATAATAAAAATGGTCTCCAAGGATTCATAACATCTTTAGGATATAAAGTATAAATAGATTGTGTTTTAAAATCAAAAATTAATAAATTTATCATAAACTTATGTACTATTAATTCAAGTAACCATATACAAGTTTCTTTATCTTTAACATATTTTTTTAAAGCACCTTTTACTATATCTTTCAAACTATTAGGTACTTCTTTATTATTAATATCTTCTAAAATTTCATTAATTAATTTATTAATTTGTGACATTTCTTCATCTTCTGTTGAAGCCATGTAATTATCAGATAATAAAGTTAAAAAACTTGAAAAAAAAGATATATTGAAATTATTGTAATTTTGTGTTACTCCTATTCTATAAAATTTATCTCCTAATAAATCTTTATAATTATGAGGAAATGTATCACTAAATATCATTATATTTTTTTTACTCTCAAATAATGTTTCTTCTACTTTATTTGGTAAAAGATATTTTAAAATTAAATCATAATTTATCTCCATTTAATACTTAAGATACTATATTTTTAAATCAAGTATAATTTAATTCACTTTTTTTACTATTGTTTATGTTTTCTATTAAATTTATCATTAAAAAATAAATTTTATGAATTATCATTATCTTTTCTTTAAAATATGGTCTTATTTTTGGAATTATTTCTTCAAAAGTTAACCATTTCATATCCCCTATTTCATACTTTTGATGTTCATTATTTAGAGTTAATTCATTTTCTTCATTAGCTAAAGCTAAATAATAAATTAACTTGTATAAAGTTTGATAAGTTCCAATTACACACTCTTCTACCGTATTTAATCGATTTAAAATTACAAATTTATTAGGAGTAATTCCTGTTTCTTCTTCAAATTCTCTAATAGCACATTCTATGTTTTTTTCATTTTTATCTCTTCTTCCTTTAGGAAATCCCCATTCAGGAGTATCATATAATTTATCTAAATTTATTAAATCTACCAAATTATATTTATTTTTTAAATTAATAAACTTTTCTTGAGATATTTCAAATTCTTTTTGATAATTTTTATGTTTTGATGTTTTATTCCATAAATCAGTCCATAAAAAATTTAAATCATTATTTAATATTTTATCTATTTCTTCTTTGTTCATTAAATTTAATAAATTTTTTATTTCTTCTATATTATTTTCATTATATTTTCCTCTTATAAATTCTACATATGAAAAACTATGTTTTCTTTGAATTAATAAAAATTTAATTTTATCTTTATAATAATCTATTTTGGAAAGATTTGTTAAATTAGTAAAATTATATTCTTCAATATCAACTATTTTATTTACTAAAAATTTTTCTATTATTTGGGGAGAAATATTTAATTTATTATCTAATTTCATACAAATAATTCCATAAGAAAAAACTGGTTCACAACAATCTTTGACTAAATGCCCATTTTTACCACAATTTATACAATAGGTTTTTTTACACGCCATCTAATATTTAAGAATATAATTTTTTAAGTCAATTAAAAAATTATATAATTATTAATCTAATTTATTTTCTACATAAAAATCAGCTTTTTTATTTTCAAAACATTCGCACTCAATACCTGTTGTACATTTTGCTTGTATTTCTTCTACTTGTGTTATTTCTTCTACTTGTGTTATTCCTTCATTCGTGCTATCTTCATCATCAGCTTCTTCGGCATCTTCTACATTATTATCATCTGCATCCCCAGAATCATCAGAATCATCAACAACTTCTTGTTCTTGATAAATTTCTTCTTTTGGTACATAAGTTATTACAAGTCTACCTTTATTATTAAAATTGTTATTGAAATTATTTATTAAAGGAATAAAAGCATTTAGAGTTACAATTTCTAAAAAAGAAATAAAAATACCTGGGAATACTATTAATAAACTAATAGGAAGTAAAAAAATCATTTCTGTCCACATTAAATATTTAAAATAATAAATCTTTATATAATTTGCTTGCCCCTAAATAACCAAAACAATTAACTAGAAATCCTCTAAAAATACAAAATGAAAATCCCAGGTAAAAATTTTTTTTAATTATTGCTTCTTTGAAACTATCACCAGACTGAATTCTTGTTTTAATAGTATCAATTTGACTTGAAGAAGCTCCAGCCATAAATACACCAACTGATTTTTCAAGATGTTTATACATGTTAAAATAACAATTTAATGCAATTACTTCGCGAACAAAAGTTATTAGAAATCCTCTAGGAATAAGTCTTTGATATTTATCAAAAGTTTGTTTTTGAATTTTATAATATTCAATAGGTGTACTAATTAAAGCTGAAATGCCTCCTAATAATAATGGTGAATAATTTTCATAAGAATAAAATTGTATTCCAGTAATTCAGGAACAATTCCATTAAATAATTTTTTATTATAATGAATTTTTGTTATTTTATTTTGTATCTAATGGATGACCTATAATTGTTTGTGTTATTCCGGAAAATAAACCTGCTAAAAAGTGTTCGTTCATTTTTATTATTATTATTAAATTTTAAATTTCTAAATTAAATTATATGAATAATAATGATATTGATGAATTTTTAAAAAACAGTATAGATAAATTTGATAAATGTCAAACTAAATATGAAAATTTAATTAATAAAACTTCTGATGAAATAGATTTACCTGAAAATGAAAATAAAATTATTTTTTATAAAGATAAAGAAAAAAAAGAAAAAATTGGTCAATTTAAAAAATCCATTTTAGGATATTTTGACATAAATACTAAAGTATGGTTATGGTCATGGGTAGTGCCATTTTTAGGGAAAAAAGAAACTGAATTATCTAGAAAAATTTTGGATTATGGTTTAGATTTTAATCCATCAACTAACTCCTCAATACATTATTATATTAAATCCCATTTTATAAGTTCTAGAATATATTTTGAATCAGATGTTTATTTAGATATGCATTTGGCAATGGCTTTATCTGTTAGTAAAGGTAAATTTATTTATCGTGTTCATTTGAAAGATGCAAATTCATATATTTACCATATTATTTTCTAATGTTTTGTAGATGACATTACAAATTAAAACAAAAAATTATATATTTTCTTTTAATAATGTTTATTACGATGAAGAAGAAGGATTGTTGAAGATACTTTTAAATAATAATAGCATAGTTTATGATTATATGGATTTTAAAAATTTTTTAGAAAATGCAATGGATAATAAATATTTTTTATGCAAAGAAAATATTGATAAGAATTTTGAAATTTTGAGCTTGTATTTAGATAATATAATGGATTATAATTTTTTACCAGAAATTTTATATAAAATGAGTAATCTCATAATAAATTATAATAAAGATTCAATAATTATGAAAAATAAAAATAAAATAAATGATAAATTTTTTAATTTATATTTACATCCTTTTTCTTTTCAAATAGAAAATGTTTATAAATATTTATTTTTACTATATAATCATTTTGAATCTGTTAAAGCAATAGAAAAATCTTTAATTATTAATAAATTAAATTTTACTATTTATGATTATATTTTTGATAATTTAAAATAAGAATTTAATATATTTCAAATTAAAAAATCTAATTTTATGTATAATGGAAAATAAAATATGTATTTCTACAGAATATTTTTATATACTTTTAGTTATTTTGTCATTAATGACATTATATTATTACTTTAACAATAAAGATAATAAAGGTACAATTGATAATTTTAGTTTAGCAATGATTTCTAAAAAATTAAAAATGTTAGAAGATACTCCTTTATTTGCTAGTAGATACCCTCCTAAAGATAAAACTATAATTTTAAAAAATAAAGAAGGTTCTGTTCAAAAATTAACTAAACAAGAAGCTTTAGAAATCTTAACAAATGAATCTACTAGAATTAAATCTAATAAATTAACACCTTTGCAAAATCAAGTCTTTAATCAATATCCGGAATTAGTAGCTAATACACAACCTAAATCTTTAGTAATAAATAAACCAAATGAATCATTAGTAGAACCTAATCATATTATTATTTTAGATAATGATGTTGATACTATTTTAGAAGACCCTGTAAAATCACAAATAGATTATCCAATAAGAATTGCTTCTCCTTTCGAATCTCCTTTAGCTGTTCCAGATTTAGAAAAAAGAATGGCTTTAGAAACTAGAGATAAGGATGCAGTATTTAACGATTTTAGAGCTCCTGAAAGAAGAGATCCTGAATATGCATATCCTACTAACGATGTTAAAAATATAATTAATGTTCCTACCAGAGGTTTACCTGATAATTATCATTCTGTTGGAGTTGTTGTAAGAAAAACAGATGAAAAAATATTTCAATTATTTGGTAGAGAAAAATATCCTGGTTCATCTCAATGGGAATATTATGTAGCAGGTGCTGACAATTACGGATATCCAAATAAAATGCCTTTAACAGTTAAAGGTAATAGAGAATTATCAGATAAAGAAAGAGTAGAATTGCCGTGGTTAGATAAGAAAAATGGAGACTTTGAAGTTAATTTATATAATTTCGATGTACCCAGATACAATCCTTATGATATATAAAAATTAAATTAATATTAATTTTTATAAATCTATTTCATTTATGCTAAAAAAGATAAAATAATCCTGATTATATAATGGGGATATTAGCAAAAATACTAAATTGATTTTTATATAAAAGAAAAATATGTCATTATTTTAATGAACCCTCTTGAGTTAAAACATAAAAGAGAAAATATTATTGATTTAAAAAAACAAAATCCTGAAAGATTTGGAAGATTTATTATGGCTCTTAAAAACTTAGAAGAATCTGATGATTGGAGTAGAATTTGTGGAATACACGGAAATACATTTAAACCTAATGACCCTTGTGTTTTATGTCCTACTGATCCTAATATAGTTTCCGTAATTAGTGAAACCGATGAACCTGTTTATTGTAAACACAAAGTTTTTACTTTTATAGGTTGGCATACTCCATATATTTATCAATTTGAATTATTATTAAATAAGTATAATAAATCAGATAATCAATCATATATTGCATTACCTTATTTAGATCTAACTGATTTTTCAGTTGATTTTAGTTTTTTAAATGCTCCGACTTTATCTATAATTTATAATAAAAAGATGATATTAGTAGAAAATCCTTTGGCAGGAGCTTATTATTGGGTAGATGGAGTTAAAACAAAAACAGTAAGAAATGGTTTTTTATCACCCAAAAATTATAAAGAAAAAAGTAAACTGAAAACTGTAAAGAAACAATTGAACAATGTTCTTTTCGCTGAAAACTATGAAAAATTTAGTTCTACAGGAGTATCAACAGAAAATAATTATATAGCATTAGAAACTCCACATAATACACTTCATGATATAATAGGAGGAGAAGGTGGTAATATGAGTGATATTTCAATTTCAGCATTTGACCCATTATTTTGGTTGCATCATTGTAATATGGATAGACATTTTTATACTTGGTTATATAAAAATACAGAACATTTTATCAAGTCTTTGTATCCAAATAAAATTACGAAAGAATCATATAATTCTACTCAAGCACCATTTTTTGAAAATTATGTATATAGTATTGATTTTGATTCTTATAATTATGGGTGGGAAAATTCTACTGGAAAATTTATGTTAATGAAAGATACTTTGGATGTTAAGAGATTTCCTTTTACTTATGATATAATTGAACCTACTTTATTTTTACCAGATGTAGCTTTCATAGAATTATTAAATATTCCAATTCCTAAAGAATCATTGACTATTGAAGTTTATATATATAAAAAAACTGAAGTTTTAAATAAAGATATTAATTTTGCAGGTTCAGTTTCTTGGCTTGGTATAGATAGAAGTAAAAGATTTTGTAAAAGATGTCAAGTAGCGAGAACTAATTTTAAAATAGATATTCAAGATTATATTTTAGAAAATGGAATTTCAAAGAGTAATATTGATATTTATAATATTTTGATTGAAGGTGAGGGAATAATGGGATATAAGAAATATTCAAAAGAAGAAATAGTTCAAGATGGAATATATAAACTTATCCTATAAAAAATAAAAAAATTGAGCATTCCTTTATTTATTAAAAATAAATTCAATATAATGTCAATCTTACATGATAAATTTAACATTATAGAAAATCCTTTTGGGGATTTAACTAAAGAAGACATAAATCCTATAATTGATAATTATTTAGAAAATCTATTATTTTCAGATGAAAAAATAATTCATCCTGATTTTTTCAATTCTTTATCTTATTTTGAAAAAAATAAAGATATAGAATATATAAAAATTTTTACAAACCATTTGGATAGATATTTAAAACAAAAGAGATTATCTATGAGAAACAATATTAAAAAGGGTAATTTTGAATTAGAAACATTACTAAAATTAATTGAAAATTATAAAGAGAAAATTATTAAAGTATATCAAATTTGTGATAGTTTAGCTATTAGAAAAATTGCTTCTTCTTTATTATATGAAGAAATTATTTTGGAAAATTCGTTAACAGGTTTTCTAAAATCAGAATTAGGAACAATAGATGATTCTAAAAAGAAATCTATTACATCATTAATTAATAAGATTTATGAAATTAATTATGAAAATGAAGAAACAAAAGTTTTTCAATGGTTCTTATTTCTAATATCTTCTGCTTTATCTGCTACTGTAGAAGAGAATTTTAATAAAACCTATCCTGTTCCAGAAGATTATCAAAATATTATTAATTTTTCAATAAATGCAGATTTTTGTATTAAGATTTTTAATTTTTATAGTATAAATCCAACATTTAAATATTTGGAAATTATTATGTCTGCTTCTACAAAAATACTAATTGAAAAATTGGTTGATATATTTAATAATTGTAATTTGAATCAAATAAATAAATTGATGAAAACTAATTTTGAAATATTTGATATTATTATCTATAAACTCGATAATAAAACAATTAAAGATTTAATTACATCTAAATTCTTTTTCATTATTGGTCAAAAGATATCAGATTTTAAAGAATTAAACTTAAATTCATTAAAAGAATTTACAGAATGTATACAAGTATTTGATAAAATTATTAATAGTACTGGTACAACAAGGGATGTTATTGACATGAAGATTTCTAATATATTTTCTAAAGAATCTACTCAAGATTATTTAATTGAGACTGTCCATCAAAATATTATTAACAAAGAAAGTAATTTTGATAATGAAACTTTGGCAAATATTATTGGATTTTGTAATAATATTAAAGAAAAGGATAAATTTATTGATAAATATAATAGGTTACTAATTTTAAGAATGGTAAATAAACCAAATATTGAAATAGAGAAAATATATTTAAATATTTTGGTTAATAAATTTGGAGAAAAAATCCTTTTCAAAACTAAAAAAATTATAAACGATATGTTTAATTCTATTGAAGATAATGAAAATTTCAAAGAATTAATTTTTAATAATAAGCTTAATGTAATTAGTACTTCCTATAATAATTGGGATATTAATCAACAAGAAGGATTGATTAGTAGTGATATGATTAAATCCAATTCTGAATTTACTAACTATTTGTATAATTATCAAAAGTTTTATGATAAAAGATATTCAAATAAGAGAAAGTTAAATTGGTATCCTCATTTTGGAGAAATTACTTTTGAATATTTAGGAAAAGATATTAAGATGTTACCAGTCCAATTTTTAATATTAGAACATGTTTTTAATAAAAAAGAAATAACTAAACAAGAATTAATTGATTATGATTTGTTAGTTAATTATAATTTGCATTTTAAACAAAGTTTAATTTCTTCATTGTTAGGTGGTATTTTAATAATTGATAATGATAAAATCAAAGTTAATGATACAGATAAAGATTTTATATCTGATAATTATATTGACATATTTTTCAATACTTCAAATTATAAAGAAATATGGGAAAATAGAAGAAAAGAAGAATTTATTATGAATCGGATTGATGTAATTAAATCATTAATTAATCATCATGTTAAAAAATCACCTTTGAATAAAGATGATTTATTTGAAAAGGTAAAAACTAATAATGTTTTTGAAGTAACTATTGAATTATTTGAACAGAGTATAAAATCAATGATAACAAATGATTATATTAAGTATAATGAATCAACTATGATTGAAAAATTATTTTATTAAATTAAGAAAAAATTGATTATTGTTTGCTTTAATTAAAATTATTATTAATAATGAGTGATATTCCTTATATAAATAATCCTCTTTTAGGTGGTAATAAATTAATATTACCAACCGAAGAAGAATCTATTGAAATTTCCATGAGTAATTTTTACAAATATTTTAAGAATATTTATGTATTAGTTAAAATGAATGATATTCCTTTTGATAGGAGATATTATATGAAACAAATTACCGAAAAAACAATGAATCTATTAAATAAAAATATGGTTATTTGGAAATGTAATTTGGACCTATTAAAAAATAGAGTTAATTTTGATAAAATAATTATTCTTTCAGAGGAGAAAATGAAGAATTTTAATCATTTTGATTTTAAATTAGAAAAATATAATTTAGTTTTACCTATTTTTACTATTTCATTCAAAAATATTTTGTCTTATCTTGAAAATAAAAATGGTGGAAGTAATTTAAATCATATTTATAATAATATTTTGTTAACTAAATATTTTAAAGACGATGTATATAATTTAAAAAATAAAATGCAATTTGATAATTTTATTAATTCTATGGAGGAATCAAATTACTGGACTTTTAATTATAATTGTTTATCTGATTTATCTAATGCATTTAAAACAAGAAAATTTAATAGTATTTTTAAGAAAAAATTAAAACAAGCTAAAGAAAATAAAGAAAATAAAGAAAATAATTCTAATTATTTAGACATGATTATGAAAAAGAAAAAATATATTGATGCTTCTTGTATTTTAAAGAAAAATGGAGATAAATTATTTACTATTGTACCTAAATCTGAATTTACAAAAGAAGATATTAATAAACTATTTTTATCATTAGAAGATAATAAACAAAAATATTTATTATTTTGTAATATGTTAGTTTCTAAAAAGTATTGTCATTTGGTTATTAATAACGAATTTATATTAGATATAATGAAAACTTATTTAGTATCTTATGCTCCATTGTTTAGATATTTAATTGGTTATTCATGGTTAAGATTTTATTTTGAAGAATCAATTAAGAAATCAAATTTAAAAACAGATGATGATATTATTTTTGATATTAATACTGCTAATAAACTACCAATATTTCCTTTTAGTCATGAATTTCCAAAATACAATCCTTATATGCCAATTATGGTTTCATATGAACAACTTCAGAGTCTTCATAATATTTGTGGGTTGACAGAGTTTGCTACTACTCCTACTTTTAAATTCAATAAAGGTATTTGTAATTTAGAAGAATTTAAAAGACATATGAAATTATTTACAATGAATACGGTAACTAAAGATTTGTTTCAGAATGTAAATTGGAAAAAAAATAAAGTAGCCATTAGTGGTTCTCTAATGACGGCATGTTTACAAAAGGAACATCCTTTAATGAATAATTTTAATGAGGTTGACCCTGATGAAAAATTAA
>Ga0136644_10002823_pt1 | contig 13123 bp, 8 predicted proteins | sample C_130820_EF_Meta_FD_94780 | JGI IMG/M metagenome (GOLD analysis project Ga0136644, IMG submission 94780) | Freshwater microbial communities from Lake Croche, Canada to study carbon cycling - C_130820_EF_MetaG (v2) (version 2) | ecosystem: Environmental > Aquatic > Freshwater > Lake | place: Lake... | reverse complement strand
CCTCGGCATGTGGAGGGGTGGTGTCTCGGGTAATCTGATGAGCCTCGGCGCCATCGATTTCGGACTCATCATCGATGGTGCGGTGGTGATTGTGGAAAACATCGTCCGACAGTTGGGCCTTCGCCAGCATCAATTGGGACGCCCCCTCAGCGCTTCTGAACGGCTGAAAACGGTCAAACAGGCCAGTCGACAGGTGGCCAGTCCGATGTTTTTTGGAGTCCTCATCATTACCTTTGTGTACGGACCCATCCTGGCACTGTCGGGCATTGAGGGTAAAATGTTCCATCCGATGGCCATCACCGTGATGCTGGCCTTGGGAGGAGCCCTGGTGTTGGCGATCACCTTGATGCCGGTTCTCTGCTCGTTTCTTCTCACCGGAAATATTCACGAAGGCGACAACCTCCTCGTCCGAAGTGCCAAGGGCCTTTACCGTCCGTTGCTTCACTGGACCTTGCACCATGGTCGCTGGGTGATTCTTGGCGCAGTCATCCTGTTTGTTGGTTCCGTGGTCCTGCTTCGCCATTTGGGTGCGGAGTTTGTACCCAAATTGGACGAAGGCTCATTGACGGTTTCCGTCTATCGAACCAACAGCATGGGACTTCCAGCCTCCCTCGCCAGCGAATTGGCCAGCGAACAGGCCATCCTCCGTCAGGTTCCCGAAGTCACCCGACTCTTCTCCCGTATCGGAACCTCCGAGGTGGCCACCGACCCCATGCCGCCCAGTCAATGCGACCTCTATTTGTTCTACCGACCTCAGAACGAATGGAGGCGGACCAATGGAGCCCCCATCTCCAAAGCCCAGTTGGCGGAGATCATCCAGTCTGCCGCCTTGAGCGCTGACCCGGCACAGTCGTACGTCTTCTCTCAACCCATTGAGACCCGGTTCAATGAGCTCCTGGAGGGAGTCAAGGCCGACATTTCCGTGAAGCTCTATGGTCTCGACTACGACCAACTGGACCAACTGGCCACCCAAACCCGGGATATTCTGGCGAAAATTCCCGGGACCGGTGAAGTGGAATTTGAGAGCCAGGGACGCGCCCATTCCCTGTCGCTGCAGGTGCGGCGCGAGGCGCTGGTAAAATACAACCTGACTTCCGAAGCCGTCAATCAGGTGATTCGAAGCGCACTGGCCGGTCAGGAAGTGGGCTATCTCTTTGAGGACAATCATCGCCACGCCGTGGTTGTTCGAATGGCTGAAAGTGCCCGTGAGAATCTGGATGTGGTCAGAAAGCTGGCGGTCCGGGTGGGCGATTACGGCATGGTGCCGTTGGGTCAATTGGCGGATTTCATTCCTATGACGACAGTCGAACCCATCGTGCGCGATTCGGGCCATCGGCGGTCCGCCATTCTGGTGAACCTCGAAGGTCGGGATGTCGAAAGCTGGGTTCAGGAGGCTGAATCCAAGGTCCGGGCTGCCGTAATTCTTCCGGAGGGCTACCAGCTCGAATTCGGGGGACAATTCAAGAATCTCCGGGATGCGAAGGCCCGTCTCCTGGTGGTCGTCCCTTCGGCACTGATTCTCATTTCGTTTCTCGTCTATCTGGCTCTGGGCAGCGCCAGACAGGCAGCGATTGTCTATTCAGGGATTCCCCTGGCCATCACCGGAGGAGTCGTGGCCCTCGCCTTGCGGGGCATGCCGTTCAGCATCACGGCCGCCGTGGGCTTTATCGCCCTCAGCGGCGTCGCGGTCCTGAACGGATTGGTTCTGGTCTCTCACTTCAACGATCTGAAGCGTGAGGGACTGGACCTGCTGTCAGCCGTTCAGGAAGGCTCGTTGACCCGGCTGCGCCCGGTCTTGATGACCGCATTGGTCGCTTCACTTGGATTTGTCCCGATGGCCATGGCCCGGGGAGCGGGTGCCGAGGTCCAGCGACCTTTGGCCACCGTGGTCATCGGTGGAATCCTCAGTTCGACGCTGCTGACGCTCTTTGTCCTTCCCCTCCTCTATTCGTGGGTGGAGCGACCTTTCAAAAAGCAATAAGGTTGGCATGCCGGAGCCTGCCAACCTTGTCGTTAATGACCGAGGAGTCCTCCTCAGGGCACTTCAGTGATCGCCGCCACGTTCACCGGCGTCTGGAACTTCTTCAGTACCGTGCGAGTCGCCGAGGGGAGGTTGGTCGACTTGTCGACCACATACATCGTGAACTCACAGCGGCTGGCGTTGAACTCCACCGTCGCATAGCCGTAGTGGGCACTATCAAAGAATTTGCCATGCGGATTCAGTGAGGGATTAACCGCCATTCCGCTCAAAATTGCAGTGAAGGCTCCATTGTTCAACTGGTCTGCCAGATTGGACGACGTAATGGCTGGAGTCATGTACTCAACTCCGAGGAGGTTGGCATCCGCGTTGGAGCTGTTGGAAAAGTCGACCTTGACCAGACTCGCATAATAGGAATGAAAGTCGCCTGTCAAGACCACCAGGTTCTTGACCCCCGCCTGCTTGAGGGTGCCGCAGATGACCGCCCGCTCGTATTGATAGCCATCCCAGGCATCGTTGTCGAAGGTGTGCAACCCTGCGGTGTAGGCAAATGGGGCATTCGCTGGAATTCCCAGGAACGCATTGACGGCCGCAGCCAGTTGGTCATCGAGGTACAGGGTGAAGGGGGACAACTGGACTTCGTTTCCCCAAACCTTCCAAAGGGCGGTCGATGTCGACACCGAATTAACAAACCAATTGCGTTGGGTGGTTCCCAGCATCGTGCGGTCTGCGGCGCCCTGAACGGACGGGACCAGGCGGCTGATGTAGCGCTGGATAAACTGCCCTTCTCCAAAGGGATGGGCGGATCGATAGGTCCGTTCGTCGGTCATGAACAACTCCACCAGATTGCCGAACTTGAATTTTCGGTAGATCGACAAACGTCCGAAAATGTCGGTGGCGTTCAGGTTCAAGCCCACCCGGGAAGGGGTGTACTCAAACCAGGCCTGCTGGCTTTCAAACTTCAACTGCCGGAGCTTGTTGACCTTGTCGGCATCGGCATTGAAGGGATGGTCGGGGGCACCTTGGGAGTTATTGGCGTAATCATGGTAGTTGTCATTCGCCATTTCGTGATCGTCCCAAATGATGATCCACGTAAAATTCTCCCGTGCAGCCCTCAGGAACGGGTCGCCCTGATAGGTCTGGTACAGCTTCCGATAGTCGGCGATTCCCTGCGCCGTCTTGATGGTGCCCGTCGGGTCCAGAGGCAGGTCAATGTTTCGGTCGGTGTACGGCCCGGGTTGAAAACTGGTTCCGCCGACGGTTTCATAAATAAAGTCCCCGACATGAACCACAAAATCGATGCTGGGGTCGTTGGCGATATAGCCATACGAAGGATAGTAACCGTTGGTGTAATCCTGGCAGTTCACCACTGCGAATTTCACCTTGTCGAGCGAAGCGTTCGTCGCAGGCAGTGTCCGTCCGCGTCCAGTCCGACTCGTCACTCCGTTGTAGACGAACCGGTAAAAATAGATCGAGTTGGATTGAAGAAGTCCGTTGAAGTCAGCCCGAACGGTGTAGTCGAGCGACGCCTTGATTTGGGTCGCCGCAATTTTGGCCCGCAGCACCTTTTGGGTGAATGCCGAATCCGAGGCGATCTCCACGGTCAATGCCGCCCCCGCCACCACCGCCGTCGGTGCGATGCGGGTCCAGAGAACAAATCCGGTGGAAGTGGGATCTCCTGACGTCACAGACTGGGGAAAGACCCCATTTGAATCGGTTGGCGAGACTCCGCCCTCTGCCGTTTCAAGGGACAGGAGGGTGTACGAAGCCGCGAGGCCAAGTCCGGCAAGGCGAAGGAAACTGCGTCGATTCACATCCGCAGGAGCCGCAGCGGCAAGAAGTTCCTCGGGGTTCGTTGAGATCACGGGATTTTCAGGGTTCATCATTGTTCTGGGGGAAAAGGGATCAGGAGGGTTGAAAGGGAATGAATCGACTGACGTCAGGCTGCCCCACGGGTGGTTCGACGCCAGAAAGCAATACCGATGAGGGCCAGGCCCGCCAAAACAGCAGTGGATGGCTCCGGCACGGCTATCGCACCCGTCACACGAACATTATCCGCTGACAAGGTCGCCCCACCGTTGGCAGTTCCCCAGGCATAGATTCGGAATTCAATGGCCTGGCTCACTCCAACGGCGGTGTGCGGCGAAAACGTCTCGGTGGCAAAACTGGAACCCAATGTCCCCGAAATGGCATCACTGGAGAAGCCATCGAGGCTGGACCGGAGAGCAAAACGGGTCGGTCCTCCATCGCCCCCTTCCTCGGGTGTCGCCAGCAAATCGAACTGGACCGTGTCGAGGGTCAGCGCTGCGCCTGCATTCAGCGTGAATGTGAAATAACGGCCACTGTCAAAAGTGGCGGCGTCCCAGGCATTACCCACTGCGGCAGGCTGAGGCGAACCAACCAGGGTGCTGTAAACGATGAAGTGGTCCGGATCACGATCAAAGATGGACCCGGAGACGCCCGGAACCTGATAGGATGGAGTTCCATCCAAACTATCAAAATTGTAGGCCAACAGGTCGGCACCATGAGCTGTAGCGGCGAAGACCGTGGCGAGTGCCACCGCAAGCAGCGACGAAGGGGAGGTTTTAACCATTGCTAGATGGTACCGTGCCCTCCGAATTTCTCACGGACCCAGATGTAATAATCAGGTTTCGAATGGGTGCCAAAACGGCACAGCAATTGACTCTCTCCCAGCAGGAGGACACCGGCTTTCCATCCATCGCCCAAGGTCGACTTTCCGAGATCGCTTACCGTTTGCCGAGAGGGGGCATTTCAGATTCAACAAACGGAAGGCTCTTTCGGAAACACGCCACGAGAGCCTCAGGGAGCGGGAATGACTCGATAGTATTGCGGGACGCTGCCCACCGGAAATTCACGGTCCAATCGTCCGTCCACGGCGACAAAGGGTCCGCCTTCTGCCACCCAATGACTGAGGTCCACGGAAGACTGAAGTTGATAGCGGGCTCCCATGATCAGATGCAGGTCCAGTTTGACGCGGCTCACCGCCACTCCCAAGGTGGGATCGACAGAAGGTAGGGCAATCTTAACGGTGGGTGCGGACGTATACCCCTTTCCGGGGTTCCGCAGGGTGATGGCAGTGACAACTCCATTCACAACGGTCGCAACCGCCGCTGCCCCCGTTCCACCGCCACCCACCAGTTGAACAGCGGGGGCAGTGGAATAGCCGCTTCCCCCTTCCGTCACAATCACCCCAACGATAGTTCCACTCAATCCCCACTGGGCAAAAGCGGTTGCGGCCCGGGGCGGTGATGGTGGGGGAGCCAGGGTCAAAGCAGTCATCTGCGAATAGCCGAACCCAGGATTGAGGATTCGAATTCCGGTCACGGAGCCATTCGCCACGGTGGCTATCGCTTTGGCTCCGGTTCCGACGGAGTCTGAAATGGTGACCTCGGGTGCCACCGTGTAACCTGAACCGCCGCCGGAAATGGTTCCCCCCACCACAAATCCATTAACCACCTGGGGAACCACCCGGGCGGGTAGTGGGCGGGAAAGAGTTATACCGACGCCGGTGTGCCGGGGATTCTGACCAAACATGGGCCAGGCGGATTGAGCGGGACCGGGACTTCCGGTTTCTACAGCGACCACTTGACCATTGGCAACACCCACAACCAACGTTCCATCCGCCAGCAGAATCGGCGACGAACTGGATGGCATCCCCACCGTAACCCACCATTTCGTGGCACCGCTTTCAGGACTGAGTGCGTAAACTTTTCCGTCCGAGGCCGACGCATAGATGGTTCCGTCCGAGCCGACAGCCGGAGTGGAGTTCAAACTCCCATCGAGCCGGATGGTCCAGTGGGGCACACCGGTGACCCCATCCAAAGCCACCAATCCACCTGTGCCCATGGGAACCAGGAGCGAACCATCCAATCCAATCGCCATCTGGCTCGCCGGTGGAGCCATCAGCGGCCAGTACCATTTCAGCTTTCCGGTGGCACCGTCGAATGCATAGGCCGTCTGATCCGCCGCCGCATCGTAAACGGTTCCATCGGCACCCAGGACGAGCCGGGACGGGGATTGTCCGCCCACCTGGGCGTCCCAGAGTTTTTGCCCTGTCGAAGGGTTCAGTGAAGAGAGGTGACCATCGGTTCCCGCGAGAAAGAGGCTTCCGTCCACGCCAATGGCCGTGGTTCCGCCGGGTTGAATGGTCCATCGGAGAACCCCCGACTGGGAATCGACAGCCACCAACTGGGATGGCGTTCGCACGGACAGATAAAGGGTTCCGTCAACTCCCAAGGCCGGCGGCAACTCCACCCCCGCAGTGCTGTCGAACAACCATCGGATCGCACCCGTTGCGCCGTCCAGGGCGCTGACAGGGTAGATGAACGAAATCGTGGTGTCCCTGTCTCGACCGGCCAGGTAGACCAATCCGTCCAAGCCGACAATCGGCGAAGTGAAATGCCCCCCAACCACACTGGTCTGCCATTGGATCTGACCCGTCCCTGCATCCATGGCGTAAACCCCACCGGTATCGGTCGAGACGTAAACGGTACCGTCCGGGCCAACAGACGGGGACGAACTGACACCCCCGCTCACGCTGGTCTGCCATCGGATGGACCCCACCATCTGCGCGCTCGTCGGACCACTTCCCAGCGCCAGGCTCAGGAACAACACCGATTGCCATCGAGGAAAGCAGCACAATGAAGTCCACAGGGAAACAAGGGATGGCACTTTCAAAATGGGACGAACGTTCATGGGAAAAGAATTGTAACAGTTATAACACGGTCATAAGATTGGAATTTATGGATAAAAGCACAAGGCAGAAATCAACCGTTTCGAGGACTGCCCAGTCCGGATATCCAGCGCTTGAAACATTCTCAGGGGTTGTCTACAGTTCCCTCTCAGGGCCTGATTTCCAACATTCATGAATAAAGCCATTTACAACGTCGGAGTCATCGGCCACGGATGGGTGGCCAGCGCGCACATCCCCGCCATCCATGCCACCGGCAAGGCCCGGGTCACGGCCGTCTACAGCGCCCGTCCGCTGAGCGATGCCGAACTGACGGCAAAATACGGTTATCCGGTCAAGGCGTACTCGAATCTGGACGCCCTCATTGGGGACCCAAGCCTGGATGTCATTGATATCTGTTCCTTTCCCAAAGAGCATCCCGACCAGTTCATTGCCGCAGCAAAGGCCGGGAAGCACGTCATCGTGGAGAAGCCCCTGGCCCTTTCCCCCGGCGACCTGGCCCGCATGAGCGCGGTGGTCAAGGAGACCGGCATCAAGACCTGTGTCTGTTTCGAGGTCCGATATTCCTCCCAGTTCCGAAGCATCAAAGCGATTCTGGATGCCGGGCTCCTGGGTGCGATTCACTTCGCCGAAGTCGACTACTACCATGGGGTCGGACCCTGGTATGGACAATTCCGCTGGAGTCACCTGAAAGCCGAGGCGGGCTCGAGCCTCCTCAGCGCCGGCTGTCACGCCATGGATGCCTTGTTGCTCATCATGGGAGAGGCCAGGCCCGTGGAAGTCACGTCCTACACCACCTCTTCCAAGAGCGAGTATTTTGCCCCCTATGATTTTCCAACCACCCAGATCAGCATGATTAAATTTGCCGATGGACGGGTGGGGAAAACCACCTCGTGTCTCGACTGTTTGCAACCGTACTACTTCCACACGCATGCGGTGGGGAGTCACGGTTCACTTCTGGACGACAAATTTCACTCCACCAAATTGGGAGGACTGAACAAGGCCAAATGGAGTCAACTCTCCTGTGGACTGGTGGATTCAGGTGACGTCAAAGACCACCCGTACGAGTCCCAGTTTCACGCCTTTTTTGACGCCCTGGCCGCGGGTCAGGACATGCCACTCACCTCCTTTGCCGACGCCGCACGGAGTCACCGCCTCATCCACGCGGCCGACCAATCCGCCGTGGAAGGCAGACCCATCCGACTCGACTAGCCGGGCATGGGAAAGCGAGTCCTGGCCATTGCCGCCCATCCTGATGACATTGAATTCCGGATGGCGGGCACCCTGCTCCGGCTCAAGGAAGTGGGCTGGGAACTGCATTATTTGAATCTCTCATCGGGCAACTGCGGCAGCACCGCTTTTGGTTCTGCGGAGACCGCCCGCAGGCGTCGTTCCGAGGCACAGACGGCAGCGGAGCTCCTAGGCGCCCGATGGCATCCCCCGTTCTGTCGCGATTTGGAAATCACCTACTCGGTGGCCACCCTGCGGCGTCTCGCCGCCGTCATTCGAAAGGTCAGGCCCGACGTCGTTCTGACGCATCCGCCGGTGGACTACATGGAGGACCACACGGCCACGTGCCGACTGGCCGTCACCGCCACCTTCTCAAGAGGGATGCCCAACTTTCGCACCGTGCCCCCGGTAAAGCCCTATTCGGAGCCGGTCACCATCTATCATTGCACCGCCCACGGACTTGCGGATCCCCTGGGTCGACCGATGGCTCCCGACCGATATGTCGACACCACAACGGTTCACGAGCAAAAACTGCGGGCACTGGCGGCCCATGCCAGTCAGCAGGAATGGCTCGACGTCAGTCAGGGGATGAACAGTTACCTTCAGGCGGCCGATGATGAATCCCGGGCCATCGGTCGGGCTTCAGGGCAGTTCCTCCATGCGGAAGGCTGGTGGCGCCACAGCCACACCGGATTTTGTTCCCCGGAGGCCGAACCGCTTTCTGAAGTTCTTCACAGACAGCCTTCTGGATAACAGCCTTTGTTCTCAACCCGACGACTCAAATAGGGAGGTGGCATCCAGGGTGAATCAGACCGCCGCGGTTCGGCGGGAGCCTCTTCCCACCATGTATTTGCAAGATATCCATGTCGATCATGGACTTTCAGGAACATGGGTGGAGCGATCCGCGACGGCATTTCCCCGTCAAGAATCCCGCCCCGACGGGCGACGGCATCCTCCAGCGTCGCGTCATAAGCTCAGACGACCTCGGAAATATTGGGCCTGCCGACGCGAAAACTCCACTTCGGTGCCCCCACGCAGGCGGGCCTTGAGACTTCCGCTGAACCACGATTCTATCCCTTCAATCCAGGTGACGTTGACCAATTGGCCCCGATTGGCCCGGAAAAACAAGGTGGCGGGAAGACGTGCTTCGAGCTGCGCCAGGGTTCGGTAGACCAACGGGGCTTCGACCCGAAAATGGACCCGGGTGTAGCTTCCCTCCGTCTCCAGCAAGCGAACTTCCTTTAAGGGGACAAACCAACATCGTTCCCCTTCCCGGATGAAGATGGGATCGTTCTCTCCAAACGCCATCTCACCCCCAATCTCCGGATCTGGTGCAGGAGGTTCAGCTTCTTCCTCCGTTCCAGGTACGTGACCGGACCGAACCCGGTCCAGTGTTTGGCCCAATCGTTCCGGGTGAACCGGCTTGAGCAGGTAATCCAGTGCGTTCACATCAAAGGCCCGCAGTGCAAACGCGTCGTACGCAGTGACGAAGACGATTCGCGGGAGAGGTGTCGGCAAAACGGAAAGCAGGTCAAACCCGGATCGCGCCGGCATCTTGATATCGAGAAACACCAATTCGGGCTTCACCCGTTTCAGCAACTCCTCCCCAGCCGAAGCCCCGTCCGCCTCCCCGATAATCTCCACATCCGAATGATGCGCGAGCAATCGCCGGAGTTCCAACCGGGCCAATTCCTCATCATCAATCAAGACCACCTTCATACCTGTTGGTTTTTAGAGCGGCTCCCAGCCTGCGGGACGATCACTTCTGCAATCACCATGTCGGCCTCTCCCTGGCTCAACTGAAGGGAAGCTCCCGGCCCAAACACCAGGCTCAGTCGAGACCGGGCATTCGCAAGGCCCATCCCATTCCCGGAGGTTCCAGGATCGAGCAACCCTGGATTGGTCACCGTCAGTTCCAGAACATTTCCGTGAACTCTTCCGCGAATATCAATCTCTCCACCTGCCTCCCGACGATCCAGTCCGTGCTTCAAGGCATTCTCCACCAATCCCTGCAACACCAAAGGAGGCAGTCGACACCGCAGGGAATCCGGTTCGAAATGACTCCGCCATCGCAGGCGTGCCCCACGTCGCAAGTGTTCAATGTGCAGATAATTTTGAGTGGTGGACCATTCATCCGATAGACTCACCTCTGAAAGCCGGCTGGCGTCCAGGGTGGATCGTAGCAAATCGGCAAGACGCGTGACCGCTTCCCGGGCGCGGACATCGGATTCAGAAATCAGTGCCCGGAGGGAGTTGAGGCTGTTGAAAAGAAAGTGTGGGTCCAATTGGGCCTTGAGAGTCCTCAATTCCGCTTCATTCAGGGCTGCCTTGAGCTTCACCCGTTCCCTCGAATCCATCCTGGTTTGCCGGTAGGCACGAATACCCAGATAGAAGCCGCCCCAGATGACCATGAGTGGAAGGTCGATGGTCAGTCGGGCGGCGATTTCAGCGAACGAAATCCCCGGGACATATGGATTCGAGATTTGTGGGTATCGAGCATACAACATCAGCGTCACCACGACACCGCTCAGGGAAAGCAACCCAGCGAGGGCAAGGGTCCAGGGGAGCATCCCGAGAGCAAATGCACCCCATGAATTCAGACGGGCCAGGTAGTTCACCACCACCACCCGCAACAGGTGCGACAAGATCAAGCCGGACAGACCATAGGCGAGTTGAAAAGACAACTGAGCTTGAAGCAAACCTGCTGAAAGGAGCGGATCAAAAACGACCGGAACCATGCCTATCAGGAAGACTGCCCCCCAGCCCACTCCTTGCAGAAGCCAATACGTTCCCGTTCCAAACCAGCGACGCCGGAACGAATAGATGGCCGGGGAGTTTCTCAGTGAACCGATTTCCGACATAGCATCGAGGAGTTGCCTTCTGGCAATGACATCGTGATTTCACGGTTTCGGTCAAGCACCACACCCCCATCGGGAATGACCGTCATCGGTTGAACCGGACATCACTCACAAACGCGCGGCTGAGTGGATTCCTGAGGTAGCTGTTGAGGGCGGATGAGGGAGCCCCCTTCAGGGTCACATTGAAATAGGTCACAAGAAGGTTCCTCGTGAAGACCACATTTGCTGAAGGATTGACTCCGAATCCGGCCTCTGGAGCGTCGGCAGCAGGACCTAGGATTACCTTGTTCAACCAATAGAAGTCGCCGTAGGTCACGTGGACGGTCATCGGCATGGTCACGAGCAAACCGCGCTTCTTCAATTTCGACCATGCGATCTCCATTGAACTATCGACCGAGGCCGAAAAGCTTGTCCGAACGATCAAGGCCTGGGTGTTGAAACCTTTCAAATATTCATCGCCCCAAATGGTTCCATCCAAGGCAGCGGCGGATCGGACCGCAGGCGTGACACCCGCCCAACGAAGCGCGGCCGATGCTCCAAACGAGTGTCCGAAGGCTCCCACCCGGGTCATATCCAGCGTGCTCCCAAGCGCCAGGGAAGGAAGCGCGCGTCCGTCCCGGAGCTGGTTGAAAACCGATTGAAGGTCTGCCATGGCGACCTGGTTCAGGGAATCCGCCTTCTCGACGGGAAATTCCCCGGGGGACAGGTACAGTTCCCCATCCACCATCATGCCTGCGCTGATTCCAGGATGATTCACCCCGACCACAACATAGCCGTAGGAGGCAAGCTGTTCGGCGAAGACCTGGTAGTTTTCGAAGGGAGAACTGAAGCCCGGGGAAAAGAGAAGAACGGGAAAACAACCTTTCGCCACGGGGGCATCATTGGCGCCGTTGGTCTCGATAAAGGCTCCCGCACCCAGTTGGTCTCCATTTCCAGACGCATTCAAGACCACCGCCTCCCGAACATCGGTCACATACCGGCGCTTCGGTGCCGATGTGGGGGTGGCGGGATACCAGAATCCAATCGGCAGTCGCCTCGGCTGATCTGGGCGGGGATTCAGCGAGTCGATTCGTGTGCGATCCACGACCACCGATTCCAGGTAGCCAACTCGATATCCTCCAGTGGGACGCGGCAAGGCCACCCGATACAGCGAGGGGAGACGCGCATCATTGCCGGAGCCACAGGCATTGGTGGACTCTCCAACCGCCATCCATCGATGCACGGTGAACCACAGGGCCAGAAGGAGACGAAGGCGGGTGAACGTTTTGTGAGTTCCGATAGACCATTTGTTTTTCATTGCAAGACCAATTTGCAGCAGGGAATGGGAGGACATCTGAACATTTGGGCGACCGGTCTTTACCCACGCTGAACGGTTATTCCCCCCTGCGGATGGTCCATTTTTGAGGATCGAACGGCCCGCCGATGGGGATGGACGGCCCCCGGAGCCCGATTGAAGTTGAACGTCGACCTGCACTGGTGGAATTTGTCACCACTTTCCATCCGACTGCCCATGCCCCGTAAACTCAGCTCCATCGCCCCGGATTGGTGGGACTATACCACCCTCGACACCCAACTGATTGCCGACGCTGCCGCGCTCACACCCGACCGTCTCAAACGACTCGGGCGTCCGGGATTCCGCATCTCATTTTACCAGACCCTGGAAGAATTCTATCTCGCTGAAGCCCTTGAATACATCGAAGCGTGGAGGGCCAGCACCCCGGACAATCCGGTGGGGATTTGCGGTCCAATCGGCCCGACCGAACAACTCCCGCTGGTCGCCCGGCTCGTCAACTCCCTCGGATTGAAGCTCGATTCCGCTCATTTTTGGGGCATGGACGAATGGTTTGATACCAATTCCCGGAAAGAGGTCTCCATCACTCATCCCCTCTCCTTCGAACGGGCCGACCGGGAACTCTGTTTCAACCGGATCGAGAAAAAATGGCGGATGCCCGAGGCCAACCTCCACTTTCCCAAGGCCGATACCTCCGGCTATCGGGCATCGTGGGACTCTGGAATTCGCTGCGCCGTGATGCAGGGCGGACAGGGCGATACCAAGCATTGGGCCTTCAATGATCCCCTTCCCCGCCGTGGCCGTTGGAAGGATGAGCCACCCTCAGCGGCGGAATACCGAAAACTGACCACCCGAATCGTGGATCTTCATCCGATGACTCTTGCGCAAAATGCCCGGACCAGTGGCGGTGGAAACATCACCCTTGTCCCAACCCGGGCCATCACGGTCGGACCGGTTGAAACCTGGAAAGCGGAACGGGTTTCCATCTGGCAGGCCGGGGCTCATGACAATGCCCTCGGACAACGTCTGACAGCGCTGATGATCTCCCGTCGCAT
>Ga0136644_10002820_pt1 | contig 13137 bp, 19 predicted proteins | sample C_130820_EF_Meta_FD_94780 | JGI IMG/M metagenome (GOLD analysis project Ga0136644, IMG submission 94780) | Freshwater microbial communities from Lake Croche, Canada to study carbon cycling - C_130820_EF_MetaG (v2) (version 2) | ecosystem: Environmental > Aquatic > Freshwater > Lake | place... | reverse complement strand
ACCCGCGCTCATAAGGAGTAAATAATGGTAGCAGTCAGCTTACACAAACAAATGGCCATGGGTAAAGGTTACCCAAAAGCCAAGAAGATCGCTAGCGATCCTTCACCAACCCCAGGTTTGCCAGATGCAAACTATAAGACCGTGCCCAAGATGCAGACCGAAAAGGTTACAGGCGAAGGCGGCGGCAACGGCGGCACAAACAGCCAACGCGGAAAAGGTCCTGACAAGATCTCTACCGTCATGGGCGGGCGCCGATAAGTGTTAGCAAAAATCATCACGACAATCCGAGCCGAGCAGATGGCATTGGCCGTTGAGGCCATCAAAGTGCAGACAGCAGAAGGCAAGGACATCGGCTTTGAATATGGAAAACGTCAGGGCGTCTATGCAGGCCTTGACCGAGCCATCCAGCTGATTGAACGGATTCACCGTGATATTGAGAATGATAGTCGAGATCTTTAACCCCAGCATACGGAGAAGCGAATGCTACTTGAAACCCCCATGTCCTTCACTTACGCCTCATTGGACGAGGCCTTCCCAACTGTAGACTGCTGTCACGAGCCTTTGGGCTCACGCGTGATTGTTCAAGTCCGCAAAGCCAAGAATCAGACGGCTGGCGGTATCTACATCCCGGAAGAAGCGAGAAAAACAGAAGCCAGCAATACGCAGATCGCCAAAGTTGTGGCGGTCGGAACATTGGCTTACAAGAATCGGAACACCATGGAACTGTGGCCTGAAGGCTCCTGGTGTGAAGTTGGCGCCTACGTCCGTGTGCCTAAATACGGCGGTGATCGTTGGACAGTAAAGTCCGGTGACGAGGAGATCGAATTTGTGATGTTTAATGACCTGGACGTTCTTGCCAAGGTCACTGGAGATCCCACTGCGATCCGTGCGTTTATCTAACTGCTGAAAGGAGCAGGCAATGGCTGGAGAAAATATGCTCATCGAAGATGATGAGGACCAAAAGAAGGGTAAGCCTCAGGAAGTTGAGTTTGTCCCCGTAACCACTAAAGAAGGTGACGAGGACGAAGACGACGACCACCCCGAGGATTCGCGTCTTTCAGAAGACAATGAGGACCGCGAAGAATTACGCCGCAAACGCCGCGAAGAGAAGACAGATCGCGCAGCGCGTAGAAAACAGGCAATTGAGCGGGATAAAACAGAGCTCAACTTCCTGAGGCAACGGAACGAGTCGCTTGAAAAGCGCATGTTCCAAGTTGAGAAGTCCGTCGTAGGAAATGCGATTTCGACCATCGACGACCGTATTGCTGACACGGTTGCAGAAGTTAAGGCCGCGGAAAGAATCATTGCCCAAGCCATTGATGTCGGTAACGGTGACGATGTTGCCAAGGCTATGCGGATCCGCGACCAAGCTATGCAGAAGGTGCAGCAACTTCAGGTCCACAAGCACCAGCAGAACCAAGTCGCCCAAGATCTGCACCAGCAATCTCAGCAGCCAGCCCAACAGCAAGCTCCAGGTCCTGATCCAGACGTTGCAGGCTTTGCCCAAGAATGGGTGTCTAAGAACAGCTGGTACGATCCAAATGCCAAGGACGAGGCCTCAAAGATTGTTTTAGCAATAGATCAGTCTTTGGTAGAATCTGGCTATAATCCAAAAACAGAGGCATATTGGCGCGAGCTAGACAAGCGAGTGGCCAAGCGATTGCCAGACATTAAAGGAGGCGGGAACTATGACGACAGTCAAGACGATGATCGCCGCGGACAACGCAGAGGTCCGCCTATTGGCGCTAGCAGAGACCAAGCTCCGCAATCTACCCGCCGTGAAGTATACATCTCCCCAGAACGAAAGCAAGCTATGACTGATGCTGGAGTTTGGGAAGACCCCGTCCTACGCCAACGCTACTTAAAACAGTACGCAAAGTGGGACCGTGAAAACAATTCAACTCGCTGAAAGGAGTGAGGAAAATGACTGATGAACGCTTAAAAAAATCCCCTGATCTCGTACGCCAATCACGTGGAGCCACAGAACGCAATGTGACTGAAGACCGTGCCATTAGCGACGAAGATCGTGTTGAGATGTTTAGATCTCAATTTTTCCAAGACGCATTGCCAGATCTGCCAAAGATCCCTGGCTTTCACACATGTTGGTTGACTACCACTAACCCCCGCGACTCCATTCAGCAACGGATCCGGTTGGGTTATCAACCTATAAAAGCCGACGACGTGCCTGGCTGGGAATACGTAACCATTAAGACAGGCGAATGGCAAGGGTTTATTGGTGTCAACGAGATGCTTGCATTCAAGCTGCCGTTGTCTCTCTATACACGATTCATGCAAGAAGCTCACCATGACGCTCCTGCACGTGAAGATGAGAAGCTCACAGCCATCTTGGACGGCATTAAAGAAGCTGCAGCAGCTGCAGGCGGACGTGTGATTGAGGGTGATGGTATTGCGGCATTGCGCGAAAATCCTGGTCGAGCTAAATTTGAAGAGCTATGATCAATCCAATAATTCTCTTTTGAGGAAACGCAAACATGTCTACTACTAGCACACCGTTTGGCTTCCAGCCCGTTTACCACGCAAGTGGTTTCGTGCGTCCGGCAGCCTTTACGTTGGCGAACAATGCTGCAGTGACCTTGTTGCAATACCAACCTGTGAAGATCAATACTTCCACTGGCGTTGTAACTCCGGCTGCTGTTGGCGATGCTTTCGTCGGCACTTTCATGGGTGTTGAATTCACCGACAGCGATGGCCGTCGTCGTGTATCCAACAAGTTCATTGCGAACACCACTGCAACTGATGTGACCGCGTATATCACACGCGATCCAGCTATCGTTTATCAGATCCAAGCCAATGGCTCTGTGAACATCAGCAACATCGGTAACCAATTTGACTTTGCTTCGATCACTTCCGGTTCTACCGTGGTTGGTCTCAGCACATGCACATTGGATACCGCTTCAGTTGTAGCTTCAGGTGGCACTGCCTCTATGCGCGTGATCGGAATTACCCCCGGTCCCGATAACGCATGGGGTGATGCTTATACGATTGTCCAAGTTCAGATCTCTGAGCATCAGGACGTTGCCACTATCAACGCTTACTAAGGAGCTAAAAAATGGCTGTCCCAATGCGCAGTACGGACTTTAGGTCCATTGTTGAGCCCATCTTGAACGAAGAGTTCGATGGCTTGTATAACCAACGCGCTGATGAGTGGAAACAAGTTTTCACTGAGCGTAACGGTATCCCACGTAACTACCACGAAGAACCCGTCTTGTACGGTTTTGGAGCGGCTCCTGAGTTGCCTGACGGCATGCCAGTGACCTACCAAGCCGGTGGCGTCCTGTTCAATGCACGTTACGTCTATAAGGTCTACGGTCTGGCTTTTGCCCTGACCAAGGTCCTCGTAGAAGACGGCGACCACATCTCTATCGGTCAGACTTACGCCAAACACTTGGCACAGTCCCTGATTGAGACGAAAGAAACCCTGTGTGCCAACATCCTGAATCGCGCTTTCAATAGCTCGTATGCAGGTGGTGACGGCGTGTCGCTGGTTAACTCCGCCCACCCTATCGCTTCCGGTACATTTAGCAACGTGTTAACCACAGCTGCCAACTTGTCACAGACCTCGCTTGAGCAGATGCTCATCCAGATCCGCAACGCCATTGACAACAATGGTAAGCGTATCCGCTTGACTCCTGAGAAGCTTGTGTTGAGCCCTAGCAACGTGTTCCAAGGTGAAGTGCTGTTGAAGTCCGTCCTGCGCGCAGGTACTGGCAACAACGACATCAACCCGATCAACTCGATGGGCATGATCAACGGCGGCCAAGCTAACTTGTCTCGTTTGACTTCAACTACCGCTTGGTGGGTGCAGACAGACGCTAAGGTCGGCTTGCAGTTGATGATGCGTCGTAAGCTTGAGAAGAGCATGGAAGGTGATTTCGAAACCGACTCTATGCGCTACAAAGCAACCGAGCGTTACATTCCAGGTTGGACAGATCCACGTACCATTTTCGGTACAGCAGGTCTGTAAGCAAGAAGGGGGCGAAAGTCCCCTTCTTTTAATTTTTTTAATTTGTCAAGCTTTTCAAGGAGAAGACAGCATGCCTCAATATTCAGACGACCTATTCCTCGGCGGCGCCCAAACATTCATGGGTACCGGCCTTCGCAACTACAGTACCACAGCAATCGGTGGTACCGGTGGTTCATCTTCCTCAACCCTGACGATCACAAGCGTTGGCTTTGGCGCTCCCATCGTTGTGGGTATGTATCTCGACGGCTCCAGCGTGACCGACGGCACTTACATCACAGCCTTTGTCTCCGGCAACGGCGGAGCAGGTACTTACACGCTTAACCAAGCCATCAACATTGCAAACACCACTGCATTGATTTTGCATACCAATACTCAGTATGGTAATCCAGCTCCAATGGACCTAGGTGTTGGACCACTTGGCCGCATCTTTGTTTGGGACTTTGTACCTCAAGCCTTAGTTGCAAACAACATTGCAGCCTCTCAAACTCCCGCTGCAGCAGGTTCTTTGACCTTGACTGCCGGTACCTCTGTGAAAGCGGTAACCACAGCTGGTGGCGTGTCTACATTGCAAGTTGATTGCCCACGTGCTGTTAGCGTGACAACTTCTACTGCAGCAGCCTCAACTTTGGCAAGCGTCGTGATTGCCAACACAACCGGCGGCATCACATTCACTTCGCAAGCTGGTTTGGTTACTGGTCAACGTTTGACCATCTCCGGTACTTTGGGTGGCACGGGCACAATCACTGGCTACACAAACCCAACAACCTACATCTTGACCGCTGTGACAGCTACTTCAGCTACCCTGACCACTACTGCAGGTGCGGCAGTGGTGACAACTGCTGGTACACCAACAGGTCTGACTTACACCTTGGGCGTGGCTCCTGCCACTATCACCGTGTCAGGCTACGACTATTACGGTCAAGCCATGAGCGAAGCAATCACGTCTAGCGCAGCAGTTAGTACTGCTGTTAACGGCAAGAAAGCTTTCTATCAGATCAGCGGCATCACAACCTCTGGCGCAACTGGAACAGCCTTGACTGTCGGCACTACTGACATCCTTGGCATCCCAGTGCGAGTGACTAACGTGGCCTATGTTGGAAGCGTGCGGACTAACAGCACTCTTGCCCAAGACACCGGCACGTTTGTTGCAGCAGATACTGCTACAGCCACTACCACCACCGGCGACGTTCGCGGCACATACGTTCCAGGCACCGCATCGAATGGCATCGTTCGCACGGTCATGGGCGTGTTGCTGCCAGGTATTGCTGTTGGACCTAACTCAACCCGCGTTGGCGCTCTTGGCGTAACTCAGGCCTAATTAACCAGGGGGCTTCGGCCCCCGTCTTTAATAGGAGATTGATATGGCTGACGCAGTTACGAGTCAAACGCTCATGGATGGGGAGCGTATGGCCACCATGAAGTTTACCAACATCAGTGATGGCACTGGTGAAAGCGCGGTGACCAAAGTCAACGTGGCTTCACTCAATCCCAACAACCTCGGAATCGCCTGCAATGGCGTTACCGTGACCAAGATCACTTCTATCTGTCATGGCATGGAAGTGCGTATGCTTTGGGATGCAACGACTGATGTTCCGTTTTTCTTAGCAGCTGTCAACACCAACTATCAAAATGATTTTTCCAGTATTGGTGGCATTACAAACAACTCAGGCTCTGGCAAAAACGGCAACATCCTTTTTACTACGTCTGATGCATCGAATGGTGATACTTATACAGTGGTCCTTGAGATGGTCAAGCACTACGCTAACCCTTTTGATACGCTCTGATCATGGCAAACGTCACGATCACCAACTTAACGTCAGGCACTACGCTTGTAGGCACAGAGCTTTTCGAGTCTGTTCAGACCGGCACCTCAGTTAAGCTGACATCGGACCAGATCAAGACTTTTACAAGTTCCCTGCCTACTCTCTTGGTGGAGACAGCCAACACCAACACGCCAGCCATTGCTGCAACCTTAAGTCACCAGACTTCTGCTACTGCAGGAGTTGGTATTGGAACCCGCCTTGCTTTCCAATGCGAGACAGCAGCTAGCAACAACAAGATTGGCGCCGTGCTTTCGGCTATCACTACCAATGTCGGTGCCGGTACAGAAGCGTTTAACTTGCAAGTCTTGTTGATGGCCGCAGGAGCTACAGCTACAGCCGTTGCTACCTTTAACAGCAACGGCAACTTTGGCATCACGGGCAATACGGTTAATGTTCCAGTGACAAGGACCCCTGCCACTGCTGCAGCAACTGGTACAGCAGGAGACATTTGCTGGGATGCAAGTTATATCTACGTATGCGTAGCCGTTAATACTTGGAAACGAGTGGCGATTACAACATGGTAAACGACCACAAGTTTGGTAAAGGCGGGAGCACTTTGTTTGTAGCAAAGGGCGGAGCTGTCTGGGCTCGCAAAGAAGGACAAAATCCTAAAGGCGGGTTAAACCAAAAAGGTCGTGATGCTTACAACAGCAAGACAGGCGGCAATCTAAAGCCTCCAGTATCGTCTAAGCAAGCTGCAAAGAGCCCCAAGGCGGCAGGACGTCGTGCCAGTTTTTGTGCGCGTATGTCAGGCATGCCTGGTCCAATGAAAGATGACAAGGGCCGACCAACTAGGAAAGCCCTCGCCCTTAACAAATGGGACTGCTGATATGATGGGAAAAAAGATGGCCTTCTCAAAAGGAGGCAAAGTAAAAGCACCTTGGGACAAGCCAAGGCCAAAGGACCTGCCAGCTCCTAAAAAGCTGTCGTCGGCTGCAAAAGCCGGTGCAAAGGCAGCCGCCGAAGCCGCAGGACGCCCATATCCAAACCTAGTAGACAACATGCGGGCTGCCGCAAAAAGGAAATAACATGGGAAAAACTCTTAAGTACGGGGAATTTACTTTTCCCTCTTCGCCTGCACGTCCAACTGCCATGAAAAATGGTGGCGCAATGTGTAAAACCCCAACTGGCTACGCTAAAGGCGGTCCAAAACGTGAACCTGAAGCAATGGTCCGTAAAGAAATTGCGTTTTTGCGCAAGGCGGGCTCACCAAAGGCTCTGATTAGTCATGAAACGCGTGAGATGTCCGGCGAAAAAGACACTCCGGCGACAATAAAAGCCGAAGTCGGCATGCTGCGCAAGGCAAAAGCGCCTCTGACGATGATTAAAGAGGAGATGATGGAGCCAACAGGCATGAAAAAGGGCGGGATGGCAGCTTTTGAAAAGTCAGGCAAGGACGTAGAGAAAAGTGGCGTCAAAGAAGGCTCAAAAGCGGACATGGCGATGGACAAAAAGCAGATGATGGCCATGAAAAATGGCGGCATGACCAAGATGGATAAAAAAGTTGGTAAGGTAATGGGTGAATTTAAGTCAGGCGAGCTGCATTCCGGTTCAAAATCTGGTCCCGTGGTTAAAAACCGCAAGCAGGCCATTGCAATTGGCCTATCTGAAGGCAGAAACGCCGGCAAGATGGCCAACGGCGGCTCCGTTGAGTCAAAATTGGAAAAACATGCCAATATGCCTGCTGGAAAAGCTCACGGTCCAGGAGCCGGAAACAAGCTGGCTAAAGGTGGCGTTCCTTCATACTCAAAAGTTCCAAAATTTGGACAAATGAAGTAAAATAAAAGCAACCCCGGGGTCTGCCACTGACGGCAAGCCGAAACTTAATGAATAGGAGCAGATCCGGTGGCAGTTTCAGGCACAGTCAGCACGACGGTTTTCAATACGCGCAAGGTCATTGATCACGCGTATCGTCGCTGCCGCATTCCTCCTGAAGGCATCTCATCTGAGCAGATCAGTTTTGCCTTAGACACTCTCTATCTCATCTTGAGCATGTTGGCCAACCGTGGCTTGCAGCTTTGGTGCATTGAGAGCTATTTGATGCCTCTCTATCAGGCCCAGGGGCTGATTACCATGCCAAACGGCGTGGTTGACATCCTCAACACCAACTTGCGCACCATCAGCGCAGTAAACCAAAACACAAATAACGCCGTCACCTCGACCACCTACACTACCGCCTTTCCAACAGAGACTCAAGTGACGACTGTTGGAATTGAATGGTCAGCAGCCTCTACAGGCTATGCGCTTGAGACGTCGTCAAATGGTACCACCTGGCTCACGGTTGCAACCGAGGACAACCCGAATGCAACAGCCAAGCAGGTGACATGGGTAGACATCCAGGGGTCCATAGCGACCTTCTTTTTTAGGGTGAGAGCCACGTCAGGCACGCTGAATCAAACACAGGTGATCTTGGCAAACACGCCAAACGAGATCCCTATGGCTCGCTTGAACCGCGACGATTACGTCAATTTGCCAAACAAGTCGTTTCAAGGTCGCCCCCTGCAGTTCTGGGTAGACCGGCTGCTTAACGCGCCGGTACTGAATTTGTGGCCTGTACCGTCTCCGCAGTTTGTCACGGCTCAGGTGGTCGTGTGGGTCAAGCGCTACATCATGGATGTGGGCACGATGACTCAAGAGATTGAGATCCCGCAGCGTTGGTACGACGCAGTGGTCTACGTACTTGCCTCACGCCTTGCTGAAGAGACCCCAACTGTGGATCCTCAGATGATTGCAATCCTTGACCAGAAGGCGCAGCGCTCGCTCATGGAAGCCGAGAACGAGGAACGCGATGACTCCCCAATCTACCTGACTCCAAACATTGGGGTTTACACAAGATGAGTATCTACTTGGATACCCGCGGGCGCAGCACGTTAGGCATTGGCCTGTGCGGTCGCTGCAGCCGCAAGATGAGCCTAGATGAGTTGTTCTCAGATCCAAACTCGCCCGGGCTAAGAGTCTGCCGTGAAGACCTTGACAACCTTGATCCTTACCGCTTGCCTCCTCGTCAGCCTGACCAGATCACACTGCCTTTTGTGCGGCCTGACACGCCCTTGTACAGCAATCCAGACGGCCTTGTCACAGAAGATGACAACAACTTCCTGATCAGCTCGAACAACGGCTACATCTTTCCGAGTGAGCCTCAATGACGACAGTACCATCAAACCTGGTCCCAACGAAGATTAGCGATCTTCCTGTTGCCCCAAATCCAACTTCGTCTGCGACAATGGTCTGTGTGATCGGCGGCGTCACTTACCAGGTTCCTTTTATTGACTTGCAGTCGACGGTCTCGGTCCCAGCCTCTCGCCTGATCAACACTGGCGGAGGCCTGCAAGGCGGAGGGGATCTTTCGCAAGATCGTACCCTGAGCATTGCAACTGGCGGAGTAACAAACGACAAGCTTGCCGTCAGCGGCGTGACTGCCGGTACGTATGGCTCTGGCGCGTTAGTTCCAGTAGTCACTGTAGACAGTAAGGGATTGGTCACAAGTGCCTCTACGACCGCCCTAGTCATTTCTGGGTATGTTCCTGACACCCGCCAGATCATTGCTGGTACCGGTTTAACCGGCGGAGGTAACTTGCAGGCGAATCGGACCATATCGATGGTCTTTTCGTCTACAACACCGGCGGCCTTAGGCACTGCCTCGGCAGGAGCAGAAAACAATGCTGCTAGGGGAGACCACGTCCACCCGGCCCTTAACTTTGCAAACTTGACCGAATATACCGGCCTGCTGCCATTGACACGCGGCGGAACCGGAATGCAAGTCAATAGCTTGACTGCCGGAGCCATCTGGTACAGCGACGGCAGCAATGGCTTCTTGCAGACTGTCCAGGGATCTAACGGCCAAGTCTTGGTCTCAGGTGGAGCAGCTGCTCCTACTTGGGGATCTGCTCTCGTTGTTTCTGCCCAGCCGGCCAATTACGTGTACGCTGGTCCTGCGTCGGGGGCTCCGGCCACAACGGCTTTCCGTTTGCTTGTGAATGACGACATTCCAAGCACCTTGACTGGCAAGTCAATGAGCGGTGCAACAAACACTTTTAGCAGCATCCCTAACGCCGCGCTGACCAATTCGGCTGTCACGATCAACGGATCTTCTGTTTCTTTGGGTGGATCAATAACGGTTACGGCAACTTCGACAGCCGCCTTGACTATTGGAACAGGATTATCTGGCACAAGCTACAACGGCTCAACAGCCGTGACCATTGCAATTGACTCAACTGTTGCAACCCTAACCGGAACCCAGACGCTGACCAACAAGACAATCAGCGGTGCAAGCAACACACTGACCAATATTGCCAACGCATCACTGACCAACTCGTCTGTTACGGTTGGAACAACTGCGATTGCACTAGGTGCTTCAAGTCTTACCTTGGGTGGTTTGACCTCTGTAACCGTAACGCAAGACCCAACAAGTGCGCTTCAATTAGCAACCAAACAGTATGTTGATGCAGTAGCGCAAGGGTTAGACCCCAAGGCATCTTGCGTGGCGGCAACGACAACAAACATCACGCTGTCTGGAACGCAGACGATTGATGGTGTGGCGTTGATTGCGGGAGATAGGTGCTTGGTTAAAGACCAGACACTGAGTCAGAACAATGGAATTTACTTGGTTGCGGCGGGTGCATGGACTCGTGCAACGGATATGGACTCATGGCTAGAAGTCCCCGGCGCATTTACCTTCATCGAGCAAGGAACCTTGTACGCTGACACTGGTTGGGTTTGCACTTCCAATGCTGGCGGTACTTTAGGCACAACCCCCATCACTTGGGTGCAATTTGCTGGTGTGGGTTCATACACGGCGGGCACTGGTCTGACATTAGCAGGCACTCAATTCAGTATTACTAATACCGCGGTGGCTGCCGCCGCATACGGCTCTGCCACGCAAGTCGGTACATTCACGGTCAATGCACAGGGCCAATTGACTTTGGCTGCCAACGCGACGGTCACACCGGCAGTCGGATCAATCACAGGACTTGGCACTGGCGTGGCTACTTGGCTAGCAACTCCTTCATCCGCAAACCTGGCCTCGGCTGTAACTGACGAGACGGGCTCAGGGGCCTTGGTGTTTGCAACGTCGCCGACGCTTGTCACTCCAGCTCTTGGAACACCCTCGTCGGTTGTCCTTACTAGTGCAACTGGTTTGCCTTTGACAACCGGAGTGACTGGTATTTTGCCAATTGCAAACGGTGGTACAAATAGTTCTGCATCACCAACCGCAGGAGCAATAGCTTACGGTAACGGGACGGCTTACAACTTTAGCACGGCCGGTACAACAGGTGACTTTATAATTTCAGGGGGTACTGGTTCGCCTACCTGGACTAGCACAATCTCTGGAGGAACTTACGCATGACCACTATCCTGATTAAGAAAAAGGACACTGCAGGGGCTCCCGCACCCGGTGACCTAACCAATGCTGCAGGCGGTGCTGAAATTGCCGTTAATACAGCAACCAAGCGTCTTTATACTAAGGACAGCGGTGGTACGGTTGTTGAGCTTGGCACTAACGCTAGTTCCTCTACAATTGACGCCCTAACTGTTGTCACCTCGGCAACCCTGTCATACGGCACAGCCACTCAAGTTCAGTTCCTCAACGGCTCTAAGATCTTGACCGGTTCGTCTAGTTTGACCTGGAATGGAACCATACTTACATCCACTGGCTTAGCGGGCCCATTAAACGGCACAGTTGGCGCCACTACGCCAAGCACCGGCTCATTTACAACCCTGACCACGTCTAGCACAGTTACTCACAACGCGGGCACAGTTAACCAAGTCCAATATCTTGACGGCAGCAAAGTGCTAACAGGTTCTGCCAACTTAACTTTTGATGGCAGTCTGCTGACAGTTGCTAATCTTGCCGATTCATCTTTGACATCAGGTAGAGTTACCTTTGCTGGTACTAGCGGCAACCTTAGTGATAGCGTTAATTTGACATGGAACGGCACGACTTTAGCCGTGACCGGGGCTTTGACAGCTTCAACAGACTCTGCGTTTACATCTACGGGCGCGGTCCAACTATCGTCCGGCACTACCGCACAGCGCCCCGCCGGAGCGGCTGGCAAGCTACGATTCAACACCAGCACATCTCAATTTGAAGGCTATGACGGCGCGGCATGGGCCTCTGTAGGTGGCGCGGCAATTAGCAACGACACGGCTACGTCGACAAACATTTACCCGCTCTCCGCATCTACCACCTCTGGTACTGCACTGACGGTGTACACGTCAAACGCTAAATTCTTGTACAAACCATCCACTGGAGAACTACAATCGATAGCAATGGTGTCATCTAACGGCATTACAGTGAATGCCAACACGGTGGCAGCGGACTACACAATTGCAGCGACCAACAACGGCATGAGTGCTGGCCCTGTAACGGTAAATAGTGGAATAACTGTGACAGTCTCAAGTGGTAGCACTTGGGTAGTCGTATAAGGATTAAACATGGCAATCACAATTAACGGGTCAGGAACGGTTACAGGCATTACCGCTGGTGGGCTTCCTGATGCCATCATTACACAGCCTGAATTGGCTACTGGTGTGGCAGGTACTGGCCCTGCGTTTAGTGCTTATCAAAGTTCTGCACAAGCTCTTACTAGTAACGTAACAACAAAAGTTATTTTTCAAACAGAAGAATTTGATACAGCATCTTGTTTTAACAACACAGCGTCTACTGTTGGTAGCATACCTGCGTATGCTTTTTTGCCTAATGTTGCTGGGTATTATCAAGTCAATGGTTCTACAAGAGCCAACACTGCTAATACTTCGGGTCAAACTTTTATTTATAAAAATGGCTCTAATTTTAAAGCAGGCGTTTTTATATTAACTTATGGAGCGCAACTTACTGTAAATGCGTTAATTTATTTAAATGGTTCTACAGATTATCTTGAAATTTATGTAAACTTTTCAGTGGGTCAAAATTTGTCACCTCAATTACAAGAGACATACTTCCAAGCAGCAATGGTAAGGAGCGCATGATGACACTCTACGAAAAAATCAAAACACTTTTCCCTGAAATCACAGACCATGATTTCTTTACTACCATCCGTCTTCAAAACGACAGCGATGGTAAAGGCGACTACATAGCCAAGTGGGAACACCCCACCTATGCACGACCAACACAGGAGCAATTAAATGGGAGTTAAACTCGCAGCGGCAAGCGGTGGAAGCATAGAACTTGTCCCAACAAACACAGCAAGCGCCTTTACGGTGACAGTACCTGCGGTGACAGCAACAGCCTTAACCGACTCTGCTGGAATACTGAACATCGGCTCTGGGCAGATTTACAAAGACGCAAGCGGCAACGTGGGTATTGGAATGACTCCTACCAATTTTGGT
>Ga0136644_10002813_pt1 | contig 13151 bp, 15 predicted proteins | sample C_130820_EF_Meta_FD_94780 | JGI IMG/M metagenome (GOLD analysis project Ga0136644, IMG submission 94780) | Freshwater microbial communities from Lake Croche, Canada to study carbon cycling - C_130820_EF_MetaG (v2) (version 2) | ecosystem: Environmental > Aquatic > Freshwater > Lake | place... | reverse complement strand
AAGAAATTTCAGAAGGCCAATTTATTTTGGGGACTTGATTCTATTCTACTGGCTTCTATTGCATTGGAAAACAAAGAGAAAGTATCATTAATTGAGCCGAAGCCTTGTGTTGACCCAATTTGGAGAAGTATGTATGCTTTATTATATCTAGGTGTTTCTAATAAGAAATTTGAATTATTGACTGATAAAGCAAAGTATGAGACTAAGATGACGTGTGAAGAATTTATTGTAGCTTAGGGGGATGTATCAATAAACATTAGTTTGAGAAATAAACACATACTTATACAAATACATATACGAACAAACAATACTGTAGTATCATCCATTCTTTCAAAATTTACACGTAAATATATATGCTCTATTCTATCGGGTAAAACAAGAGTATTTATTTCAATATAGTTTCTACGACAACAAGGACATCTTGCATCTTGAATATGTAGAAGAATTCTAGAATAGCAAGAAAGGCATATGGTATGTTTACACAATGGATGTACGAGACCAGAATTTGAACCATCTGTATAACATACAGGACATTCAAATATTTCTTCGGGTATGAGAGAGTCTGACATTTACTTATATATGATAAGGTTTTAAAAGAAAGGTCTAAAATCACCTGGTATAAAATAGAAAATGCCAGTTCAGCGTCCATTGAATGAAAATCGTTTATGGAAAGGAAAGATTGAACAACCGATTAGGGAATTTCAGCTAGCAAAGATAAATAAGATTGTTGGTGGAACTATAAAAGATCCGAGTGCTCCTTCTATTTGGGAAGAAATTAATGAATCTTATAGAAAATATAGTGAGGCATATTGGACTCGTGTAAAAGGATATCAAGCAGAATATCGTAGAAATCAATGAGGAACTGTCCCATCGCTAGAAGCAGTTACAGCAGCAGCAGTCGCAGTCCGTTTCCCCCGTATCTTTTTTTCAACGGGTGTTTGAGGGGGTATTACAGTATCTTCATGTTTTCCTAAAAGAATATGTAAGATATCTGTGAGTCCTGTTTTCATTTTATTCAATTTACTTTGATGTTCAATATATTGTTTATCAATGAGACTTACAATATCTTTCTTATTTTGTGTTAGAGATTGCATACAATCTGTAACGCCTTTTACTTCAGAAGATATACTATGTTTCGCCAATTCTATTCTTGATTGGAGTCCAATAGATACTTCAGAATCTTGATTTCCTGCTGCCGCTGCCGCTGCCGACTTATAGACGGTCAACGCAATTGTTGCACACGAATCTATGAAAGAGAGTGTATCTGGGATGGAATGTGTGTAAAAGGAGCTGATATATACGAGAAGTTGTGAATCTTCTGTCCATTCAATTTGGATATAATTCCCTTGTTTCTTTGAGATGTTTGTGTGAAGAGATACGAATACACCGAGAGGTGATTCGCGGTGTTCTTTCATATCACGAAGGAATTTATTGATTTCTGTGGAAGGGATTGTGGATTGATAATTCTTAATTTCAAACATAGTCGAACAACCTCTTATTACACAACGTCTATCAGTGGCAGAGTCTTCTTTTGAAGTATTTACAAGAGTTCCCCAGGAAGTATGTTCGGCACATAATTCTTCAAATTCCTTTTCTCCTTGTTTGCCTTTTTCACTTGAGATGAAAGATTTCTCATGTGCTGCACGAAGTTTTGCTTCTAATTCGGTATAGGTTGTTTTCATAGAAGAGATTGTTTCTTTGTAATGAGATTCACTTTGAGCGAGACGTTCTTTAATTTCTTCGCGATGATGTTCTTGAAGTCTGGCAAGTTCTTTTTGAAATTGAGAGTCTTTTTGAGAAATGAATTCTGTGAGAGAATTCTTGAATGCTAGTTCTGCTTTGGAAGTAATATCGGCAAATTGTTCTTTGAGTTTGTGTTGGCCTGCTTCAGAAATACTTAAGACTGCTTTCAATTCTTCAATTTGACGAGTATATTTTGTTTCCATATCTTTCACAAGAGCGGCCTTTTCAGATTCGGCGACTTCTTTTTGTTTCTCAAGAACTTCTTTGAATTCTATGGTTTTTAAAGAATCTTTTAGAGAATTGAGGGCATTTGATGACATTTGTAAAAGAAGTTCAAAGTCTTCTTGAGATATTTGTTCCACTATATTTTTTAAAGAGTGTGTGTGGCGAAATTTACTAATGAAATGACCGTTTGTGAATGTTTCTGATATGAAAGCTTCCATTAGAGTGTAATCGTAGAAAATTGTTAAGTGGGCTTTTTAGCCTTTTGGCCCTTTGGTAGCAAATCCCCCAAAGGCCAAGAGACATAAGACACAAGACACAGTAAAAAAATTGAAACAGCATGACCCCCCACATCAACAAACCACTTTTTACACATGTCTAACTATTGCGAGTTATTTACGGAGTATTGGCGTGGTTGTCGTGCTTCTTTAACGAATGCTGACCGAGAGACTTTGATATCATCTAAGGCGAGAAGCTATGATCAGTTATATAGAGAAGTTTTGATACGAAAGAAGAAAGAGTTGGCAGAGATTGGTGGCTTACCCTTTTATGAGCCGAGTACATATTATGGTGCTTACAGAAAAGCTCATTATCATGCTGATTCTGAATGGGCTTCTAGGAGACATGCTTCCAATCTCTTTCCAATATATAGTTATTTCAAGGCACACAAGTGCACTGATATTCGCATCATGCCTGAGAACTTAAACGAGTATGATTTAAAACTCTGGATGATTCGTCATCCGAATCCACTGACAAAGAGACAGAAGGAGCTTTGGCAGATTGTGAATGAGGTCACTGTTGAAGAGCCGTATGCTTGGCCGATGATGATTGGCCTTGTAGAAGATTATTACCGACAAGTATTTATTGATAGAACTCTTCCAGTTGTTGGAACTATACAAAAGAAGTTTCTGGAAAAGGGATATACGAGCGAAGAGTTCTTTGAAGTTCAGAAAGAGCTTTGGAAGATGTTTGAGAATTAGTCTGCGAAAGGAATGTGAAAAATTTATTAATTCTAGTATTTAGATATGTCTTTAGCTGCTTTTTTTGCAATGGATTTTAGCAAAAGAGATCAATTAAGGGGTTTTGGTAATTTTGTTTATGATTATAATTATGGCATAAATAATACTGATACTATTTATGATACAGGAGAGAGAACTTCAATTGTACCAAGCTTAGTATCAACTAGCGTATCGTATACAGGCGATGGATATGGTGGAATTGGGCAGATAAATGGAACGTATCAGACATTTGTATTGGGGAGATTTAGATTTATACGAGGAGTTTTTAGTGTAGTGCCACAGGGAAATTATTATTATTATATAGCATTTCCTTTGAATTTTTTTAGTTATACTCCTCAAGACATGGGTGGTTGGACTAGATTTAATGTAAGAATCATTAGTGCTTCGTATACTAACCCTGTTAGCGGACCTTATAATAGTCCAGCGAATTATATAAGAGCACCAGGTGATATACCACCATCACAATATGGTAACGAAGCAAGATTTTATTTCTATCAAACGCAGAATGCAGGGGGACATGGTTTTAATTTGAGATTTAATTTTGTGTGTTATGCTGCGTAATAAATTAAATATAAAATATATCTGATACTAATATTATGAGTAAATTCATTTCGTTTATTCATTCAAAAGGTATATCTTCAATTAATATAAGTAACTTTAAAGAAAAAGTCTCTACAAATGATGAATTTATAGAGACTTTGGCAGAATTAAATAAATTAAATAGTGACTCTCCTGGATTTCCAGTTACAGGCACATTTGAAGAATATAATGCACATATACCAATACAATTTCCGGTTGAAAATAAAGCATTGGAATTTATAAAACAGTTCAGAAATCGTTTACTTCTAGAATCAGATTGGGTGATGACCTATGATAATACACAAACATTGGCAAATCTAGATGATTGGATACAATATAGAAAGAAGTTGCGAGATTTTTTTAGTGATCCTGAGTTCAAACTTATATTACTACAAGAAAATACAGATATGCTAGATATGGTTGCTATGAAATTTCCACCTGAGATGCCACCTGTTATAAGGAAATAACAGGAAGAGGAGTTTCGGGACTCATTGTAATAAGTTGTCCTAGCCAATGAAGAGGTTTGTCTTGTAAGCCAAACTTCTGAAGATTTAAATATAAATCCAGGGTCTTTCCATCAAATATAGTTAGTTTTTGTAATAATTTCAAAGTAACAAGACCTTTAGAAACCTTTATCATTGTTTGTAGCCATTGATTGGGTCTTAAGACCCATATTTCTTTCAAAGAAGTATCGTGTTCTTTATTCAAAATGTCTGCAAGTTTTAAGATATATCTGAGGGAACTATAATGTTTCATTTGCATATCACCGAAATCAAAGACCCAGATCCACGAACATTCTTTGACAGTATCTAAATGTTTTTTGATATTCACGATTTTTTCTTCTGTTTCTTTTACATCAAGTGCTCTTGCGGGTGATGTAAAAATCAATTTACTTCCTTGATGCGTACCGAAAGGAGTGAAACTGTGTGAATCGGGATTGATGATACACTTCGGACATGCCATTACAAGTTGTTCGTTTTATAAAAAATAATTTGAGACGAACGGTCTAAACCCCTTTTTGCATACACAAATAGATAATGCAGATTTTTGTAAAGACATTGACCGGTAAGACGATTACGTTGGATGTTGAGTCTTCTGACACAATTGAGGGAATTAAGGGGAAGATTCAGGATAAGGAAGGAATCCCGCCCGATCAACAGCGTCTGATTTTTGCTGGAAAGCAATTGGAGGATGGTAGGACACTGTCTGATTACAATATTCAAAAGGAGTCAACCCTACATCTCGTGCTTTAAACAATGAGCTTATACTGTTTAATTTATCTTGTATATCTAGTAATGGAACGATTTAAAGAAAATATTAGAAGTAAGGTACCGAGAGAAATTGAGGAACAAATACTTTTACAAAAAGGAATATATTTAAAGGTATTAAATGCAGAATCAATTGAGAATATTATTCCTCATGTAGACCCATCATATATAAATAAAGTTATTTTTGAAGGAAAGAGAATTTTAGATATAGCATTTTTTGCATTGAAATATTATAATGAGATGGAAGAAAGAGATAAAATATCAAATGCAGTAGAAAATATAGAATATTTAAAAGATGTAGGAGCAAGAGTTTCTCCAATGGAAGGAATTAAATATGAGTATACAACAAATGACGGAAAACAGACTATATCAGCAAAAGGTAAATATTCTAATAGTCGATATAGAAACAAAGATATTGGTAGTGCATCACAACCAAGCTCTCCTACTGTAATAAAATTTACAGTTTCTCCTCAAGGAGGAAAGTCCAGAAAGTCCAGAAAGTCCAGAAAGTCCAGAAAGTCCAGAAAGTCCAGAAAGTCCAGAAAGTCCAGAAAGTCCAGAAAGTAGTTGGGCCTTTGAATAAATTCTTAAGAATTTGAAAATTCTTAAGAATTTTATATATGATTAAAATACACAGACTTATTTATATTTTCTAGTTTTCCTATTATGTTTCTTCTTTTTATATATCTTTTTAAACTTTTTTGTTTTGTATTTACTATTTTTGTGTTTCTTTCTAAAACCGCCATATTGCTTAGGCTTACCACCTCCACCACCACCTCCACCTCCACCTCCACCTCCACCTCCAACTCCACCTCCACCAAAAAAACTAAACCATCCAGGGACAGTTGGGGGCTTTACAGATTGGGGCTGAACTTCTTCGGCCCCTCTAATTTGTAAGTTTGCAGCTTGTTTGGGAGGTTCAACTTCAATTTGAGCATTTTCATAAACTTGTTTTAAAGTAATCCAATCATTATACACATATGGAGGGTTAATTGACTTCTCTATTTTATTAATTACATCTTTAAAAAATGTCATTCGTGCAAGAACATGAATAATTGCAAGACTGTCTTTTTCATATTTTCTATTCAATTTCGCATTCTTTTTATCTATTAATATATTAATTATATCTTTTTTATTGTTTTGTATAGCCCATATCAAAAGATAATTTAAAATTTCAGCTTCCTTTTCCTTAGATTGGTCAAGCGTAAGAATATATTCAATTATACTTTTATTACCATTTTTTAAAATTAATTCTATATTATTCTTTACTTCATCATCTATTTCAGGTTTTATAACAAATCCATGATCTTCACTATAAGGTTTAAAAACTCCTTCACCATCGTTATAAGGTTTAAGAAATATGATTTCCTCTTCTCCTGACATTACTAATTAATGTAGATATTTAGAATCCGGGTAACTATGAAAGATAATACAAAAATAATAGCCTCATCAAAGCTCCTCAATAAGAAAACAAGAACTTCATGATGAATGAGCAGAGATTTTCTTGCTTTTCAATCCTATATTTCTCGTAGAGACTACCACTAATTTTTTCAATGTAATCGCGAGTGATATTACTCTCTCGCTTTACAATGTCTTTTATATCATCCGCGTGTTTTTCTTGAATCTTTTCAAGTGCCTTATTTTTCTCATCAATTATTTGCTGCATATGGCATTGAATAGACTGAATCATCCCTTTTACATCTCGTTTCTTATACACAGGTTCAGTGACCATTTTATAATTACTGGCATTGAGACGATACATGATTGTTCCAGAACGATTCATGATGTTTAGTGGAAATCGCTTATTGATTACTTCTACCACGAGAATATGAGTAGATTTCTCAGATTCATAATCGCCAATAACAGGAAACGTATGAATTTTCATGCTGATTTGAGAAGGGTCAATGGGTATTCCATCTTTACTCATGAATGATTCATAGCATGAATCTATCCAGAGATTAAACTTATCAAGAAACTCTGGAGTGAGGTTTTCACCTCCAACAATGGTTCCATTATCAAGAACTCCCATGATTAAATAGCCACCAACACCATTTAGAAACGCGTGTATGGTTTCTTTATATTTAGGAAGACCAGAGCCTCTTAGGGATACGTGATGAAAGAGTCCAGTGAAGATAGAGACTCGTTTAAATTCAACAGTATTCCCTTCGTGAAACGGCACCTTTTCCCCGTAGACCCATTGCTCTGGTAACTTAGGTAACATCTTGAGGGATTTACTATATATTGGCATACTAGTTTCATTTTTTACACAAGTCTAAAAAATGAAACAATATCGTTCCTTATCATACAATCACTAGTATAAAATGCCATGGCCTTTCAAGGATTATGATTATTACGGAGACAGGTATGTCAATATGAAAGATCCAAATGCTATTCTTGGAGAAACCATGTGGTATGAGAGGGATATTAATAGAGAGACTTTACCAACGGAATGTATCTTATGTATTGAAGCAGAGAATGAGATGTATACAAAATACGCTCATCCAAAAGCACATTCAGAGGCACATACGCAAGCTAGTCATAATGCTGAATCTCTAGCAAGAAAGGAAAAGGATACAGAAGAGTATCTTGATTATTATATATTCTATTATGGAAGAGAATACAGTAAGGTATATAAAGAATTATATAAGATTTTCAAAGAGGAATATAGTAAACAAGTCTTAGAAAAAAAATATAACAAAACTGATAAGATATGCCAGCATCATTTAGAATGTATACAATATCATTCTCAACTAAAGTAATTGTGTGCAATTACTTTTCTTGAGACATATCTTTGAGTAAATTGAATAGTTTAATATGAAATCCATCATATTTTTTATATGGATTGATAGTAGTTACTATTTCTTGGAGAAGAACAAGAAGTTCATTTCCACCAACAGCCCCTTTTCTATAAGGAGAAACATCAATAGGTTCTTTGACTTTTTCTGAAGGTATATCTTTTTTATCATGCTCTTTATCTTCCTGGATAATATTTTCCTCTGCACTAGAATTCTCATGCTGAAGATTCTCCTCTCCAGATTCTTCCTTTTCAGACTCCTGCGACACAACCTCAGACCCAACCTCAGGCACAACTTCTGCAACCTCTGGAACAACCTCTGCAACTTCAGAGATAACCTCCTCAGGCACAACATCAGGCACAGCCTCAGATACAACCTCAGGCAGAGCCTCAGGCACAGCCTCAGACACAACCTCAGACACAACCTCAGGCAGAGCCTCAGGCACAACCTCTGACACAACCTCAGGCAGAGCATCAGGCACAACCTCTGCAACCTCTGCAACCTCTGCAACCTCTGCAACCTCTGCAACCTCTGCAACCTCTGCAACCTCTGCAACCTCTGCAATCTGCTCAGACTCTGGTGTTTTCTTTTCTGTAAGTCTTTCAAAATATTGTATTATCTCATTCGCCTTTTCTGCCTTTATATGCTTGATAAGCCTCGTGAAATTCTTAGGAAGAGAATCCCCATCAAATTGGTTCTTGTTTTCCTGAATGCCCATTACCTTATCTTGCAAATTGTCATGGCTGGAAGTGGGATTGAAATACACATATGCCTGAATCAACTCCAGCTTCAACCTAGCAATACCATCTGCGCGTGCATTGCCAAGAATTTGCTCAGGGAAGATTGTCCCAATGAGTTGCCCATTGCGTATGAGTTTATTACGGCCTAGAAACTCGGAATTCTCTTCAGGCTCTCCAAGGTGCTCTTTATCATATGCACACCGCTTTTTTCCGCCAATAAGAAGCTTATCCTCACTTACACGAGAAGGATTCTCAATATCAAATATCGCCTTATCTACCCTCAAACCAACCTTTACAGTGAAGTTGCCGATGATGGAATATCCTTTCAGATTCTCACTCGGCTCAGCAACCTCGGTTTTGTATCCTTTACCATGTTTATTAATCTCATACGTCTTTTCGCCCGCGTGCAAGATGAACCTATCTGAATCATTCTTGAAAGAATGCCAGTGATCAATCCTATATTCAGAATACCCTTTGTAATACATTGGCATCTGCTCGGCAAAGTAATCATACAGTTGAATTTGCCGAACATTCTCCCTATTCGCATGATTCCTATATAGGATTTGAATCACGTCTCTGCCAAATACAAATCCAATTCTGTCAAGGGGGTTTGTCAGGGTGCTAGCAGAGATATTATCGAAGTTTCCCAAAATCACATTATGTAGCTCATCGCTATATTCAAACTGAATAGTAGTGCCTTGTGCTTGAGACTCGTACAACATGTTATTATCTTCCCTTTCTTTACAGAAAGCCTCCTTCTGTTCAACCGTCATCTCTGTCACGCGAATCATTCCTGTGTATTTGCCAGAGCTGTGAATCTTGTCCCACGGGACTGAAATACAGAGATACTCTCCATTCAATACACGAGTAAATAAGGTGACTTGTGTCCTTTTGCTTAGAATAGACAAAGAGGGCTTTGCACCAATGCCAGAAACACCCTTGCTTGAATCGCTGGCGTGGTTTTCATTATGCATGGAGAACATATTTCCAGCACCCTGACGTGTCATGCCGAATGCGTTATCAATAAATTTAATAGAACTTGCATGAATATCAAACAACAAGATTTTCTGAAAATCTTTTGGTTGCCCAATTACTTTTTCAAATGCATCGATTACATTTGCAACAAGCTCAAGAATACATTTTGGGAATGTATAACCACGCTTTGTGAATCCATTCAGGTAGCCCCTTTCGTTGATTGATCCAATTGACGTTTCCATGGCGAGACTAATTGGCTTAGCTATACGTAGGTCAATTTTTACAGCGATTTTTTTTCGAAAAAAAGTGAAGGATTTTGTACTTAAAATATATATTCTCTCGATTATATGCAGAAAGAATTCAATGACTTCTGCAAACAAAAAATAACGGAAATAGAAACTACATATTCTGATTATAAGACTGCCAAGAATACAAAGCTCATAATTCACTTTGTAAAAAAATATCCATTTCTGCGAAGAAAGGGAAGACCATCTTTAGAAGAAATACTTTCATGGCAAGAGACAAAGGCAAAATTTAATTGGGAAACTCAAATTAAACCTCTCTTGCAAGAATATATTGCAAAGATAACAGGTTTATACAAACATGGTCAAACAGAAAAGACTGGACTTTGTAATCTACGTATTCTATCTAATATACGCCTTGGAAAACTAAGTATTGCTATTTCTAAAAATACACTCAGTGCAAAAGAGCAATGGGAAGGGCGTCTAATAAAAGATTTAAAAAAGGAATATCCTGGTGTTCCTTTAAAGGAGCTTATTCTTATTATTTCTTCCAAGAAGACAGATTTAGATGGAAATGCAACTCATTGTAAAGATATAAATGCAGCATTTGCTGCATATACAGCTGGTAAATTTAAGATTATATTTATCTGTTCAAATAATACTAGAATTAATGAAATTCTTACATTATTAAATTTATATGAAGGCCTTGCAGAGCATAAGAAACTAAAGATTGATATTCAACATGATGAGGCTCATAATAAAGAAGAAGGAGTTCCTTCTAAGAGAGAGCTTATTGAAAATATTATAATGAATCCCTATGTAGAAGCATATGTCCCTGTTACAGCATCATATGACCCACTAATCGCAAATAATACAATTTTGTGGAAGAAAGAAAATCTTGATACATATGCTATAAACTATACAAAGAATAGTAAAACTCTATCAACATCTGAGAATTATTCCTCAATATCTGATGCACATCATGTATACTTTGAAGATATAGAACAATCTGCAACATATGTGAATCATAATATTCAAGAATTTGATGAAGAAACATTTGATGAGGCTGATAATAAGGATTATAGTGGGCGGGCCGAAGACGAAGTAAAAGAGGATAAAAAAAGACGTAGGCAGTTGGAGTTTCATACTGTATTTATGGCATTGGAGAAGGATGCGTGTAATCTTGGTATGAATGTTATTGATAATAATTTTAGGGTTACGTATAGAGATGGAGAGTCAGTTATTGAAACTCCTCTTATTCTCCCTGGGCAAAAGAATATACATATAATTACAACACCACTGCGTGTTGTCCTTACACTCCACCTTATGAAATATGCTGTGAATAAAGATTATAATCCAATATGTATTGGACTATATAGAGGTGCTGTGTGGCTACTATATAAGAATCGTTTTGGCCAGCGTTGTTATAGTAAAGTTACGGAGTTGAGTGATGAATGTACAAGTCAAGAAATGAATAATAAGATAAATGACATATTAGAAAAACTTGTAAAGGAAGGCGAATCTATTGATAGGCCAATCTTTATAATGGGAAATTATAAGCCAACAGGAGAGTCGATTACATTTGTTAACTATAAATATGGTACAATCCGCAGCGATACACTTCTGCCTATTTCTGGACAGACAAGAGAAATGAGCTACCAGGGATTTCTTCGTAGTTGTTATATGGATACAAAATTTAGAGAAAATTCTCCAGACAATACATTTATACATCCTCCAAAATTTATTATAGGGAAGAGAGAGAGTATAAACCATGCAGTTTCTTATGAAAAGGAGAATGATGAGAGGATATTACGCCTTCAAGAAAATTCTACAGTTGAGCTTGTAGAATGCCCACCGATTGTTCCAAGTGGCTATGTTAAAGAAGATAATACACACATTTCAATTCCTATGCGTATTAGCATTGAAGATACAGATGACCCATTGTATAAAGAATACCGTGATATTATTAATAAGACAAAGCGTAGTGAACAAGATAAAAAAAGAATACTAGTATTAATTGACAAACTTTATAAAAATGGCAATGCTACTATTATAGATCCTACAGGAAAATTTAATTTCAGTACATTTATTCTTAAAGAAGTTAGGTGTTGGAAAAAATCTTCTGAAGATGAAATTGCAATACGTATTAAGAAGAATGGGACACCTTTTGAAGCTGATTATCGCTTTAGAGAATATGATTCGAAACATAAGATAAAAATGCCTTATATAAATAACAAGGGAAACATATTAACGAATGAGTGTGAAATGTTAGGATGCTTTGATAAGTATGAATATGATGGCTTCAGTAATAATAAGAGTATTATATGGATTTCTTATAGGTTTCAGTAATTGCTAAACTATAGTAAAATCTAATATAAAAGTATTCAGACAAAATAAATATAAAGTTCAAGAAGAAGGGAATGTATAAGTATCCAAGACGTTTCAGCCGAAAGTATTGTAAGAAGAAATTGTGTAAAAATATGGGGTTTACCCAAAAAGCTTCGTGCCGTCCGTATAAGAATTGTTATAAGACAAGGAGGATTGTCCGTTTATATAAAAATCTCAAGTCTGTGTAAAGAATATGATATAATATTTTTTACACAATTACGTAGAATATAGATAGTTGAGAAAAACTATAAAAAATGAAATTTCCTTAGTTCTAGGTAAAGGTCCCATACATGTCAGAACATATAGAAGCTGTGTTACATCGACTAGTTCATGACAAAATAGCAGATGGAACTATAAAAGGGGTTTTAATGATGACAGGATATGATTTTGATGGCGTTGTAAAAGTCAAATTCGAATATAAGGGAATTATTAAAGAGGAAAATGTTAATCCTGACCGTGATTCGATAATTCAGTTTGGAAATAAATGTCTTCGTTTCATAACTGGAAATGAGAAAAGCAAAATTAGATGGCAAACAGACCCCCGTTTCAAGTGCCTAATGTCTGATAGGTCATGGAAGCCCCTCTCATCTTGTAATATATGTATAAGAAAAGAACTGCAAGTTCTATGTGAATTGTGTAAAAATGATCCTCTCCCTCAAATAAACTCAAACCAAGATATTGTAATACAAAACTACAATGACCGTTTCAGTATTGGTTATAAAGCAGAAAATGATATGATCTTGGGGCATGAGAATAAAATAGTAGGTTCAAATAATCCCTTTATGGAAAGACTTGAGCCAGGACATATTGTTGTAATTACAGATAGCAGAAATTTAATGGATATTTCATCAGTTGAAAGAAAAGCAACAGATGAGGAAGCAAATGTGTGGAAAAATAATGGTGGAAGGAAGTGGAAGTATAATTATATAGTTCGTCCATTGACTCCTGTTATTAAACTAGAGAAGAGTCTGAACAGTCGAAGCGGTTGTTGCCAGAATGGAATTGTAAAGAAACTTATGAAAGAAATTTTATCTAAAATTAAAGAGGAAGATAACTAATTTACGGAGAAAGCGTCATGTCGTCCATATAAGAATTGTTACAAGAAGACACGTAGGAATGTGGTAAAAAGGAGAATGTTTCCGAGAACGTAAGTTGCTTCATATTTTTGTGTGGATTTCTT
>Ga0136644_10002807_pt1 | contig 13167 bp, 12 predicted proteins | sample C_130820_EF_Meta_FD_94780 | JGI IMG/M metagenome (GOLD analysis project Ga0136644, IMG submission 94780) | Freshwater microbial communities from Lake Croche, Canada to study carbon cycling - C_130820_EF_MetaG (v2) (version 2) | ecosystem: Environmental > Aquatic > Freshwater > Lake | place... | reverse complement strand
TTTTCCAGTTAATCCAAACGACCTATTTTCTCCTTTTTCTCTTATATTTTCTTTTTCTCTTATATTTTCTTTTTCTCTATCAAATACAAATAGATGTTTTCCATATGATTTTGTTATTTCAGAATGATAAAATTTGTTTATAGCTTCACTTAAAATCCAAATTTCAGGACCTTCTGGCATCTAAATTATATGAATTATATAAATCATTATATTTATATAATTTATAATAATATCTATAATAACAACTATAATAATAACTAAAATTATAAAAAAACTATTTCTTTATTTCTAATTCTTTATTTCCAAGTTAGAGAGAAGGCTTAAATAATATAGTAATATATATATTAATAATATATGAATATATTTTTCATATTAAATTATTTTTTATTTTTTTTTAAAATAACTGCTTTTATACAAATGAAAAAAATACACACAAATTTATTTCGAGGTATTCCTTTTTTAAAATTCCATGATGCTATTTTATGTAAAAATATTTCAAAAAATGAAACAATATTAATTGATTTTGTTCCTATTAAAAATAGTAGTATGATTCATATTTTATTAGGAAAATCAATTTACGGTAATTTACGTTTTTTTCTAATAAATAACCTTTTGTTTAATTATTATGATATGGCTATTTATTTCATTATAGAAAATATTCCTATGATTCCATTAGTAAGCAGTGATGATATTGATAATTTAAAATCTATTGAATTGAGAGAATTAATAGTTACATTAAAAGATAAATATAAAGATACAAAATATAATTTATATCAATTTAATTGTAAACATTTTTGTAATCATGTTTTATATTCCTGAAGTTTTTGATTATTAAAGTTTTTGATTATTGAAGTTTTTTGCGGTCTTTAAGTTATAAATAAATAATAAATGACTAATTTGTAATTTGTTTTAATCCAGACCAAAAGTTTTCATTATTAAGTTTTGCTTTTTCTGTTTGCTGAGCATAATAAAATGCTAACGCAGCCGATTCTTGATTTGTATCTTTTTCTTGTTGATATAATTGATGCATAGTTTCTTCTTTAGATAATGGTGTTACATTAACACTATCTCTATGTATTTTATATTCATTAACAGATTTAAATTTTTGTACTTTATTAAAATCATCTTCTGTAACTGGTATTACAGATTCAACATAAGCTTGTCTTAAATCGGTATATCCCATACCTCCACCACCTCCACCTGTAAAAAGTGAACCAGATGTAAAATTGCTATTATATTCCATTAAAGCAGAACCTCCAGCACTTGATAAAAAAAATGTATTACTAACACCTTTATATTCAGTTAGAGATTTTATTTCTTTTTTTCTTTTTTCCATCTCTCTATTCATAGAATCTTTATTTATATTTTGTGGAGTAAAAACAATATCTTCATCTGATTTTAACCAATTGCCATAACCATTTTCATGAGGATCTTCTAATTTATGTTTTTCAAATTGTTCATTAAACCAATTATTAAAATTTTTAGGGTCTTTAAGGTGTTCCTTAGTATTAAACATTTTATCTAAAACTTCTCCATTTTGAGAGTCAAAATATTCATTTGTATCATTATTTTTTTTATGCGTTTTATTTTGAAATTCATATATTTCTTTTAATTTATTATAAGCTTTTCCAAAGAAAACAAAAAATTTGTTGTCAAGATGTGATTTATCAGGATGTGTTTTTAATACAATTTTTTTAGCTTCTTTCATATTATGTTCAGTTAAAATCACCGAACTTTTAAATCCAAATAATTTATATAAATCTTCTCTAGAATATCTATCAATATTTAAATCAATTGTTTCATATGTATTTTTGCTATAATTTACATTGAATGTATCTGATTCGCGAACATGATTTTTAAATGGGTCAACTCCAGCAAAAGGGTCAGCTTTATAATCATTATTACCATAATTTTTAATTTTAATTCCAGTTTTTCCACAAGTTGTCATAGAGAATTTATTTTTTTCATTATTAGTCTTCATTAATTATTTATAGTATTATTATTTATATTGAATTAACCTAAATAATTTAATAATTAAATAATTAAATAATTTAATTTCTATTATAACTAAAATTACAATATTTTTGAATAATATATGGAAGCATTAAGAATAGACCTTGTTTTTTCATATTGGATATTTATATGGTATTTATTATATATATTTAAATTTATATCTTATTCACCAAAATTTCCACTTATAATTGGGCTGGTTGATAATATAATTATGTTTATAATGATGTTAACATATGGAACAAGTTACAAAACAATAATTTATTTTGTAATCATAAATACTTTTATTAAAGTAATGCCATTATATTATTTAAGAAATAATTTAATTAAAATGAGAGATATATATTTTACTATAATACTATTTACTATATTCATTATTTGGTTACATATAAATTCTCAAAGCTTAATAGGTAATACTAAAACTATATATGATTCTCTCTTATATGGTAAAAATAAAACACCATTCATAGATTTTATGAATATAATTCAAAATAATTTTAAGAATATGAAAATATTATAAAGTATATATTTTACACCTTTTAACATTTAAAATGTCCATTATTAACTCCAGTCATTTATATTGCGACATAAAGGACATAATGGGGTTTGGTCGTTAGTTACAAATCCTTTTTCTGTAATTTTATACCAACAATCATTACAAACTCTATGATTACATTTTAAAATTAACATTAATTTATTTTCTAAACACACACAACAGTCTTCTACTTGATTTGTAAAAGTATGTTTTCCCATTTGAATAGCACAATTCATACACATGCCATTATGACAAAATGACACCCATTTTGGTTGTTTTACATTACAATATTTATAATTTCTACATTCAACTGGAACACAGCAGTTTGAGGGACAATAACCATTATGCTCTCTATGACCACAAATACATACTTCATTATATTCATCAGTTTCTTCATTATAACATTTGCAATCACATTGAATTAAACATTCGCCATTTCCGTTACAAGCTGACATATTAATTAGTTAATTGTAATATTTTTATATTAAAATTAAATTAATTCTAATATAAAATGGGCATTTCAAATGAGAAAAAGTGTAATAATATAAATAATTAAAATAATATAAATAATTGACGTTATATATATATATATATGTTATATATAAATATTGTATTATATTTATATCTTGTTTTATACAAGAATTTAAATGTGCATTCATTTATTAAACCTCATTTAAATTCAAGAAAACAGTTGCATATATTTGCAAGAGAAGATAAAAAATATTATCAAGATTTAGTTAATAAAAGAAATGATATAAGAAATATTATAAGAAATAATAGAAGAAAAAATAATAGTAAGTTAGATTTTAATAGTTTGGATGATGATTTTGATGATTATGATAGTGATAATGGAAAGCAAAATAAAAATCAAAATAAAGTATCAAATGAAAATGAAATGCCAAATAAAAATGAAGCACCAAAATTAGGTATTTTATTACCTCAATCAAGTTTTTTAAAAATGCTTGGTATTGAATTAGAAAGTGAGGATGAAGAAAAAACAGGATATTTTGATGAAGATGATGATAAACCTGGAAGAAGAAGATATATAGAAACTCCTAAAACAAAATCAAAAAATTTTGAAGTTATAAAAAAATTTAATATTTTATTTAAGGATGTAGGTGGATATGAAAATGTAAAACAAGAATTAAATCAATGTGTAGATATTCTAAGAAATTATAAAAAGTATTTAAAATATAATGTAAGAATACCCAAAGGATTAATTTTAGAAGGTCCTCCTGGAACAGGTAAAACACTTTTAGCAAAGGCTTTAGCAGGTGAATCAAAATGTAATTTTATTCCTGTATCAGGTTCTGATTTTCAGGAAAAATATGTAGGTATTGGTTCTTCAAGAATTAAAGAATTATTCGAATTAGCTAAAAAAAATGCTCCTTGTATTATATTTATTGATGAAATAGATGCTTTAGGTAGAAAAAGAACATCTGATGGTGAAAGTTCATCCAATGAAAGAGATAATACATTAAATGCTTTATTAGTTGAATTAGATGGTTTTAAAAATAATAGTGGTATATTTTTAGTAGCTGCTACGAATAGACTTGATTTACTTGATAGTGCTTTAATAAGACCAGGTAGAATTGACAAAAAGATATTTATAGGTCTTCCAGATAGTAATACTAGAAAGAAAATAATAGAAATTCATATAAATGGTAAACCATATTCTGATTTAATAGGTTTAGATGAAATTATTGATATTACAGAAGGGTTATCAGGAGCACAAATAGAAAATTTATTAAATGAAGCAATGTTAAATGCTTTAAGAAATAATAATACATATTTTTGTTATAATGATATTGATTGTGTAATGAATAAAATAATTGCTGGTTGGCAGCCAAATGAACATGAATTTACAAATGATATGATAGATCATATAGCTATACATGAAATGGGACATACTATAGTTGGATTATTATCAAAACATCATTCAAAAGTTAGAAAAGTTGTTATCAATTTGTCTTCGCCAAAAAGTCCAGGATATACAGTGTTTGAAGGTTCAGCTAATAATATAAATATTAGAGAAGCTTTATTTGAACATTTAATGATATTATTAGGTGGTAGAATTGCTGAGGAAGTTTTTTACAATGTTTCAGTTACAACAGGTGCTATTAATGATTTTGAAGAAGCATTAAAATTAGCAGAACAAATGATTATTTATTATGGTATGGGAAATAATATAATTTATCCTAGGTTTAGTGAAAAATATAAAGAGATTATTGATAATGAAGTAGTAAATTTAATAAATAAAGCATATGATTGTTCAAATATGATAATTGGAAATTCGAAAGATTTTATTAAAGAAACATATGAGATATTAAAGAATGATAAAATTATAAAAGTAGATAAACTGAATGATTTACTAGAAACAAAATATGAACATTTGAAAAATTTAAAAATTGAATATGAATAAAATAATATAAAATATAAATAAAATATAAATAAAATATAAATAAAATATGAATAAAATAGAATAAAATATAATAATAATGATTGTATAACTTTATTATTATATGTATTAAATATCTAAGCTTACAGTATTGCTAGATGATTTTTTTCTGCGACCACTACGTTTTGGCATACTTCCTTCAGTCTGAAGTTCATTTAAATCATTAATACTAATAGTACTATTATCATTATTTAAATTAGATGGTGTGCTAGGTTGTTGAATATTAATAGTTTTAGTCTTTAATCCAGAGAGAATGTCAGAAATATCACTTGGTCCTTTCATTTCTGGACGAGAAGCAGGTTGTCTACTACTTCTATCTTGTAAATCAGGTCTTTCAAAATTCTCTCTAAGATTAATACCATCTTCAAAATTACTCTTACTTAAATTAAGATCAGGTCTAGAATAATTATTATTACCTGGTCTATTAATTGGTGGTGGAATAGAATTTGGTCCTTGAGTTGCCAATGGTGGAGGTGGTCCCATCCCCATAAAACCAGATGATTGTGCTTTACCAGAATCATTCATAAGTCCACCCATAAATCCAGAAAATCCAGGGCTAGACTGAGACATAGAATTCACTGCGGCATTTTGAAATGAACGCATTAAATCAGGATTTTGTCGTAAAATATCGTCCATACCTGGCATAGAAGATTTAAACATAGTATTAGTCATATGAACCATCATTGCACTACCTCCTAATTGAAATAAAAGTTTTAATTCAGGTGCCATAGATGCCTTACTTTTATATTTTTCATGTAACTCTGAAAAAATCTCATCATAATCAGTAATATTTTCTTGAATTTGGTCAGACCATCCGTCTAATTTAATATCAAAAGGGTCAAATTTACTATTAAGAAATTCCATTCCATTAATAATTGCCATAAGCATATTACCTTGAAATTTAATTGAATTTTGTTTTGATTTTTCTTCAATTATAGTTTCATATTCTCCTTGCATCTCTTGTAAAGGAGAATCCATTGTATATTTTTTTGTTAATTCAACTCCTTTTTTTTCAAGCCCTTCAAGTTTTTTTAAAAGTTTAAATTTTTCTCTAAGTAATTCTTCTTTTGACATTTTTGGTTCCAAAGGAACTTGTTTATCAGGATTTAATGGAATATTATTAAACTTTCCATAACCATCCCAAGTTGCATTGTTATTTTCAGTATTAAATGTAGATTTACCTAAATTATTATTATTATCAATACTATCATCAAAAGAAACACTTGGTTTATTTTCAAAAAAATCAGATTTAGCTGTAAAACTACTATTTGATGGTTCATCAACTAAATCATTTAGTTCATTTTCAAGTTGATTTAAATCATCTAAATTAATATCAGTTGTTAGACGAGTATTATCTTTAACTTTGTCATTCATCAAAAGCTCAATTCCGCCTCCAAAATTATTATTTCTATTACTGCCAAAATTACTATTATCATTCAAATCAAGTTCTGTAATTTCTATTAAATCAGCCATATTATTGATTAAATAGAACTTTTAATTTTAAGTATTACGAATTATAAAATATATTTTAAATTAAAATTATATTTTTAATATTTTATAAATTATTATAAATTATTATAAATTATTATATTTTTATAATTTTTTATTATTAATAAACCATAATCCTTGTAAGAAAGCATCTGATAAATCATCTTTTTTTTTATTCATATTAAAATATTCTATATGCTCATTAAATCTAAAATCATTTGTTAAAATTCCTAAACATTTTGATATTCCTAATTTTTTTCTATCACTATATTTTTCTTTATCTTTAATATCACAATCTTTAAGTTTATTTGAAGATGAAATAAACTCAATATATTCAACATTTAGTTCAGACATAATAAAATATTGAACTATCATACCTTGTATAGTTTTCATTCTTATTGCTAATGGTCCTATTTGATTTTCAATAATTACATAATCTATTTTTCCTTCATTAAAAAATATTTCATTAAATTTTTTTTTAATATTTAATCCAATATTAAATAAATTTACTTCATTTGCTTTTGTGCTTTCAATAGTATCAAAATAAATAATTTGAATATAATCATTAATTAATTTAACTAATTCCGTTTTCTTAATTTTTGGTTCATATTTAATATTATGATTATCTGCTATTTCATATAATTTTGATAATTTTTGTTTATTAATAAATAAGGGTTTTTGTTCTGTTGTAGGTATCTGATATTGTTGTTTTTTTGAATGTTTGGCACAAAAGCAATTATTATCTTTTTTAAATTTAGCTGGTTTATTACACAATATATTTTTTTCTATAATACCACATTTTAATATTTCTTCTTCGGATATATTGATAATATCCCATTTTATAACTTTAAAATGGTTTGATTCAGGTGATTTATAAAAAAGACAAAATGCTAAATTTTTAATGCCAACATCAATGGAGAGAATTTTCATAATATATATTTATTATTATTTAATAAAATATATTTATTATTATTTAATAATATATATTTTTTATTACATCGACTGATTAGAAAAATTAGCAGGATTAATAGATGGTGATATTAATCTCGCATTTAATTGTTCCCTCGATAAGTATGGGTTTTTTAGGTCTGAATTACAATATCCAAAACCTGGTTGAGAAGTATCAAATGTTCCCTTAAATGTATAAGGAACATTACTAGACGGGGTTTTATTAGTATTATAATGAGGGTCTAAACCAATTGTGTAACAAGCTTCTTGGGAATTATAATTCATAATTTGTCGACCATTATTTTGAAGAAATTGACGATATTGCCAATTTGTTTGAATTTTTTCTTTAACTTGAATTCTCTCATTAATTACAGCATCTGGTTGCCATGAAGAATAATTGCGACCATCTGCCATAATTGGTGGAAAATTAAAATTTATATTGTTAGAACCACTATAACAAACACTCCAGCTCATATTATATATTTTATAATGATAATAATTTTTCTAAACTTATTCAACACCAAGTAATTTAAGTAATTCTTGTTTTTTTAATTTTAAAGCTTCTGTATTTAGTACAAGACCTTTCTCAACAGCAATACTTCTAAGTTTTGGTAATTGAAGTTTTCTAAAATCTATAGGTTCTCCAGATATATTTATTTCTTCTCCTAAATTAATAGAAATTGTCTTTGATTCAGAAGATAGAATAGATACTGCTTCTTTTTTGGGTTCAAGATCTTCGCATTTAAGTTCTAATACTTCTTCAACATAACTATTATTTATATTTGGTAATTCATTTATATCTTGTAAATTAACATTTTCATTATTGTTATGATTAACTAAATTATCATTTAATATATCTAATTTTAATACTTTAATATTTTTATCATTTAATTCATTTTCTAAATCTAATTTACTATCTTCTGCATCATTTTTATTAACATTATTTTCATCATTATCTTCATTATCTTCATCTTCTACATCATTATCTTCATCATCATTATCTTCATTATCATCTTCATCATGTTCACCATCACTATCATCATCATCTTCATCATTATCACTATTTACTTCATCATCATCTGATACTTCAATTAAATTTATATTTTTATTTTCTCCTAAATTTTCTTTAAAAATAATAGGTTGTTCTTGTTGGAATGGATGTCCACCTTTAATTATAACATGATTTAAGCCCATTTTTACGCTATTTAAATCATCCGCCAGAGTAGAAACTAAACTTAACATTGAACTAATCTTGTGATTTTGATCTCTCATTTTACTTTCAAAATAAACTACAAGGAGTGCTGATACAAGAACTAAAATCCCTAAAAACATAAAAAATGATGGATTAAATAAATCTGCCAAGGATGCCATTTTATTACAAAAAGATTATATAAATTAATTTATTTACTAACGAATTAATTAATTATATGTATTTTCAATAATTTCTTTTGGATAATTCATTTGTTTTAATACAATAATTCCTCCTTTAACATCAGAAATTCCTTTTTCTAATATATATTTATAATTAAGCTCATTATTATTTTTTTCAGTTAACATTTTATAATTCATAATAATTTTAGATTTTTCAAGTTTTTTACAAACTTTTATAAAATGTGTTGTTAATAAACAAGATACATTATTATATTTTGTTATATATTTCATAAATGATGCAGCGCTTTGTTCTGCTTCTTCTGGATTTGTTCCTGAATATAACTCATCAAATGCGCAAAAATGTGTGTGTTTTTTATTAACACTTATAATATCTAATATTTCTTTACATCGTCTTGCTTCTGCTTGAAATAAGCTATCTCTTCCAGATGTATCAGGTATATTTAAATAACAATGAATATGATTAAATGGTTTCATTTTAGCTGAATCATAAAATCCACACCCAAATTGTTGAGAAAATATTATATTAATTAATAATGATTTTAATATAGTTGTTTTTCCTGAAGCATTTGGTCCAGTAATTATCATATTTTTTTTAAGTTTTACTGTATTTTTTATTGGATTTAAGTTTTTCAAATTAGCATAATAACAATTTTCAAATATAGTTTTCTTAGAATTATCAATAAATAAACAATAATTTACCTTTCTCTCTAAAATAGTATTTTGTAACCCTTTTAGACAATCAACATACCCATTAAATCCTAAAGAATACATAATAGCATCATCATAAATTTTATCTGTATGTAATTCATAAAAGCATTTAAATACATAACCAATTTCTTTAATTTTACTAAAATTTAACATATTATAATCAGTAATAGTTTTAATTTTTTCTTGAATATTTTTAAGAATATTTATTTTATCTTTAATTATTAAATTAAATTCATTATGCGATTTTAATTTTATTGAATAGTTTAAATAATTTTCCATAGAAATTATTGTATGATTTAAATAAATTCGAATTTCATTAAAATGATCATGAATAATTTTCATATTATTATTAAATCTAACACAAACCATAAAATTTTGATAGATTGAAAATAAATAAAAAGCTGCTGAAATTAAAATATATATTTTTTCTTGAGAATTAATTTCACTTAAATTTACAACAAATAATTTACCGATTGCATTTTGATTAGCAACAATTTTTAATACATCAATATACTCATTAATTGTAATTTGTAATCCCTTCATTTTTATTATAAAAAATGGAATAATTAAAATAATAATAGGAACTAATAATGATATAATAGGTGAAAGTAAATTATAAATACTCATAAATTGTAAAAACCATTGAGATCTATTAAGAAATTCAAGAAATTCCCATTCTATAAAATAATATTTTTCTTTAAATCCTGTATCAATTTTTAATTCATTCCAAATATTAAGTATATTTTTATAATTACTGGAATAATCCGTATATTTTACTCCTAGTGGTATATATTCTTTTAAAAGTATTTGATTATCCTTTAAAAAATTTGTATCAGTTGTATAATATTGAGAAATTTGCTCATTAATTTTTGTTGATACATCATTATTGTTATCAAATAAATATGTATAAATTGGATTATTTGACGAGTCAATTGTGTTTACTAATTCTAAATCACTAATAATATTTTTACTAATTTCAACTTTGTTATCATTATAATAAATTGGGATTTTAAAATAATTATTTATTTCATTAATTTTAGATTCTGAACTCATTATATTTAAAATTAGAAATTATAATAAGTTAATTATACGAATTTAAGCTGTATGTAAAAATCCTAAATCAGCAGGCATTTCATCAATTTGAGTTGAATAATGTTCTTCAATTCTTTTTAAATGTTGAACATCGCGTCTAGTAATAAAATTAATTCCTACACCTTTTCTTCCCCATCTTCCAGAACGTCCAATTCTATGTAAATAAGTATGTACACATTTTGGTATATCAAAATTAATTACAATACTAACTTGTTGAATATCGATCCCACGTGCTGTCACATTTGATGATATAAGAACTCTTGATAGTCCATCTCTAAAACCTCGTAAAGCTTTATCTCGTTCTGCTTTATCCATATGACTATGTATTCTACATACAGGAAATCCATCTTCACACATAGCATCATATAGGTCTTGTACACGTTTAATACTATTACAATAAATTATTGATTGAGAAACTGTAATATTATCATATATATTTTTAAGTGTAATATATTTTTGTCTATCATCATCGATAGCAATAAAATATTGTTTAATTCCTTCTAATGTTAATTGTTCACGCTTAACAGATATTCTAATAGGATTACGCATTATTTTTTCAATAATAACATTAATATCATCTGGTAATGTGGCACTAAATAAACAAACTTGAACATTGTTATCAAGATATTGAAAAATATTATATACTTGTTCTTTAAATCCAGAAGATAACATTTCATCTGCTTCATCTAGAATAATTAGTTTAATTGATTTACTTGAAATTTTATTTTTTCGTAACATATCATTAATACGTCCAGGACATGCACAAATAATATGAGGAATATTTTTACTTGAAAAAATACTACTTTCTTCAATAACTAATCCGCCAAATAACGTTTGAATTTTTAATCCATTCATAAAAGTTCCTAAATTTTCAACTACATTAGCTGTTTGTGATGAAAGTTCTCTAGTTGGTGATAAGATTAATACTTGTGTAGTTTGTTCTGAAATATTTATACGTTGTAAAGCACCAATTGTAAATGTTGCTGTTTTACCAGTTCCTGATTGAGCTTGAGCAATAATATCTTTACCGTCAACTATAGGTTTAATCGCTTTTTTTTGAATAGGACTAGGATTATCAAAACCATATGTGTAAATACCTCTTAAAATATTAGGATTTAAATTTAACTCATCCCAAGTATTAATATCATTTGGGGAAGTGTCAATTACCAAATCTTCCCCACTACACTCGCTAACAATAGTACCACTTTTTGACATCATTATATTATAATATATTTACATCTATTTAAGTGTATTTTATTAATTTATTATATTTAGAATAAAATTGATATAAATATAATACTATAAATATAATACATTAACATTATGACAACAAAATCATCAATTAGATATACTTTGAATCAAATTGAAGAAATTATTTTTAGGGGTTTTGATTATCAAATTTCTGATGAAGTAATTGAAAAAATATCTAATTTAGCAATCCAAGTAGGTTCACCTGATTATGTTAAAACTCCTATATTTAAGAAGAATGAAAATCCTATAAAAGCTGAACCAACAGCTATGGCAACTTCTAAAGAAAATTTTGATAACAAAAAGAAAAAGAGAAATAGGGGTAATGAAATAGTAAATGATGAAGATTGGAGTAATTTAAGGACTTTTCAACCCACAAAAATTGAAGTAAAGGTAGGTATTGATGCTGATTTTGATCTTATTCGATCATTAATTAATAAAATTACTGATAAAAATTATATTGATATACGTAATAAAATTGTAGATATTATGGAAAAAGTAGCAGATGAGCATGTTGAGTCTAATTTAACTAATATTGGAACGAATATATTTGATATAGCAACATCTAATAGATATTATTCTAAAATTTATGCTGACCTTTATACTGATTTATCTTCTAAATTTGATTTTATTAGAATTAAATATCGAGAAAATTTACAAAGATTTACTGATTTATTTAATAATATTGAATATGTTAATCCAAGTGTAGATTATGATAAATTTTGTGAAATAAATAAAACTAATGAAAAAAGAAAATCATTGGCATCATTTTATATTAATTTAATGAATAATGGAATTATCTCTAAGCTTGAAATAATGGTAATTACTAGAAATTTGCTAGATAAAATATATAAATTTATTTCATTAGAAGATAAAAAAAATGAAGTGGATGAATTAACTGAAACTATTGCTTTATTATATAATAAAACATTATATGAAAATGATACAGGAAATAATTATGATGATATTGATGGATATAAAATTAGTGAAATTATACACAAAATAGCTAATAGTAAGGTTAAAGATTATAAAAGTTTAACTAATAAAGCATTATTTAGATTTATGGATTTAATTGATATGTAATTAACATTTCAAATATCAACTAAATAAATGAATGAATACAATAAATATAATATTCTTTGCCATTATTTTCATCAGGAGATACATTATGTTTTACATAACTTATTTTACCAACTCTATTCCATAAGTCTTTTCCATCACCATTTAATGCCATAAGAATTTTTCTATCATTTTTAATAAGTTCTTTAATTTTATAAATAATATATTC
>Ga0136644_10002806_pt1 | contig 13171 bp, 15 predicted proteins | sample C_130820_EF_Meta_FD_94780 | JGI IMG/M metagenome (GOLD analysis project Ga0136644, IMG submission 94780) | Freshwater microbial communities from Lake Croche, Canada to study carbon cycling - C_130820_EF_MetaG (v2) (version 2) | ecosystem: Environmental > Aquatic > Freshwater > Lake | place... | reverse complement strand
TTTATATGCTTTATATAGAGGGCATTATCATCTTGTCATGGTTCCAGCTAGTGTATTTTTATCATCTATAAATTATTGGAGAAAGCCTGATTATTCTTATAGACGATATCTAGATATGATTGTGGTAAAAACAGCTGTTTCATACCAACATTATATGGTATATAATACAGATAATGCAATGCTATATTATGCTATAGTTTATATAGGATTATTATCATATCCAATTGGTATTTATTATTATTATAAAGGTGATTCTTGGAAATCAACTTACTTTCACATTCTTCTTCATGTAACAGCAAATATAGGAAATATGGTATTATATTCAGGTAATCTAGATAACTCTACGTAAAAACTCTGATGAAAATATAGGAATATCTGATTCGCATTCATATATCCATTTTTTTCCAAGACTATGGACTTTGAATTTGGTTGGATAAAATTGAGGAAATCTTTCAAGAAACTTCTTGTATTTAGGATTTTGAATAAGATTATAACTATGCGGTGGTAATACAATTGCTAACTGTTGCTCTGGTTCAATCGGCTCAGCAAATGTATATATAAATGTATTTATAACATTCGTATTCATATAATTATAAATATCTTTCCATAAAGGCACATACATAAATGGGTAATACCAATCAAATTCAATAGGTCTTCCATTATAATAATCAAGAATCCATTGTAGCCCTTTTAAATATTCTTTAATGATTCTATCTTTATCATTGTGTAAAAATTTACTGTAATATATTTCTTCCCAGCCTTGTATCATGGTACCATTATAAATGCTAGATTCTACATTCCATTTAGCAGGTAGTGCGTATGCCGGTGCCATTTTAAGTTCATAATCAGATTTTCCATTAAAAGTGTGATAATGTTTTTTCTTTTTACACATATGTTCTATGAGTGATTCTTCATTTTGCATAAAATTTCCAATGAATTCTTTTAGAATATTATATTGAATTTTTCCAGAATCTACTAAAAATTTATTTTTCTTATGAAATTCTTTTAATAAATTAAATAAAACGACATATCCACCATCTTTAATTGTTAATGATATAGAATGCGGTACAAAATCGTTTCCTAACAAACTCATCATCATAATATAATCTTCAATGTATTTTTCTTCAGATTTAATAAATAATTCTTTTTTCAAACTATCAATACATAAATATAGGAATTGTTCTTTTTCATAAATATCTTTCACTACAGAATTAAATTCCATTTCTTCTCGCATTAAAAATACATTTTGGTTAAATGAGTTTTTCATACTTAGAAGAATTAAATCAGCATCAAGACCATACACAAGTACAGTATTGTCTGTTGTAGAATATTCACGGATAAATTTCATAACTTTATGTTCTCCTTCACCAGGATTTGCATAACCACTACAAGTCCAGCCACTATGAGATTTACACAACTCGTTTAATGCGTTATCTAATTTCTTCATAAAGAATGTTCCTGGCGTAATAGAATTTTTATCCCAAGACTTTTGCCCTGGAATCTTAGCGCCATATTCTAATTCATATGGCTCCATAAATATACTTTTAAAACGGCGCAAACGTTGCTGTTTCATTTTTGCCATAGGAACAACTCCATCTACGGCAATGAATACTTCATCAGGCTTTTCAGCCGCTCTCCAAATAAGCTCAACATATTTACATACTTCTTTAATAAGCTCTGATTCATAGGATATATCGTCAGTATAAGGAGCCATTTTACTTAAACAATAATAAACAATACAATTGAAATCTAAACATAATAGTGTAGTATTCTTTTTGACATAGACAGTTTTAATAATCTTTTTATTTCTTTGATAAAGAAATCTATAATACGATGGGATACCCATACTTCCTATTTTACTATAAAACCATTCCTTAAAGCATTATAGGAAGATGTCTGACTATGTGTTAGAAGGTTTAAATTTATTGCCAGATGGTATATTATTTGGTTCATTTTTAATGGGATTGACAACTGTATCAGCAGCTCATAGTATTTTTTTCATATCAATAATTATTAGTTTATTTGTTTTATATGGCTTACAAATAGCAACTAAATTGATATATGGAGGTTCTATTTCTAAAGAAGTATGTAAGTCTAAATTATTCAAACATACATTTGAGCAACTATTCATAAGTTCTTCGGCAAATGCGCCTTCTTATGGTATGTTTATTGTGAGTTTTGCTTGTTCATATTTAGCCACATCATTATATAATCTTAAAGATGAACTTGAGGTTTTAGATACATCAGTTATGAAGCAGTATTATATATCAATAACAAGTTTAATAGTAATCGCAATTATTTATTTAATGTATATATTATTTTATGGATGTGAATCAATGGGTTCTTCTAGTTCTGCTCTTTTATTTGGTAGTATAACCGCAATGATTATTGTAAATATTAATGTATTACTGTTTGGTAAAGACAGTATTAATTTTGTTGGTATCCCTTTATTAAGAAATAAAACAGTTGATGGAAAACCAATTTATATATGTTCTAAATAGATGAATATTATAGATAATTTAAGAAAAAATATATTATATTTTTTTACAAGTCTTCCATTTGTAATAGTATTATATGAAATTATTATGACATTAGCTCTAGCGAATCGTGGATATGCTGTATTATTACTAGGTCAATTAGGGTTCGTACCTATTGGAATCATATTAGGTGATATTATTTTTATGAGTGAATATACAACTAGTATTATTGCTAGTCTATCTGCGATTGCTTTACTTGGAGGAAGTATTTATGCTATATATTATGGAGTTAAACATTTGTAATTTATAATCTACCGGCTTATTAAGGAAAAATGGATGATAACACGGATGATAAAACATTAGATGGGTTTACAATTTTTGGTATAATTTCTATTCCATTGATACTCATACTTATGGGTTTACTAGTTAATATATATTATCCAGATTTTTTTAAAGGAACTATTTTTATGAAAATTATATCATTATTAAAATTACCTTTTACAGGATTGTGGAATTTTGGTATTCTTATAATTAATTTTGTTAAAAGTTTTTTTGTAAATAACTCACCACTTCTTGGAAAAGATAATTGCGCTATACTCCCTGGTAGCGCTGAGCCTGTATCAAGAGTTCCAAGCGCATATCTTGCCCATGTAGCATTCTTTTTTACTTTCTTATTCACAAATGCTTATTATGTATATACAAAAGAAAAAGAATCGAACGACTCATCAATAGAATATGAAAATCGTAAATATCGTAGCGCAATGATTATGGCAACTATTACTACATTATACATAATTATAGTATTTGCGAGATATAATGTAACAGGCTGTGATTCTTCTTTAGGAATATTATTTACAACACTTTCTTTTGGTGCTTTAGGATTTGGCACGTATAAATTAGCAGAAGTATGTGGCGCAAGAACTGCTGATATTCTTGGAATATCATCATCTTTTGTACCAGATAAAGTATCTGCGCCATTAGTATGTGGTACTAAAAATTAATACATCTTCTTAAGACAATTAATAATCTAGTAAAATTATTTAATTCATCATAAGCAATATAGTGTAAATTTGTATATTTACGATATAATGTGGCAAATTCTCTAACAATATTATCTAAATCTTCTTTCTTATAATCTTTATATATATCTAAGTCTTCAAAAGTATAAAGTTTAGTAGAATTTCTTTTATTTACATTATTATGTATATTTAAATAAAATGTTTTACCATATATTTTAAAATTAGTATATTGAATATCTTTTATATTTTTCATTTCTTCTTTATAATGTTCTCTACATATTTTACATGGTAATATAAAATATACTTTTCTCTGAAATGCTTTAAAATATGTCATCTCATCATTTTGTATAACTAGATTCGTATTTTTACCCAATTGTTCGGATACAATGTGTAGTATTTTCCAAAGTGTTGGACCCCATTCTTTTGGATCGGCCATTACTTATTTTTTATTTCATAAAAAATTGATTTAATATACACACAAAACAAAATACAACAAATGGATAAACAAACTATTGCGCTACCAAGATTAATTTATGAAGCAATTGAAGATGTACTAGAAGCTCAGATTCGTAAACTTGTAATTGATATTGCTAAAACCTTAGATGTAAATGAAAAACTTCTTTTACAAGAAATTAAAAAAGATAAAGTATCTGTATTTATTCTTGATGAAGCAGAAAAAGATGATATTTATGAGTATAGGTGTAAATCATATGAAAAACATGAGAATATTTACATTCCATGTGAAGAGCCAATAGTTTATAAAAAAGAGTTTTGTGTAAAACATTTAACAAAACATCTTTTAAAAGAAGAAGTACAAATGAATGAAGTGTTATATATTCTTTGCTTTGATAATATAAAATATTATCGGGATAAGAATAACAAAGTGTATAATAGTGAATTCAATATCATTGGATTTTATAATCCCTTAACACATAATATTATTGAGGTTGTTGAAGAAACTAGTAGTAATTAGCAAATACTGTTCTTAAAAGTGTATAAATAGCACCAAAAATAACAGTGTGTACAACAGCTACAGTAACCTTATCACCCTTATTGGGTAAAGTAACTAACAGACCGGGAGTTAAAAGAATAAAAAGAAGCATAGGGACAATAATATTTAGCGGTTTGTTAAATGGGTTCATCTACTCTAACGCAGATAAAACCAATTTCAAACTACTCAAATTCCAAGCATTTTTAGCTATTTTAATTTCCTCATTTTTTAGATCATATTTTTCAAATAGTTCATCTTCGATATAATAATTATTAAAATAATTATGCATATCTTGTAAAGATTTATTTACAATAATTTCTTTATTCCAAATCTTACAATCACTTTTTAAATCTACCCATCGATTAAAATATTTACGCATGTTTGGAGTATCTTCTTTTTGATTTACTCCAATACCGTGACTTTTCTTTCTATCTTCAAGAGACCATTCATCCGGGATATCATCTGGAAAATACCAATCCATAAACATATCATAATGTTCTTCATTATAAAAGCTTTCATAAGAACCATACTGTTCGATTATAGAATGATATATTGATTGATTTTGTAATATATATGGAGGTTCATGTAGTTCTTCATCATTATTCTGAAAATATGTCATTGTACCACGATATGTTCTTCCATATAAACAATCTTTTGGAATTTCAAATATACGTCGCTTACGCTTTGTAATAAGACTTTTCCATACTTGAATTTCTCCAAGACATGATGTGTAAGACTTTAAATAATTAATAGGCTCACTGTAGTGTTTCTCAGCAAAGCATAGAATTCCAACCATACTACACCTAAGGTACCATTTATTAATAAAATTTGCTTCTTGTAATTGAGTGTATGCTGTGTAAATTATATTATTCTTATATTTGTGTTGTAAAAGTCGTTTATTAAATTCATGAATATTTTTTTTCCACAATACAATACTTAGGGTCCATGCATCAAGATATTTACCAAGCGCACATGCTCGAATATATGTATCAATGTGCGCATCATCTTGTTTAAGGTCATCTGGAAGATTAAATACAATATTTCTGTTTGTGTATTTAGTATTTGTTAAGCCATATAGAAACATTACAGCCAAAGTACAATCACGTTTTGTATAACAAAGAGAATATACTAATGTAAATACTGTATTCTCATCTTCAGTCAGCTCCAAGATATTTGTAAGAATATTGATATTTGCTAAACCAATACAATGGAACCATGTATTGAATAACGCATCTTTGAGAACCTTAAACTCTTCACTTTCAAGTAACTCAAGAGCCCAAAAGAGTGCTTCTTCACTACGCCTTTTAGATATACACAATTGAAGGGCTGCTTTTACTTCATCAGTTCTATAGAAGTGTCTTGTGAAAAGCATTTTGCTAATTAATTTTCGTGAATATTTGTAATCAATTTTTTTATACTATTATAGTTAAATGGATTCAAAGAATGATGCTGATTTAATCCTACCCGGACTTTGGTTAGGAAATAAAGCAGCATCAACTGATGAAACGTTTTTAAAAAATAATAATATACAGTGTGTATTTAATTGTACAAAAGATTTACCATTTAGTTCTATAGCTAAAAGAAAATACAGAGTTCCTGTGGATGATAATTTAGAACGTGAAGAAATTCGTAATATGGAACTATGGTCTTATGAAATTGTATATAAATTAACAAAAGAACTTAAGCATGGTAGCGTCTTAGTTCATTGTTATGCTGGAATGCAGCGCTCTGCTACAGTTGTAGCAATGTATCTTATTGCAAACTATAATATGAAAAAAGATAATGCCATATCTTTTATCAAAAGAAAACGTCCAATTGCTTTTCGTCCTTATGCTAATTTTGAAAAAGCAATTCAAGGATTTCAAGATAGTTATGAACGAGATATTATTCCTAAGTTGTTAAATGATTCTTCGTCACCCAGATAGGAACTTCTTCTTTTTCTTGTGTTTCAAATCCTTCTAGTATATTTGGAGCTAAGCGAACAACAGCTTCACGTCTATAATAATATTCACTTTTCGGCTTTCCTCGTGGGTTACTTACGAATAATACGGAGCCTTGATAACCTATTGGCGTATAATAACGTCTAATATATTCTACTGGTAAATGATTATGACCTATTATCCATGTGATAATAGGATATGTAATAAGTTTTTCTAGTTCTCTGTCAATTAATGCTGATTTTGGCTCTTGTATCCAATCTTCTTCATATAACCATGTGAAAGGAGGATAATAAGAGCATATTAGTAAAGGTACTTTAGCATTTGTTACTACATAATTTAAAAATTTTACATTTTCTTCATGTGCTTTTCTAAATATTTGTGGATTACATATTGTAGGAATAGGTTTTATAAAAATATTATTATGATAATGAAGCATAACATCATTTCTTGGCTTATGCCATAATGATAATCCGACTAATAGAAGTTTCTCATTGTCTTCTTCTAACAAATAAGTATCTTTATAAAGTATTTTAATATTTCTATAAGGACTGCTAATTTCTCTCATTTTTTGAAGACTATAATCTTCTAAATTACTGTAGGACCAAATCTCTTCATTGCCAGGAATCCAAAAGATTATTTTCCATCGCTCGGAGCAATATTCAAGAAATTGTCGTAGATTTGGTGCATCTAATTTTGATACATCACCACAAAGCACTAGATAAGGAGCAACAGGCTCTAATGTTTCATCAAATGTAACTTTCGTCCATAATTCTAAATGTAAATCGCTCGCATACTGGATGCGCATCTATTATACCAATTCTACAAAATTTGTTCTCAAACTCGCATATGCTTTCGGATTATAAGAAATACTATAAGCATTTATAGCAGAATTAAAATTTGTGTAAGGATTTGTTCCACAAAACACATCACTGGAGTATCCTAAACAACCTGTTACAGATATATTGCCCGCTCCTCCTAGCCAAATTTCAATAGGTTTGTGAAGCATTTTTTCTAAATTAGAAGAATCCATTCGCATTCGTTCAATATCGTTATGTAATATATTATGAGGTAAATGATGAGTCAAGACAATAGAACGGTAGCCCGCTTTTAGTGTATCATGAATATAATCAAGATCATCTAAATGCCAACTAACAATATCTTCACCCATTATATTCGCCAATCCACTATGCTTTTGAAGCCAAATATAATTATACTCAAACATACATTGATGTTTTAAATATGGCTTTCTTGCCCATAAAGTTGCTCCAATAAGCTGTATATCAGTATTTGGAATTACTGCGTGAGAATTATTTAGAATTGTAACATTATCAAAAGATTCTTTTAGTTTGTATAATTCTTCTATACAAATTGTAAAATCTTTTGGTTTTACAGAGCAATATTCATAAGGACCAGGAACTAAATAAATTTGTTCCCAATTATAAGAAGTATATTTTAAAAAATCCTTATAAGTGCAAATAGACTTTTCAGTATCAAGAGAGCAAATATTACCAAGGAGCGCAAGATTATTACATTTTGGTTTTAGCATTTTGTCAAATTGCTTTGTTTTTTGTAAATTCAGAAAAAAATTACTTGCGTATTGAAGTTTAAATGCTCCAGCCATTTTATTATAATTAAGTATTATATCTTTATATTGCTAAGCTACGCTAAAGGTTCCGCTACGCTACGCTAAAGCTTACGCTTCGCTACCTTAAAGGTTCCGCTACGCTACCAATAACAACCTCCTTCTATAGTTTTATAACCATCAGGCTTACAACTATTTGGCGGATACACCCACGCATCATTAAAAAACTTACTAATGACTTCATGATTTTCCCAACGTTTTCCTCGAATACCAAATAACAGTTGTGTAGCACCTCCCATAACAATACATTGTATTCCATGCTCTTTTAATCTAGAGCCAATAATCATACCTATTCCACCACAACCGATAATTGCTACATCTATATCTTCAACCAATGCTCTATTTACAACATCATCTACAGCATCTTTCCAGCTATATATATAAGAAGGCCATTGGGCTTCTGTATTATTTAATGCAAGAGCTGGAGAATAATATGTTTGAATAGGAATCCATTTCGTAGATTTAGGTAGTAATGATTCATAATCGTCGCCCCATATTGCGTTTGGCATATATGTTTGTTCTTCACATGTTTTAGCAAATGAATTTATAATTGCTACACGTTTTCCTTTCAAGTGTTGAGTCCATCGTAAGCTAGGCTTTACATAATATGGTTCTAAATTACGCAATAATATTTTCTTTCTATTTTTATTTATATTATCGAGAATAGTTTGTTCAGTCATTTTTAAAGGTTCATACCATCCTTCAGCAATTACATTTGTATTTGTTAATGCTTTTAAATATTCAAAACAATAACTATCGACTTCAGTTCGAGGAAATATACCAGCATGTAATTCTAACTTTTGCTTATATGTATCATATATTTCTTTTTGAAAAAAATAACGAATTATAACTTCAAGTTCAATTGTACCATTACGTCCAATTAAAAATGGTTTATCAGATTTGAACAAATCACATAACATTTTAGCATTCTCTTCCATCTAAGATAGATAGGTTTAAAATCTTTATTAGGTTATTTAGGATACATTTGGCTTAAAATCCTTATTACGCCAAGGATTAAAACGGGGCATCTGTTGTTCTACTACTTCTTCTAATATAGGAGCAGAAGGAACTGAAGGAATTAGAGGTGTAGGAATCTCATCAAATGGATATGGCGTTGGTACTCTAGTCAGTGTATCAATAGATTCTTCAAACTCAAGAGTAACTTCATCACCTTGACACATAACTACGCTAGCAGGCTCAATACTTTTCACAATAAACTGTACATCAACTTCTTGAATCTTTACTTTGATAGTTGTATCTTTCTGAAGAACTGCCAACTTAGTTAATTCATATGAAAGAATATCTTCAATTTCTACACAATGAAATTCATTGTCATGTGGCTGAAGTACAATTTTTGTAGATTCATCAAAGACTTCTGATGGAAGCCACTCAACTTCTAACTCTTCGCCATCCCCATTAGAGTTAATCTGATCTAGCATCCATTGAGGAACAAATATAGAATCTAGAGTATCAAGCTGAGTACGAATAGGTGGACCAAGAGCACAAACCCAAAATTTATCATTTTTAATTAAACGTGCAAACATACGGTTTGTTGGAATCTCATTTGTAATTCTCTTCCACGCATTTTCATTTACATAACAATTATAATCTTCAACATCATATCCAAGATATACAGTTGACCATACACAATACATTTTTGATACTAAATATAGTATTTTTAAGTTTTCAATTTTTAATATTATATATTAGGTAATATGGTTAGCCATACTCGAAAATTAAGAAACTCTAAATATCCAAAACATACAAGAAAGAATATACATAAAAACCCCTTTGAAGTTCAAAAGACAGGTAATAAATATCAATGTCAATGTACGTCTTCATGTAAGAATAAAGTTGTAAATAATGCGTATTTTTGTAGAGAACATAAAAATACTTGTCCTAGAGTTAGTCCATTAAGTGGTTACGAACCAGATTATGACCCAGCATTTTGGAATAATAGTTTTAAGATAAAAGAAACACATAATTGTTTTGCATATTCATTTAATATCAATGATCCAAAACAAATTGCAAAATGTAAAGATAAAAATTGTGATATTCCGTTTCATCAACCCGGAAGCGCATCGGGGCATGAGAAATTTAAATCTTCTAATCCAAAGACATGTCCGAATTTGATGATGCGTAACTTTGGTGATAACCCAAATATTAAAATGACGCATTTCACAGATAAATGTGCGGCGGGTACTTCAAAGATTGCGCTTATAATCGATGAAGATGAAGACTATCATTATTTGCGTCAGGATTCAAATGGAATGTGGAGTCACAAGCCTGGAGCAAGAAATGTAACAAATCGTGATGCTTCTGGAAAACGTATATATGACCCAGCACTCGCAGATTATAATTATAAGAAAAATGCGAATGGATATTTAAATTATGATTTATTCTGCTCTTATATATGTGTTCCTAGAATAACACCAGTACGAGCAAAAGTTGGAGGAACTAGGAAGAACGTTTAACTCTACGCTGTCGTTGACGAGCTTCTACCCAATCCACACCGTATTCCATATATATTTCATTGACTGGGTCAAGCATGCTTAATGCTTCGACGCAATCAATACGTTCTTTAGGATTTGTACTTAACATTTTTTTCAATATATCAGTTACAATACTTTTCTTAAGTTTCCATTCAGAACTTTCAATAAATTCATAGGAAAATATTAAAGTGTTTAATGTTTCGAGTAAGAGAACTCCAATCGCCCAACTGTCAAAGCCAGGATAATAGAGTTTCCAAAGTTTGACAATATCTCTATCCCTGACCGCTTGGGAAGTTCTAAAAAATGTAGCAAGATCTTTTAACTGTGTTCTTAGTGAAACACCTAGTAACTTTTCAATCTTATGTAACACTTTCTTTTGTGGCATTAATTCTATTAAAGCTTCTTCAAATGTATACTTATTATTATCATCAATCGCAGTTAAAAATGTAACTTCTGGTGGTTCAGCAGAGTACTCTGGTGTTAACACTTTCCAGCGTTCGCTAATACTTTCTAACGATATATCGTTTTTGCTAAACGCTTGACCGAAATCAATAATACGAGCAACATTTTTCTTATCAATTAAGATATTACCACCATGAATATCATAATGAATAAATCCATGTAATACCATTAACGAGCCGGCTTCAAGAAGATGTCTCATAAGCGTAAAAAAAGAAATAGTATCTTTTGATTTTAAATTGTATTTAAATAAATCTTTTCCTCCAAATGGCATTGACAATTCTTTTAATGTATCCGGCTCTACACGTTGTAAAAATTTACACTTATCAATATCTTTTTCTTCTTGATTATCGAATATTTTTGGACTACAAGAAGCAGTTGGTAATAAAAAATAATATTCGAAATTTTTAATACCACTAAGCATTTTATATGCCTTTTCTTCTCGCTCTACATCACCCTTTGTTGTCAATTTTCCAATATGGCCTATATCAAATTGTTTTTTTTTACATAATAACGGTGGATTAAATACACACCCATAAGAACCTTGTCCGATAAGTTTTCCACCTTCCATTCTACTACATCTGCGAAGCAAATTCTTATAAGAAAAGCATACAAAATCATTAGATGGAACTACCCGGGGCAATCTGGATAGCGTTATTTTTATTAATAACAATTATAACAATTGAAGTCGTACATCCTACACTTATAAATGAAGGGTTTGCTTTAGTTTCAGCATTTGATGTATCTGGAGATAAAAATAACTTTTTTGCGCCATTTGCTATGAGACGCGGAGATATTGGTGTAAATGAAGATGAAAAAGGCTACAGTCAAGATGCTAGATATTATCGGGGATATGTTGATGTACAGAATTTTGGATTCAAACATGATTTCTGTAGATTAGTTGTTCCAGATGATGTATCAAGCAGTTTAGATAAGAATACACTGAAAAAGGTTGACTCAGATAAAAAGAAATTTGGTAATTTAATGAATGCATTTTTTGCGTGCGCACTTGCTGGAACAAGTGGGTTATCATCGGTATCCTACAAATCAAAATCTGTAAAAGATGGGCTTAGACTATCTCGTGATGATTACATGAGAGATATATATAATGAAAATAAATATGCTTATTGCCGTATTCTAAAAGCGGATGATGGTACATTTCAGCCATTATGTCTACGAGCAAAGGATATTGGATTCAATGATTATGATGAAGTAGATTCTGACCCTCCAGAAAAGATAAAGGGACTTTTACAATTCTATGATGGATGTGTAGGTTGGTTACGATTTAGAGATGATATGTCTGATTATGTGAATAATCTTACAATTCAAAAAGCGGGTGGTATAAGTATTCCCGAAGACCCAAATCCTTCTGTAACACAAGGTGTAAGTTTCAATGGCATAGATCAATATTTAAGATTAAGTGATGCTCCCGATTTAACACTCGGTCGTAAAATCAATATGAGAAGTGTTCGCGCTTTCAGTGTATGGGTATACTTCGATGCGTTCAGCAATAACGCCCATATATTTGATTTCGGTGATGGCCCGGGTAATAATAATACAGTGTTAAGTATTGTAGGCAAAGGTGATGCTACAAGTGATAATAACGAGTTAAGACCGATGCTATGTGGTAATCAACAAAATACATTACCAGAATATCCATCAGGCCCTCATCCTTGTGCGGAAACAACACCTCAGAATCTAATGTTATTGAAAGCAAACGTAAATGAATATGAATGTAAGTTATTTGATGTGATCCCAAATAAAATACAAGAATTAACAAAATTTACTCCACCAGCACCTACAAGAGCTTCTCTCCTTTATGAAGTATGGGATTCGAAGCAGCGAAAGCAACGTATTCTTGTAAATGGCGTCATTCCATTAAAGAAATGGTGTCATATTGTTATAACCGCAAAAACAAATGATTCTTTCAGACCGGATGTTGCTGTCTATATTAATGGGACACAAGTATTTGTTGAGCCATCAGGATATTTGCCACAAGCACAAAGCACAACAAATAATTATATTGGTAAATCAAATTGGGCGAACGCAACAAGTCAATATGAAATGAAAGATGAATTATTTAGTGGTAAAATATTTGATTTTAGAATGTATAATTCAGTAATGTCTGAAGAAAAAATTAAGAAGTCAATC
>Ga0136644_10002805_pt1 | contig 13173 bp, 19 predicted proteins | sample C_130820_EF_Meta_FD_94780 | JGI IMG/M metagenome (GOLD analysis project Ga0136644, IMG submission 94780) | Freshwater microbial communities from Lake Croche, Canada to study carbon cycling - C_130820_EF_MetaG (v2) (version 2) | ecosystem: Environmental > Aquatic > Freshwater > Lake | place... | reverse complement strand
TTTGGTGCATTTTGAGAACGTGATGTTGAAACTGCAGGTTGACCTGCGTCATTTTTAACAACTGTCGCATTATTATATTTTGGATTAGTGTTCGGTACTGAACCATTTACTTTGGTATTATTTGGTGCTTTCTTATGAGTATCTGCACTACCAAAAGTATCAACGCCATATGTGGCAGAATCTAATGCACCTGCACCTACCGCTTTATCAGATGTTTGATCTGCACCGCCTAAAGCCATATTATCCTCCTGCTGGCAATGCACCACGAGCAAAAGATCCAAGTATAATTGGATATTGCATTGCGATGTCAGTGTGTAAATATGTAATCATAACTCTAGAACCTACTAATAAACCTACTGGTATAGTTCCTACTTTAGCAGTTGCAGCGGAAGTTACAGGTTGTAATGGTAATGCCCATGGTAAATGATCATCTTTGACAGCTTGTTCGTCGTCATGAAGTCCATAAATTCTTACCTGAACTCTACCTGATTTTAAAGGATCCATAATATTTCTTACTTCTGCTGCGTATATATCAGCCATTACCACCTCCACCTTGTTTATAAGAACCTTTAACTACTCTTACTACCATTGTATATCTAGGTGTTTGACCTAGAGGTTGAACCTTATGTCTAATAGCTACAACTAATGCTTTACCATTAATTTGACTCTCGCCTTGTTCATTATCTTGATTTGATTTTTTAGGAATATCAATTTCAATCATACTACCAAGTTTAATATCAGGATTACCTGGAATTTCAAATTCCGCTGAATTTTGCGAAAGAAAAGCAAGGAAAGCAGCTCTGTTTTTTCTTGCAGTTGAGCTATAGGTGTCATCTTTGTTATTTGCTGGATCATTAACTGTATGCACAGGAACACCATTGGCGCTGGCAGGAGGAGTAGAAAATACGCCACCGCGATCAGCAAAAGTAAAATTCGGAGCTGGTTTTGGCTGAACAGAACTTGCTTTACCAGTCGTCATATTATATGTTACTTCATTTGGTTTTGTCAAAGAACGAGAAGGTGTGAAAAAAGTATCTGATGGTTTAAACCAAATCATTGAATTTTGTTTTTCTTGATCTGAAACACTACCACGAGATAAAGTATGAGATTGTTGTAGTTTTACAACTGGGCTTTGCTCAAATAACTTTTCAAATGTGGAAAATACATATTTCTGACTACCGCCATCGCATTGTACAAAAAGTACATAACAAGAAGATTCATGTGTTGAAGAAACGTGTTCATGATTTAATTTTCTGTATACATCTACAAAATGTTCATTATTAAATACTAATCTTCTATTACCTTTAGTTTCTTCCTGTATATCAACTTGCTTATCTGTTTTTATAAAATCAGTTAATATATTTTTAATCATTTGACTGGTTTGTGTATCGTAACTTTTAGAAATAAAATTACCTTGTGAATTTAACATTTCTGCTGTTACAAATCTAAAGTCCGATCTTTTACTATGACCCGAACCTTTCAAATCCATAGAACCATCATCGCCGTTTGTATTTTGTAATAATTTAAATTTAAAGTTTATAGACCTACCATTTTGATCTAAAGAAAACCCTATGGATACATTTTCTTTACCATTGATGTTATTTTTACTAACAGCATCATTAAAATCATTTAATCTAGCTTCACCAACTGGTCCAAGAGGATTCAATATATCTTCATATATGTTGAATCCAACAAGTCCAATTACATTTTGGTTTGTTACATCCATACTACCAATAGTAAATGAATTAATTAAAATATCACCAATTGGCATCAGGTATTACTCAATAAAGTTTTTACATTATCTACAATGATTCTAGAATATCTATTATCTAAAACTTGAATAGTTTTATTATATTCGTTCTTTTGTCTTTCATAGTCATAATATGAAAGCGCAGCCCAATAAGCTTGTTCTTCTGGAACTATCGTAGATGAAATTAATGATGCAGAAGTAAAGGCTGTATTAACACCTGATTCTTCACCATAGATATAACTACTACCAGTTATAGAAACTGTACTGTTTGCAAGAGTAGTTCCAGAAACATGCTGAACGTATAATGTTCCTGTATTAGCTAAAACTTGTCCATGACCTATATGATTGACATCAAAAAATATCTTAACGACTTCATCTTTAATAAATTGCGTATTAGCAACTGAATAAGAAACTATTTCATTTGTATTAACAATCCAATCTACTTCTTTTCTTTTATAAGAAGTTATTTGATTATTATATCCATAAACTTCATCCCAATAACCTTGTTGATCGACTGAAAGCGAGTTAAATCTACTAACGCTTATGTTTTCTTGGTTAGACCAATTATTGACATAATAAATTATTTTTTGAGACGCTAATTGTACAGAACCATATTTCGAAATAATGAAATTATCGAATTCGTCTTGCTGAAGATACCATTCATAATATGGATCTGTAATTTTATTTGATAGATATAAAATCCAACTTTTATAGGAATCTTCATAATATCTATAGCTAAATTGATCTGCACGTTCAAATTCAGAAAGATCATATGGATAAAAAACATAAGGGTTAGAATAAACTGTATCTAAAAATGCCACACGTTTAGTAATATCAACCATCGCTACATTTGATGTTGAATTACCATATTGTATAACTGGAAATTTATCGAAATATCTATCCTGTGACATTTTTTACCTTATGATTCGTAATTGTCTTGATTCCAAAGCTCTATTTCTTTAAACGCTAAACCAAGATTAACGACTGTAGGAGCTCCATTTTTAAAGAATGATGGTCTACCACCACCACTATAATCTACATTAACAGAAACTAATGCGCATGGTTTAATTTTAAATGCAAAATAATCATCTGGCATAAACTGTATCATAGCTATACTTGGATAATTGTAAAGTAAACCATTTGTACTAGGAAGAGAATATAGTTTAAACGAGTTGATAATATTTCTTAATTCATTTGATTCTTGTTCATTATTTGGCGTAAACGTCCAAGAAAACATATGCTCTTTAAAATTAGGTGATTTGAAAAGCATATACAATTGCGGATTAAGAGCTAATCCCGTTTCAGCTCCACCAAATTCTCCTAAAGCCGATGCTGCATTAGTTGCCAAAGAAAGTAAATTAGAAGCTGTACCTCCAGGTAACATACCAGCGAGGTTTTGAGCTAAAGAAGCTGCTTGTGAAATAGCAGATGCATCTTCCCATGTTACTGTTTGTACTTCATTAATTTTACTTGGTAATGGTAAACTAAACCCACCTAACGGCATTGATTTTGGAGCTGCAGCCGAACCTAAACCGAAAAAATTTAATGCGCCATTTGTAATGTTAGCAATACCACCAAGTGTACTATTATATTGATTACTATATTTGACAAAATTTATGCTAGTATAAAAAACACTACCACGATCAGCAAGAAGATCTGCAGGAAACACACCGGTTTGGAAACTTGCTGATGGTTTAGTTGGTATAGGTGATGGCATTTACGTTCCTTAGAATCCGCTAAATATCAGACAAATATTTATTATAAATGGTGAAGATGAAACTATATCAAGGTTATTTTAAACCCAAAAATCCACAAAAGTACAAAGGTGATCCATCTAACATTATTTATCGTTCTGGATGGGAACTTAAATTAATGTTACGGTTAGACGAAGACAAGCAGATCATTTCATGGGGATCTGAAGTGATAATTATACCTTACAGGTCGCCAATAGATGGTAAAATACATAGATATTATCCGGATTTTATTGTTACCAAAATAAATAAAGATAATGTAAAAGAAACTGTCATCATTGAAATTAAACCTGCAAAACAAACCAAACCTCCTGCAAGACAAGAAAAAATGACCGCAAGATATCTTACAGAAGTTAAAACTTGGGGAACTAATGAAGCTAAATGGAAAGCTGCATCTGAATATTGTAAAGATAGAGGATGGAAGTTTGTTATTTTTACTGAAAAAGAATTAGGGATTACTTATTAATGTATTTGTTTCAACAAATAAATAAAGCTGCCAAAAGCATTTCTGCTCGCGATACACAAGAAGCACAAAACTGGTTTCGTGATCAAGCGATGAACGTCAACGAAAATCAAGTAAATGAAGCTGCAGATCCATATAGGATTTTCAAAAACGTTGGTGTACCAGAAATCGGTAAAATGTTTATGTTTGTATACGACCCTAAATTTAAAGATAAATTACCGTTCTATGATATGTTTCCTCTTGTATTCCCATTAGAGTTTTCAACTAGTGGATTTTTAGCAATCAATCTTCATTATCTACCACCAAAAGGTAGAGCTGTTTTAATGAACGCTCTTCATACTATCGCTAATAATGATAAATACAATGATTCGACGAAACTTAATATTTCATATAATGTATTAAAACAATCTTCTACCAAATTCTCTGGGTTTGAAAATTGTGTTAAAAGATACCTTTATGGTCATGTAAAAAGTGCATTTCAATATGTTAATCCTAAAGATTGGGATAAAGCTCTGTTATTACCAATGCAGTTGTGGAAAATAAATCCAGATAGAAGATATGCTTCTAAAGCATCACCACCTTACTAGGAACAGAAATGCCATTTAATATAGTAAACTTTAAAACAAATATTTCAGGCGGTGGTTATTTAACAAATAATCGCTTTAAAGTTATACTTACGCCTCCTCCTATACTATTCAATACAGCTATTAACAATACTGGTTCGCCAGAAAATATTATTAATATCGCAAAAGATTTATCTTTCAGAGTAGAATCTATAAGAACTCCTGGAATAACATTGATCAATGCCGATGTCAATCACTATGGTGTTGGACCTACTCAGAAACAACCAATGAACGCACAATTTGGTGATACATCTATTTCTATAATGTCGGACGGTTATGGTAATATTTGGCAATTTTGGCATAATTGGATCAGAGGTATATTTGAATTTACTGGAACTTCTTCTGCAAGAGGCGGTGGTCCATCAAATAAAATACCTTCTTATACCGCAGAATATAAAGATCAATACTCAACAACTATTCAAATTATAATGTACGACATTTACGGAAATGAAGTTCAACAAATAAACCTATTCGAAGCATTTCCAAATTCAATGAGAGAAGTTAATTTAAACTGGGCGGATCAAGGTAATTTGCTAAGATTAAACATTGGTTTTTCATATACAGAGTACACCATAGAAAGTTCAGAAGTACAAACATTATCTGCAGAAGAGCAACAATTTATATCACAACAAAATGTTCAAAATTTAAGAAATACGACAGACCTTATAAGCTTTTAATTACTAGTGGAGTTATAGTATGCTACCTAAGATTGAATACCCTTTATATAATATCAAGATTCCTTCTCTTAAGAAAGTTGTTAAATTTAGACCTTTCTTAGTCAAAGAAGAAAAACTTCTTCTTATGGCAAGGGAAAGCGAAAACCAAGGAGAAATTCTTGGAGCTATTAAACAGATTGTTAACAACTGTTGCACAGAAGATAAGTTTGATGTAAACAAACTAGCTGTATTTGATCTAGAATATATCTTTCTAAAGCTAAGAGCATTCTCTGTTGATAATATTGCAAAGCTCACATATAAAGATTATGAAGACGATCAGTCATATGATTTCAATGTAGACCTTAACAATATCGAAGTTGTATTTCCAAAAGATTCAGATACAAATATTAAGATAACAGAAAATTCTGGTATTATTATGAAATACCCACCTGCAACTTTATATGACGATGAAGAGTTTTTGAAGTTAGATAAAAATTATATGTTCGAATTAATCATTAGATGTGTAGATAAGATTTACTATGAAGATAATATCTATGAAGCTAAAAATTATAAGAAACAAGAACTTGAATCATTTTTAGAAAATTTAAATATGAAAACGTTCGATGATATTCAAAATTTCCTTATCTCTGCTCCAAAATTAGAGTATGAAATAAAGTATACAAATAAACTTGGCAATGAAAGGAAAATCGTGTTAAACTCACTAAACGATTTTTTTTCATGGCGTTGAGCCATAATTCGTTACAGAATTATTTCTCGACGATATTCTCTTTAGCTCAACACCATAAATATTCTCTTAGTGAAATTGAAAATTTAATACCTTTTGAAAGAGACATTTATATTGAATTGTTAATGAAACATATAAAAGAAACAGAAGACGCAAAACAAAGACTGCAAAATGGTAATTAGAGCAAATCCTGATACACCGCCACCATTAATTCCAGAAGTCAGCATTACCACAGCTGCACCTTCCGTTGTTGTTATTGATAACAGCAATTCTGCAATTGCACAGGCATCTGTTGGTTTAGCTCAAACTTCTATTGATAAAGAAATAGTAGAATCACAACTTGATCAACAAGAAGAACATTGGGTAAAAGCTTACTGGAGACCAGCAATGGGTTGGCTCTACATGGCAATCAATTTAATGGATTTTATTATTTTTCCAGCTATTAGTATGTTTATTCCGATTATCTACAAAGCATTTGGTGTTCAAATCGGTTACACAGCATGGGTGCCTTTAACATTATCTAATGGCGGTTTAATTCACCTTTCGTTTGCAGCAATCCTCGGTGTGGCTGCGTGGACACGAGGACAAGAAAAACTAGCAAAGGTAAATGGTAGCAACTAATGGCAAACGAATTAGGGCAAATAGCTAAAGCTGCAAGTGGTATGAATGCAGCAACAAATCAGTTCAGAGCTGCTGCTGATGAACATAATGAAAATATGTCCAGAATTCTTAAGGATGTATATTCATTATTTGCATCACAAAAACAACAAATTGCTGGTATCGGTCCTCAATTACAAGATGTTATTTCTGGTAGCCAGCAAGAAGTAGCTAATAGAATAAATCAAACTAATAGTTTATTATCTCAATCGATTCAGATACAAATGTATATGTTGAATTCATTGAATAATCTTTCAAGATCATTAAGTAGTGGTAGTGGAAACAGTGGTGGTAATAGTGGATTAGGGTTATTAGCTAGTCTTGGGAAAGCAGGAAAAATGGCTGCAGCTGCTGCTACAGCATCTGTAGCGGCTGTTGTAGGAAGTGGTGGATCTTCACAAAGACAACAAGCTGAAAGAATATTATCTTCTGGAGAACAGTTTGAATCTAGAAATAGACAAAGACCATCTTTAGAACAACTATCAGGTATAAAACCAGCAGACCAAAATGGTAATTCTTCTGAAGCTATGCAGTTTTTCCAAACACAAGGATGGTCAAAAGCTCAATCTGCAGGTATTGTTGGTAATCTTCAGCAAGAATCTGATAATTTCTCTTCAGATGTAATATCTGGTAAAAGAAGAGGTGATGGTGGCCAAGCTGTTGGTATTGCACAATGGCATCCGGATAGACAAGCTTTATTTGAACAACATTTTGGCAAGAAACTTGAACAGGCTTCTTTCAAAGAACAATTAGCATTTGTTCATTGGGAATTAACTAATACTGAAAAAAGAGCTGGTGATGCTCTATTGAGCGCAAAAGATGCTATAACAGCAGCTTCTATTATTGATTCACAATATGAAAGATCTAAAGGCACAGAAATAAAACAAAGAGCAGCAAATGCCGTAGCTCTTGCAGGTAAAGATGCAGAACCACAAACTGCTACAAATAATCAGTTACCAAAAGTATCACAACCACCAATTTCATCAAATGTTGCTGAACGTCAACAACAATTGAGTGGTGGTGCACCAGTAACTCAACCACAAAATACTGCAGTTCCTGCAACACCAGAAGTTACACCAACTGGTGGCCCAAATGCTACACCAATTGCTGGTGGCAATAATCCAGAATCAGGCGGACAAGCCACAGCTGCTTCTGCTGTTATGGGAGATGATCGCAGAGGTTATGGTGGTGGCGAAGATATGGGTGGTCAACAAGGTGGTAATGGTAGATTATCAGATGCTGAACTTATGTCAATTGGTGAAGGTAATCATCGTTTAGCACCTGCAGCTGCACATGCTTATAAACAAATGTTTGACGCAGCTCGTCAAGAAGGTATTTCTTGGAGTATAACAGATTCATATAGACCATATGCACAACAGGTTGCAGTTGCGAGACAAAAAGGTCTTTATTCTCAGGGTGGTTTGGCTGCTTATCCAGGAACTTCAAATCATGGATGGGGATTAGCTTTAGATTTAGGTGGCGGTGCACACCAAGCTAATAGCAGAGAAAATCAATGGCTACAACAAAATGCAGGTAGATTCGGATTCCATGGCATTGGCGGTGAACCATGGCATTGGGAATTTGGCGGTGGTGCTTCTGCAGGTATGGGAGAACGTATGAGCGGTGCACATATGTTTAACCAACGAGGTGGTATGGGTATGGGCGGTGGTAGCTTTGGATTTGGTAGCGAACAAGGTGGTGGCTTTGGATTTAATGACAGAGGTGGTATGGGTATGGGTGGTGGTCCATTTCCTGAACTCGGTAATGTCGGTAAAATCGGAAGAGGCGAAATCGGTCATGGTGTGTTAGGAACTGCAGGTTTTGTACAATCTGGTCCAATGGGTATGATGGATAGTGTTTTTGGTGGTCGAGGCGGTGGAATGCTTGGTGCTGGCATTAATATTCTTTCTTCGCTACTTGGTGGTGGCAATAACGAAGAAAGCGGATATCCTATTAGTAATAGACATCAACGTGGTGAAGGTTTAGCAAGAAGAGGCTCAGAACAATCAGCTGCTGATGAATTGGCCAGAGAAATGTCTATGAGACAAGGTAGAAACCAAGAATTAAGAGAACCAGATACTTACAGACAAGCACCACCAAAATCTGCATCTGGTATGGATCGTAATACTGAAAAGTTCTTTGGTAACGAATTTGCGCCATCATGGTATGCTGAATTAAAGGGTGCATACCCACACGATCTTAAACACGTAAAATTTTAATAAAAAAGGGGAGCCGAAGCCCCCCCTTACATTACCAAAAATTAGTCCAAATATTACCGTGCCAAACTTTTAAAGTGAGCCATCAAATCATCATCTTCATCATCTTCAATGACTGGTGACTTTGGTGCAGCTGATTCCTTAAACTTAGGAGCAGCATCTTCACGAGCCCATGGAAGATCCTCTTCTTCTGCACGAGCAACCTTATTCTTAGGTGTTTGTGCATCGTCAAGAACCTTCAAAAGACGAGCCTGAAGTTCTTCAAAAGACTTGAAGTTAGAAGGTTCAAGGAATGACTTCAAAGAGTGTTCGCTCTTCCAAACATTTTCCAATTCTTCATCATCATCAAGAAGAGGCTTAATCTTATCGAACTCTGACTTATCGTAGTTGCGATAACCTTCAACGTTACGAATCTTGAGCTTGAAGTTTGCACCAGCCCAAAGATCGAATGGGTTCATTGGCTTCTCATCTTCGAACTGAGGATTCATAGCTTCATTGAGCTTATCAAAGATTTTCTTGCCGTACTTAAACAAGAATACCTTACCTTCATTTGCAGGATTACCCTGATCAGTAACAACATAGATGTTAGAGATAAAGTGTAAACGACGCTTCTGCTTACGAGCCTGAGCACGTTCAGGAGACTTATCGTCAGTGCTCGAATTCCATAACTTTGAATTATACTCAGAAACAGGATCTTGCTTACCAAGTGTAGTCAAAGAGTTTTCAATGTACCACAAACCAGTTGGACCCTGAAAACCATGGTCGAACATGCGAATAAATGGGACATCTTCATCTGGAGCTGCTGGAAGAAAACGAATAACGGCATAACCATTGTTAGCCTTATCGACTGTAGGTGTCCAGAAACGATCGTCTGCACCCTTTGATTCTTGATTTCCTGAGAGCTTTGTTAATTCTGCGCTAAGAGCTTCAAGTGACTTCTTGCCAGATTGTGCTTTGAGATTAGAAAAGTTCATGTATATTCTCCGTATGTTTTAATATCAGTATGACAGTTTATTGAGTGATCGTATTCACTCGCAACATTATTTAGTATACCTTTATTCATCAAAATAGTCAAGGGCAATCTTTATTATTTTGACCTTATCATATTTGATAAAAGGTGTATATTTTTCAATCTTGGTTTTAAGTGATTCCCAAACCAAATCGTACTCCATTTTAGAATCCCACTTTTGTTTAACACCTGAAAATTCTAATAAGAGACATAGAGTTTCTAGAGATATTTCTTTCCCTAGATATAACTTCAAAAGAATTGGGTGTTCGCCTTCTTTACAAATGAAGTTATTTTTCAAAACAGGGTCAAGTTTTGTTAAATCCTGTTTAAACATATAAGACAAAGACTGCTGACGTTTTGTCCAATCTTTGTAAATTTTTTCAGCAACTTCGCTATATGCTAATTCTTTAATCCACGTTTTTTCATTTTCGGAGAGATTAGCAACAAGGAAGCTATGTACGTCTGGATGCTTGGCGAGCTTTTGGAAAAATAATTTGTCTTTGCGTGCATCGAATGTTTTTGCATTTACTCTTACCTTGCCATTGTATTTAAAATAATCATAAGAAGGTTTACTGAAGTGATTCTTCAGCGCCAAATATTCTTGGTAACATTCAATTGCTGACATCATTCTACTGCTTTTCAGGATTAAGTTGGAACTTTATGATATAAAACTGATAGATTTTCAAAAGAAAACAAATAACTATTTTCTGGATTTTTATGAAGATCTTTAATAAAATTATATCGTTTCAAATCATACATAATATTATAATCCTAAATCGGCAAACGAGCACCACGTTTAAGAACATTAAGATTTTCGGCTTCTGCTTGAATTTTAGCTTTCATTGCTGGATCTTTCTTAATCCAATATGCTGCGGTCTCGACTTCTAATTTATTATTTTCACACCAGAGAACAACAGCATCGATATATTCTATATTTTTCGTTAAACAGAGTTTCTCAATATCTTCGATGAAGGTATTAGTTTTCAACTCTAAGATCATTTTCTCATTTTTTGAATTTTTTGTCAATTTGTTCAATTCTTTTCAGGAAATTGGCGACCACCAAGGGACTCGAACCCCTAACCTAGAGAGTAGAAATCTCTTGCTCTTCCAGTTGAGCTAGGTGGCCAATAAAATTAGGTGGTGGGATTCTGTTGCCAAGTTCCCACCGAACTCCGATCAAGCCGCTAGGTGACCAATTATATTACTTATTGTCGACAAACTTTTTAATTTCTTCAGCAAGATTAATAATATCCGATTTTATTGGATATTTAAGAGCAGAAATTAATTTTGTTTTTTCTTCGGAAGCTTCTGGATATGATAACATAATCTTTTCCAGAGCAGCCTGATATTCAGCGTTAAGTTGATCTCTTGCAAAATGAATAAGATTAAATCTTAAATCGTATGGTGTACTCATTTGTAGTCTCCTTTGTGTGTGTTTTGTGTGTTATAAAGTGAGCCCGTTCTGTTTCGAGGTGGAACTCATACCCAAGAGATTATGCCGCTAGGCGCATCTCAAGAAGTGAATTATCGTTTGCAGATAATTTATTTATGCCATTGTCTCGATCTTGTCTTTATTACACCAGTCGATCCTATTTCGCCCCCATCAAAGATACACGAATAAAACAAGTATTAGTTGCTGTTCTATTTCTTGTCACCCTACCCTAAAGCAACAATCTCGCAGGGTGTTCGTGTATCCATGGTGGAGGCGGTGGGTACTGCCCCCACGTCCTCAGTGTCTATTCCACATGATGTCATCAACATCAGCATAGTATTTATTATACCATATTATTTAATAAAAGTCAAACTTTTTCTTTCCAGTTAGCACCAATATAATACTCTATCATAATTTCCATACCTTTGATGAAATGTTCTGTATCGTTAAGATCACCAAGTTCATACTCCGCTAATGGTTCACGAGATAGTTTATCACTCAGTTCTTGTTTTTGTTTCACCAAACCTCTGTAATCTTGAAGTAAGGTCTGCTCGAAAATCTTATCGATTGTTTCTACATCAATATCAATTAACATTTTTAATCTCCACTTTATCTTTATTAACCACAAATTCTACGATGTTATAATCATCGAACTTATCACCACCATATCGAAAATAATCTCTACCACCATCAACGAAAGCGCCATTACCAGCATCACGATAATCATGACGATAACGAGAATAGGTAACTGTACCTTCAGTTTCTAAACCTTTAAATACAATACCATCAACAGCTGATAAACCATTAGCAATCATTAATTGATTAGTATCATCAATATAAATTGCGAAATAATTTGAACCTTCTGGATGTGCAGTTTTGGTGTAAAAGATAGCTGTTGGAAAATTAGTCCAACCACCACTAAAACTTTTAGCGCAAGTTTCTAATACATAAGTAGCCTTGTAATGCTTTTCGATGTTTTTAATTTTCTCTTCGGTAAGAAAAGAACATTTAGTATCGACAGTCATACTAACTCTATCAGTAACTAACTTACGCTTGTTCATCACTACCTTCCAATTCTGAAATTATTTTTCCCGCCGTTTTTTTCCAGTAGTTATACTGTATGACTACTTTTTCATGACTCAGTTCCATTGGTTCATTGAAAAACGCCCAGACAAAATTCCGATAACGTTCGATATCAGCGATTGTCTGCTTCATCTCCATGATACCACCTGGACCTGATTCCAATCTCTTAAGTTTTTTAAGATAATAATCTGCATCTTCTTGAGAGATTTTATATTCATCAGCTACGCTATAATCACTCATCAGGTATACCTCTTAACAAAAATTGGTCCAACTCTCCAGTAAGTATAAGGTGTTGCACCATAAAGATATCCACCACCATTAAACCTAGTAATACCCCATGCGAACCATTCACCATGCATTGGCCAAATCCAATGTACAAACCATTTCCTACTCAGTCTCATTTTTTACTTTCATATATGTTTCGATGCGACGATCAATATACTCATCAAGATGTTGTTTAAAATTTTGTTTGGCTAGTGGTAAAATATTAGCACGGATATTATCTGCCTGTCTCCACTCGCCTTCATCATTGTGATGCCACTCATCATCTAGAGTGTCGATAAGTTTTTCTAATGACTCAATAACATCTTCAATAATCTCAGAGCTTTTCCTGACCATTATTTCACAACCTTTAAAAGAATAGTATTTTCATTAAGACGACCGTTAGCTGCAGTTTCCATTTCTTCAACCAATCGTATAAGAACGATCTTACCACCCTTCAAAACAGTTTCCAAACGCTCGTTAGTTTTACGACCAATTTTAATAGATCGAGAAGTTGACTCGTCAAA
>Ga0136644_10002803_pt1 | contig 13185 bp, 10 predicted proteins | sample C_130820_EF_Meta_FD_94780 | JGI IMG/M metagenome (GOLD analysis project Ga0136644, IMG submission 94780) | Freshwater microbial communities from Lake Croche, Canada to study carbon cycling - C_130820_EF_MetaG (v2) (version 2) | ecosystem: Environmental > Aquatic > Freshwater > Lake | place... | reverse complement strand
AATGGCGCGTTCTTCTAGGGTATATCCCAATTCCAATCTGCACTGGGGGGATAAACTGATATAACTAACCAGACCCGCTTTGAAATTATTTTGATCTGGTGCATTGTAAAGGTATTTGGCGTCGTTTTCAAACAAGTCTCTGAATTTTCCTAAAGTAGCATAGGCTTCTAGCCAAATGCCCTTGTATACTTTTGCTCCTAATACTTGCTTAAAATTAAATCCAGATTGTCCTGGTCTGTTTCTAAGGGTAGCATTACTAATCCCATAAAAATTTAAATTCCCCATTGGATAATAGCCCATCTGTATACTTGCTTGACTAATGCTGGTATCAAACATCTTGGAATAAATTCCTTCAACTTGAACATCAAAATAATTGCCATGATATTTAATCGCTCCAAAAATGGCATGATTTTGATAGGTACTGATGTCAAAAACCGTATTTGCATAGTGATAAGCGGCTTTGATTTGCCATCTAGGATCTAGGTTAAAAGTTAGTTTGTTATAGTATTCTGATTGACTAATACTACTTGTTTTTAAGGGAGCTCCAGCGGGAGCTCCTGTTGGAAGGCTCTTAATAGATTGGTTAAAATAAGCGCCTGCCATATCCATGGTTATCTTACTGCCAAATCTGTTTTGAACCCCTACGTATTGATAAAAGGTATTCCCTCTGGAAATGACATCGGTTGCTTTAAAACTGGTTTCAAGTTCAGCACCTGTAAAAACAAAACCTTGCTTTTTTTCTTTTGCTACAACTTGGTCAGATAAAAAAGGAATCTGAAGGGCTGCCAATTCTGTTTGGTTTAAATAGGTTCTGCAAAGCCAGATATAATAATGTGCTGTACTATTATAGGAATCATTCTTCAACACTTGTTCGTAATGAATAATGGCTTGACTAAAATTGGAGATCATAAATGCAGCATAACCCATCCTAAGCCTCAAAAGCGTAAAATCCTGTCCAGCATTCACTGCATTGTTTCCATATTCCAAAACTGCAGCCCAAGAACCCTTCTCATACAAGGCATAAGAATGGTTGTTAACTTCTTCGTAATTGAGCTTTTCTTGAGACAGCCCATCTAATGATAGGAGTAATAAAAAAAGAATAATTAGTGTTTTTAAATGCTGCATAATGCCTTTATTTTCTGTTGATTTGTAGTAAAACTAAATTCAGAAATTTTGCCATTTTCAATTATGATGCTTGCCTCTGATTTTATTGTTTTATTCCAAACTAATTCCTGGATTTGTTTACTATTGATTACTTGTCTGCCAATTCCTATTTGATTACTATCTAATGCAACGGTACTTTCATATTTCAATCGTATAAATAAATAAAAAGGCGCTAAAACATCTTGCACCCATTTAATAGGGGTACTTACAAAGCTGTTAAGTGGAAAATAGTCTACTAGTGTTAATTCTTTTTCTGAACTTAATAAGACTTTGAATGCGCTTTGATAAAAATGATACAAGAGTGATTGCTTATTACCAAAGTAATTGGTAAAATAAAATACGGTTCCATCATTGACAAAATAGGCATAATCGTCTTGCTCTTTACAATAAAAATAGGTTTCATTATAAACGGTAGTATTTACTTCCCATTCCTCTGTTTTATAATCATCAGCTAAAACCTTTAAAATAAATCCTGGTTGAAAATTGAAGGCAGATGACAAACTAGCATTTGTCAAAATATTGCTTAAAATACTGCCCTCGGTTGGAACGCTAAAATTTGAAAATTGCAATTCATGCCCATCCCTAGAAACAAAATAGGAAAAGGGGTATGACATTGTTTTTGATCCAACATAAGGTGTGCTTTGAACTTGAAAATGTAAATGGGGTTCTGGTGATCTGCCTGAGTTGCCGCAATAGGCAATTATTTCAGCTTTTTTTACATAAGCACCTTTGGTTGTTTTAAAGGAATGCTTTTTTAAATGAGAAAGCTTGGTGTAGAGGCCTTCTGCGTGTTTGATCACTATGCTATTCCCCCAGTTTTGCTTAGTATTATTTCCACCAATTTCATTATCTTCTATATGATCAATAATTTCCTCAACAATACCGTCTGCTGGGCATAACACAGGTTTATTATAACAATAAAAATGTTCTGGTTGGTTGCCAGGTAAACAAAAGGTTTTCATTTCATTGTCAAGAATTACAAAATCTATTGCTTTGCTCCAATCTCCTTTATGGGTCATAGTTCCATCATATCCTTGACTAACCACCCATTCTCCCAAAAAAGGTAATTGTAATTGTAAGTAGAACGTATTTAATAGCCGCTCCTTTCCATTATTATAATGATACAAATTTTCTTCAGGACTATAATACTGAATAGGCGTTAGTGCTAGTTTCATTTGTGTTTTCCGTAGTCTTAACATATACAAGAACAGAATTACGGTAAGGCAAAAAGGAAGAGAGAAAACAGGAACACCAATTTTCAACATTAGGTTCCCAATTCCTGAAACCATTAAATAGGCTATTGGAACCAAAATCAATATCCAAAGAAAAGACCTAATAGATGGGATAATATAAAAACCGCCCAAGGCAACTGCAACTAGCATAAAGTTGGTTCCCATATTATAAAAACCCATAAACCCACCACCACCCATGGTATAGCTAAACAATAATGCTACTGCATACCCGAACACCATTAAAGTAAATGCAATTCTAGAGTATACAAAAAGTCCGATAGTCAAAATAATACCTGAAGTAATATTTACCTGAAATAATATAGCACTCATGCTTCTAAAAAAACCACTAATATATTCTGGCATGGACCAATTTTCAATCCAACTAATTAGATCTACCAGTTTACTCCCTCCAATAGCATAAGATTCATTGTACCAATAGATCTGTCTATGCGTTAGACCAATTCCATCAAAACTTTTTGATGCTATTATGATTAATCCTGTGCTAATGATAAAAGCTAAGGATAGTGCAGGCAATCCCCGTTTGTTTAAAATGGCATTTAGTACGGTTGATAAAAATAGGGTGAGTAATGCGCCTACCACTAAAAGCACTGAAAAAGCTGTTCCAAATTCAAAATTACTGCCAAAACCAAGACCAAATAAAACCACGCTATACGTTAACAACCCGTCTGCTGTTTGGGTTCTGCTAAAACCAAGTAGTTCTGCTGCAATCAAGGCAATGGTTACCGCAATTAGCCCACAAGCAGCAGCAAAAGCTGTAAGAAATGAAACCAATAGTATCAGACAAGCAAATAGTCTGTTCTTTGAAAAAAAGAGCATACCATAACTATTGAGCAATGCATTGCCCAAATGTTGGAAAAAGCTTATGATACTAGTTGGTTTCACAATCAAGTTATTTGTTGGTTACAAACTAAAATGGGTTAAATGTTCAGGCATTTTTTCCATTTGTTCCATATATTCCAATGTCTCTGCTTTACGAATCAAATGGGTATTTCCTTTTTCATCTATCATCACCACATTTGGGCGCATTTGAATAAACTGCATCCATTGGGTCATATTATAAGCCCCAACTTTATGCACTACTACCTGGTCTCCTCTGTTCAATAGTGGCAGGTTTACACTTTGTCTTACTACATCAATATTCATACAAAGGGGGCCATATAAAACCATGTCTTCTGTATGGTGTGTAAAATCTTGAGCAGGACTAATCTTGTGTTCATACCAAAATGAAGTAAAGAGAATATTTACCCCAAAATCCATAATGGTAGCCCTTCTTCCATCGCTCAAGCGTTTATTGGCTAATACCGAACCAAGTAAGTATCCGGCATCGTCAATTAGTGCCCTGCCGCTCTCCAGAATTAGTAAGGGCAATTCGTTACTGGCAAATCCTAATTGCAACAACGCATTGGTAATGGCTTCTGCAAATTCGTCTACAGATGGAATGGTATCTGATCCAGGAAGATAGGCACCCCTCAAAGTATTAGCAGAGGGCAAACCACCACCGAGGTCTAAATATTGAATTTGGGTATTTAATTGCGTTTTGGCATTTATAGCTAAGTCTCCAAGTTTTTTCACGGCAATGGCATAAGCATCTGTTGACAACATAAAAGTTCCTATATGACAGTGCAATCCGGTTAGTTGTAGTTTGCCTGAGCCAATAATTTTTTGAATGGCCAACCAAGCCTGACCATTCTCATAATTAAAACCAAATCGGTCCCACATGGGATAGATTCCTGTATCCATATTGACCCTAATGGCTACTCTTGTTTGTTTACCCAACGCTTCACTCAAATCAATTAATTGATAGAGTTCTTCAAAATGATCAATATGGATTAAGCTGTCATTGCTGATGGCCAATGTTAATTCTTCATTGGTTTTTTCCGGTCCGTTAAAGATGATTTTATTTCCAGGTACGCCATTGCCCAATGCTTTTCGGTATTCAAATCCACTTACCACTTCTGCCCAAGATCCTTCTTGGTGAAATACTTTACATACGGCATTGATATAATTGGTTTTGTAACTCCACGCAAACTGCACTTTTGGATACCTTGTTTTAAAGGCACGTACCGCATTCTGGTAAGTTCTTCTAATGGTTCTTTCGCTAATGACAAATAGGGGAGAACCGTATTGGGCTATTAGATCTTTAACGGCAACACCATCAATTTGTTTTACAGGTTCGTATTCGGTTCTTGAACCAAACTTGTTCATTAAACCTGCATTCATTTTTTGTATGGCTGGACTTTCGTATTTAAGCTTTTGCATCTAGTTTAATTTATGGGTTTATAATTCGCCAAAACCGCTGATTTGCTGAAATTCAGTAACATCAGTAATATGATCCCAAGCGTACCGGATAAATATTTTTCCAACTTCATAATGGGTAAAGGGTTCTACTGTTTCTCCTAATGCCATTCTAGTTAAAGCAGCTGGTTGATTTTGCCCTGCAGCCGCAGTTAAATAAATCCAGGCCGGAAAACGTGGATTTATTTCCATGATATAAGGGGTGCCGTCTGCTGTGCGCATTATCTCTAATTCGCAACCTCCTTTCCAGTTGGTAGCAGCAACAAATTTTTTGGCCATTTCAATCAAGGATTCATCCTCTAAGGTGATGCCTGCCCAAGCTTTACCTTTATCTGTAATATAGAGTTTACGCATGGGAATACAACTGATGGTATTTCCCTTGCCATCGCCCAGCACAGCAATATTGATTTCTGTTCCAGAGATAAATTGTTGTACTATAATTGGAAAACCCCATTTGGCCGATAGTTTGTAAAATGCTTTCTGTGCCTGCTCTAAAGTATGGGCAATAATGGCATCGTAAAATTTACCTTTTACTACCAACGGATATCCCAGATTTTCTGCACAGCTATATAATGCTGATTCATGATAGATGACTTGGTCTTTTGGAACGGACAACCCATATTTTAAACCAAATTGGTATAGATTAATTTTGTCCCGAGCATTGAATTGTTCTTGGGTTGGCAGAAAACTAGCAATCCCCATGCTTCTAAGAGCTGCTGCCATTTTCATGAAATTATATAGCTCTGCATCAAAATTTGGAATGATCAATTGTAGACTTTCTTTCTCCTGAATATATTCCAGTCTTTTTAGCAAGGCTTCTGTGCCTGCTGAAGGATAAGGTATTTGATAAGTTTTATCTACAATATCATGAAGATAAATACCTGGTTCCATTGTTTCATAAGAAAGACCTATGATTCTAACCTGTCCGGGAAAACCTTCTCGTATTGCTCTAATCACTGCCACACCTGGCCCTGGACTATCAATGGCATTCAAACCGGTGACAGCTACCGTAAGTAGTTGATTATTGGCTAGCATGTTATTTATTTTAAGGTTGAGATCAGTTGTCTAACAGGTTGGCATATTTGAGCTGGTTGCAAAAATCATCCCAGTCTTTTTCTAATTGCGAAGCAGAAACTTCATAGGTAGCCATTATATGTATCTTGATACTGGAAATAGGGGTGCCCTCTTTTAACATTCCAATAATTTCTGATGCAATGGGATTGGCGGAGTAAGAATCGCCTGTTCCTGGATTGAAAATGAATCCAGACTCACTGGTGGCAATATTCTTTTTCAGATGCATGATGTTGGTTTGAGTGGTTAATAAATATCCTTTACCTATCAGAAGTAAAATCAAAATAAAACCTTTGTGCTCCTTTGTTAACTTACTGTTAATCAGCTTTTTTAAAAAGGTCTTAGTCTCACCCAGATATAATCGTCCATCAAAACATTGTTTTTGAAAACAGCTTTTCTTCTAACGCCTTCTAAATAAAAACCATTTTTTTCCAAGACCCTCATAGATGCTTTATTGGTCTCAAAAACTTCTGCATAAACGCGCACAGTGTCAAAATAATAATGACAATATTCTATCATTTGTCTTACAGCTTCTGTGGCTATTCCTTTATTCCAAAATGGCTCACCTAACCAATACCCAATTTCAGCAGAATAAGCATATACATCACTATTTAAAATCAGGCCAATTCCACCAATAGCTTCACCATCCAAATCAATGGCTAAATTCACTATTGGAATATCTGTTTTCATTTTCTCTAGCCATACCTTACCATCCTCTTCCGTGTAGGGAGAAGGAAAATAATTGCGCAGGTTATTCCAAACCTGAGTATTATTGGCATAGGTTACCAAGTTATTTAAATCGGTATCTGCCCATTGCCTAATGCTTACAGCCATTGTTTGATGCTTGTGTTAATTCAATAGTATGCTTAAGACGCATTTCTGTTTTGAAACCTTTGCTTAATAATTCAGTTTTACATCTTTAATGGTAGTAGGAAACCAAACCTGCATTTGATTACTACCCCTATTGCACCAAGTATAATAGGGAATGGCTATTACCTCCTTGTAAATGGTTTGTACATTATCTCCTGCAGCATTAATTTGTAAACTGGGTAGTGATGCACTTAATCCAATTACTTTTTCCGTTAAAACCTGCATGGGTTTTTCAACAATGGAAGCGTTGTTAGGAAACACTATATTCCATGCTTTACCATCATTATCAGCACCTTCAATGCAATAAACCAATGGACCTCTTTGCAAGGCAATTCTTTGTTGGTCTTGCTTAAGTACTTCTTGTGCTTGAATCCTTTGTATGGGCATTGGAATCTGATATACTACTACATCTCCTTTTTTCCATTTGCGCTCTATAGCGTAATAACCATTGATCAACATTGCTTTAAATGGTTTTCCATTAACGGTTATGGTAGGTTCTGTTTTATTAACCAATGCAAATTGATAGAGTCCCCCAGGTACCACTGTGTTGTCTGACCAACCTGGTTTTCTTAGACGTAAGAAAAAATTGTTTTGTCCATTTGCCGTAATATCCATTCGGATACTACCATTTAATGGATAATCTGTTGTGGTTTTGATAGCAATTTCCTGACCATTCAAGTTCATTTTTGTTTCACTACCAACATACAGATTCACATACAATCCTTGGTTGTCTTTTGAATAAATATAGTCACCCAAAGAAGCAATTAACCTTGCTATATTGGCAGGGCAACAAGCAGTTCCAAACCATTCTCTTCTAGCATGCTTCCCATTTGAAGCCAAAGGATTACCATAAAAAAACTTATCTCCAGTTAAACTCAAACCATCCAATGCGCCATTATACAAACTTCTTTCAAGCACGTCCATATATTTAGCATCGCCCGTAAGGGAATTCATTCGCTGATTCCAAAATACCATTCCAACCGATGCACAGGTTTCACAATAAGCTTGTTCATTTGGTAAATCGTAATCTATTGAGAATCCTTCATTACTTCCAGATGATCCAATACCTCCTGTGAGATACATATTTCTATGAACCACGTCTTGCCAAACCCTTAGCATGGCCGATAGATACCCCGTATCACCAGTTTGTGCTGCTACATCGGCCGCGCCTGTATACAGGTACATGGCTCTTACAGCGTGTCCTGTAATTTCTGATTGTTGTTTTACAGGAACCAGATCTTGTGCGTAAGCAGTGTCTTTCCAATCTGTCCAAGTATAGCCTTTTGCATATCTATGTCCTCTTTCTGCCAATAGCCAATCTGCCAATGTTAAATATTTCTGGTCCTTGGTGGTTTTGTACAATTTAACCAATGCTAATTCCAATTCTTGGTGACCAGTAACCCAATGTCTTTTATCTGGACCAAACAAGGCATCAAAATGATTGGCCCAGCGAATACAAACATCCAAGAATTTTCTCTTGCCAGTTGCATTAAAATAGGCAACAGCCGCTTCAATCATATGACCTGCATTATAGTCTTCGTGCATGCTCATATCGGTATACCTATTCTGTGGTTCATTTAAGGTGTAGAAAGTATTTAAATAGCCATCTGGTTGTTGTGCTGCGGCAATCATCTCAATCCATTCATCTGCCTTTGCTTCAAGTGTTGTATCGGGATGGTTTTTAAGGGAATAAGCCATGGCTTCTAAGGCCTTAAACACATCCGAATCATCATAGAAAATGCCCTCGTGTTTTTCGCCTTTTTTTCTAGCTACTTTTTGAAAATTGCGCAACCTAGGGGTAGCTGTTTCTGTTTGGTATATACAGGCTTTTAAAGTGGTATTTGCTAAAAGCTCCTGTTTTGGTTTCCAAAAAGCATCATTAATGGTAACGGAAGAAAAGCCAATGGGTTCAATCTTGGACGCTGGCACTTGTGCCAGGCCAATTTCTGCGCTTAAAATGGCTATAAAAGCCCAAATCGCCTTTTGTTGCATGGTTTCAAAGTTTTGATTAAGATGCTTAAATATAACTTCTTCCTGTGAAAATACCCATCTGGCTTAGGTTTGAACCCGAATCGCGGAGCGATATTATAAACAATTAACTTATGGTATTTTGGGAATCTAGGTGTATATTGGGTTACCTTTTTATTAAAAAGGTATTAAAGTTTGAACAAAACGCTCCAAATGTTACAAAAAACCTACTTCAAGACAAAAGATTATTGCAAAGTTAAATTCAGTTTTAGCCTAGAGAATGCAGAAACAATTGAAATCTTAGGTCTGAATAGCGATTGGGAAAATTCCATTGTTATGAGCAAGAAAAAAGACGGCAGTTTTGGCGTTGAAGTATCCTTGCCAAAGAATTCACAACACGAATTCAAATATCGCGTAAATGCTACCGAGTGGCTTAATGAGCCAGATGCAGACAGTGTAAACCCCAATGTATTTGGTGGCAATAACAGCGTGATTATCTTATAAATATCCTGTATAACGCCCACAGTTTCTGGGGTGTTTTTATTGTTTTCGTAGATTTTAATCCGGGGGGAGGAAAACTACGTTTATTGCAAAAGGGCGGCCTACTAGGTTGACCCTTTTGTTATTTTAGGAGTTATTGAGAAAGTAGTATTTTGATTTATGCCTAATTTTTTAGCTGAAAAGGGATTTACAGTTATATTGTGGTGCACAAATAAAATAGTAGAAAATGATTAAGAAATCAGGTTTGTTTTTGATGATATGCTTTATTGGATGTAACCTAAGTTGGGCACAGGATAAAGCTGAATGGAAAGCCATTTTTGCCAATATTAACCAAGAAGCTATAGATCATTCAAGGGCTTATGAAACCTTACAAGAAGCTACATCAACCATTGGTCATAGACTAACAGGTTCAGCTAACGGGAAAAAGGCCGAGGATTATGCCTATAACCTACTTAAATCATATGGTTTTACCAATCTTAGGTGCCAACCCTTTGAAGTGGAAAGTTGGAGTAGGGGCAATATTGCCGTTGCTATAGGTACGGATACCAATCATTTAGTTCCTATCAAATCAGTGACTCTTGCGCATTCTCCAGTTAAGGCTGACGTGTCAAATGAAGTTGTTGATATGGGGAATGGTTTGGAAGAGGATTATCAGGCTGCTCCAGAAAAAGTAAAAGGTAAAATTGCACTAGTATATTTAGGCGTTGTTCCAGGTTCAAAAGAAGGTACTAAAACACTGCATCGTTCTGAAAAAACAGCCATTGCTACTAAATGGGGAGCAAAAGGAATTATCATCATCAATACAGCTAAGGGGGGCATTTTGCTTACAGGTACTGCATCTGTAACGGGCAAATTGATTCCTATTCCTGCCGTTTGTATTGGAATGGAAGATGGGTTCAAATTGCGCGAGACACTAAAGACGCAGAAATTATATACCCATATCAAGATGAACAATATTTCTGGTTTAATCAAAGCCAGAAATGTGGTGGCCACCATTAAGGGCAAAAAATATCCCAATGAGAAAATTGCGGTGGGTGGTCATTTGGATAGTTGGGATTTGGCAACTGGGGCCATTGACAATGGGATTGGTTCATTCTCTGTATTAGACATGGCGCGCACTTTTGCCAAACTCAAATTGCAACCAGATAGAACTATTGAATTTGTGATGTTCATGGGTGAAGAAGAAGGCCTATTGGGCTCCAAAGCATATGTAGATGCTTCTATTAAGGATAAAAGCATAGATCAATTGCGTTACATGCTTAATTATGATATGACCAATGACCCAACCGGTTACTCCAGTACGGACGAGGGTAGCAAAGCACTTTTTCAATCCATTGGTGCTATTGCCAATACTTTAGACAGCAGTTTTAAAAATAATTTCCGCAGTGGCGCGGGTTTACACAGTGACCATCAGCCCTTTATGTTACAAGGTGTTCCAACAGGTGGTGCAGCAGGCGGAAAATTACCCAATAATGCAGGTCCCTGTTATCATGCAGACTGTGATAACTTTAGCTTGGTAGATAAAAAGGGAATGGTCAATACTGTTCGTTTTAATGCCATGTTAGCCTATGGAATTGCAGACGCACCTGTTATTACTGCTAAGCATTTTACGGATGCAGAAACAAAAGATTTTTTGTTAAAAAATAATCTGAAAGAGCCACTACAAATTGCCGGAGAATGGAGATGGAAAGACTAGTTTTTTTCTTGGTTGATAAAAACTAATTGTGAAACGGACAAGCCCAATGCTAGTTGGTAACTATGTTTGCCTTTCAATGGATATAAATCTGATTGCAAGGCAATGGTAGTAAATCCTTCTAGTTGATTGAGGGCCATTTTTTTCCATTTACAACTAAATGGTTTCCCGTCTACCAAGATGGATGGGTCTATATTTGCTGGTAAGTCTTTACAATAGAAAATGCCACCTAGTTGATGGGTAATCTTGGTTTTTCGGTTAATAGTTGCTTGAAATAAATAGTTGGTATTACCTACAAATTCATCCCAGACAAAACAACTAAAGGGATCTGCCTGTTTTTTATTTAAAGCGGATTCGGCAAATTTTCTATAATCATACAAAATTTGGTAGTCCTTTTTTTTGCAGGATTGCAAGCTATCATCATCTTCAATGGCCTTTTGGTAATTACCGCTTAAAAAGTATAGAAATCCTCTATTATTAAATAGGTCAGGTTTGGTTTTATCCTTAAGGGTTACTTGCAAATTCAAAGCAATAGTCAAGTCATTCATGGCAGCGCCAAACTCCTGTCTTTTCATTTCCCAATAAGCCCTATTTTTAAATACATATGGATTATATGGGTCTATCGCCAATGAATTTTCAAAGTCTTTTTTGGCATTATCCCACTCACCTAAAGCTGCAAATACATCTGCTCGATTGATGTAAATATGCTTCTTATGTTCTTTTGAATCTTTTTTCAGCGCCAACTCAAAATCCTGAAGGGCTTCTTCATATTTGCCAAGATCTGATTGACAGATTCCTCGGTTATTGGCAGCACAAATAAATCTGGGTAAACGCTCTAGGCTTTTATTAAAATTTTCAATAGCTATTTCTTTTAAACCAAGACTGCTTTGGGCATTGGCCAAATCATAAAAAATGGTTTTGCTTACACTTGGGTCCTTTTGATAAACCAATTCAAGATCGGCAAGTGCTAGTTCTGGTTCATACAAATAATACAAACGAAGAACCCCTCTTTCATATAAGGCCTTTACGTGATTCGGATCTAATGCTAAAGCTTGATTAAAAGCAGCTAAAGCATTGGAGTAGTCTTTTTTAAAGTTCATTTGCTTGCCCTTATGAAAATAGGTACTGGCATTCTGAGCACTAGCTAGATTTGGTAGTAAAAACAACCATAGCAGTATCATGTACAATAGCAGGTTTGATTTTTTGTATTGCATTTGATTCTGTTAATCTAGTTGTTTAAGACGCTGGTCATAACTATTTTGCAAATACACGGATAACCAAACACTAAGTGATCCCACCAAAAATCCACCCCCTACGTCTAAAGGAAAATGTTGCGCAAGGTATACCCTTGAATAACCCACCAATATTGCATAGATAAATCCTACTGGTATAATCCATTTTTTAGGTACTAGCAAACAGGCCAAAAGAAATATACAAGTTGCTGTTGTTGTATGACCCGAGGGGAAGCTGTAAAATCCATGAAGTTCCACACCAGGAACTGTATGAATTAGAGACCTGTTGGTGATTAAAGTAGTTGGTCTTGGTTCTGCAGTAAAAACATAATTTTTGATGCCCTGCGCTAAAATGGTAGAAATACTAATGGTGCCCATCAATAGCACTAAATATTGTCTTTTTTTCCAAATAAAAAATAGGGCTATTGGTATCCAGATAAATCCATCGCCTAGATAAGTTAGGTATTCAAAAAATACATCGGCAAAGCTTCCCAAATCAAGATTGAAGAAAAGAAATACTGCAATCTTGCCAATTGTAAGAGAAACAGCAATCAATAAGATACCAGCCACTAAAGAAATCAGACTTCCTGTTTTTAAATAGTTAGTTTCTAGGTGCTTCATTGTTGATTGATTCTAACAAATCTAATAAAAAATCCCGGCTACCTCATGTAACCGGGATTTGGTTTTTTTAAATACCCTATTGAATGCCAGCCAATTCTAAACTCCTTTTCTTTAGATGAATAATGTCAAGATTATCAATAATGGGGTCAGCGGTCAGAATGAGTGAGGTTTGATTTTCCTTCCACCAATTATATTGAATCAATTCCTGTACTGGTAAAACACCTATTAAGTATTTTCTGTCAGCGTCTGCATGCCATTCTTCAATCCATTCAAACTTTTCACGTGGAATATATTTCCAATCATCAAAGCTCAAATAGACTTTTAAAAAGTACTCGTTGGTTAATTCATGTGGGGTATGGTGGTAACGTTTCTTATACTCGTAACGATAATTGTATCTAAGGGCAGAGATGTCACTCAATACAGCAGATGCAGTTGGAAAGCTACCCGCTCCCTTTCCATAAAAAAATTGCTTATCAGCAAATCCACTTTCAATCACAACCCCATTGTATTCGTTTTT
>Ga0136644_10002802_pt1 | contig 13186 bp, 12 predicted proteins | sample C_130820_EF_Meta_FD_94780 | JGI IMG/M metagenome (GOLD analysis project Ga0136644, IMG submission 94780) | Freshwater microbial communities from Lake Croche, Canada to study carbon cycling - C_130820_EF_MetaG (v2) (version 2) | ecosystem: Environmental > Aquatic > Freshwater > Lake | place... | reverse complement strand
GCGCCCACGGGCGGCTTCTGGGGCGGTGTGGGCGAACCTGCCCAGGCCCCGCTGGCGCCCGCCTTGGTCAACGCGATCTCTGCCGCTTTGGGCAAACGAATCCGCTCTTTGCCCCTGAAGAACCACGGGCTGAGCTTGGCCCGGGTGCAAGGCCCCACGGCATGAGTGGCCAAGGGCAGAACCGCCGCCAGGGGCTGATCAGCCTCTTGCTGATGGGGCTGCCCTGGTGCCTGCGCCCTGCGCAGGCGCAGCAAATGAACTCGGGGCGTTTACTGTCCTTCGATGCGATGGTGCAGCCTTGGGTCAAGGGCGCTCGACTGCGCGCGCAAGACGTGACGCTGAATGCGCCCATCCTCGCCGAAAACGGCTCTTTGGTGCCGGTGCAAGTGCTGGTGAACAGCCCCATGACTGTGCAAGACCATGTGACGCATGTCCATTTGCTCTCGCAGCGCAACCCGGTCACGCAGATGGCGGTGTTTGAATTGGGCCCCTGGAATGGCCGCGCCGACATCAGCACGCGGGTACGTTTGGCGGGCACCCAAGAGGTGGTGGCGCTCGCCCGTTTGTCGAACGGCGAGTTCCGTTACGCGCGGATGGAGATCATCGTCACCGAATCCGCCTGTGTGGACGCGTCATGACCATTGCACGCGTGCAATGGCCTGAACAGATCGCCGCAGGCGATGTGGTGAAAGTGCGTTTGTTGATTCAGCATCCGATGGACACCGGCTACTTGCAAGACCTGACCGGCAAACTGGTGCCGCGCAATGTGATCCGTCAGCTGACCTGTACACTGGGCGGCCAAGAAGTCTTGCGCGTGCAGCCCTCATCAGGCATTGCCGCCAATCCTTTTTTTGAGTTTCATCTGCGGGCGATACAAACCGCCGAGTTTCGGGCCGAGTGGACCGATGACCTCGGCGTTCAAGGCGTGCTGACGCAAACCATGACTGTCGCCTGAAACATACCACGCACTCAGTGCCTGTCCCCCGATGGTTTGAAGGAAAAATGTGTCTCGCTGGAATACGTTTTGGAATCGGACACGCGCCGCCTTGTTTCTCTTGTGCCTGTGTGTGGGCGTGGCCATCGTGGCGGGCTCGGCCTGCGCAGTGTTTCTGTGGTCCCTGGACTGGGCGACACGCACGCGCGAAGCCCACCCGGCGCTGATCTGGGGCTTGTCGCTGGCAGGCGGCGCGGTGGGTTGGGTGTACCTGAAATGGGGCCAGTCGGTGGAAGCGGGCAACAACCTGTTGATCGATGAAATTCACGATCCACGACAAATCGTGCCCTTGCGCATGGCGCCTTTGATTTTGGTGAGCACCGTGGTCTCTCATTTATTCGGCGCCTCGGTAGGGCGCGAAGGCACGGCGGTGCAAATGGGCGGCTCGCTGGCGGATCAATTCAGTCGCTTTTTCAAACTGCCTGCAGCTACACGCCGTCTGGTGCTGATGGCCGGTGTGAGCGCGGGCTTTGCGGCGGTCTTCGGTACACCGCTGGCAGGCGCCGTGTTTGCACTGGAAGTGCTGGCAGGGCCCACATACCGCATGCGCTGGTGGGCACTGCCCGGCTGCCTGTTGGCGGCATTTGCAGCGGACCAAGTCGGTTTGTGGTGGGGCGTTCAACACAAGGTGTACTCCGCAGGCAGCCTGCCTGTGCTATCGGCTTGGGCCTTGGCCTGTGTGGCCTTGGCCGGCGGCGTATTCGGCTTGACCGGTCGCTTCTTTGCCATGAGCACGCACGTTGTGTCTGCGCGGATCAAACAATGGGTTGTTGTCGCCCCTTGGCGGCCCGTGATCGGCGGCGCCTTGATCACCGCCATCGTGGTGTGGGGCCAAGCAGACCGCTACATCGGCCTGGGGATTCCAGTCATCGTGCAGGCTTTTGAGCAGCCCTTGGCGCCTTGGGACTTTGCCGCCAAGGGGGCGATGACGGTGTTGTCACTGGGCTTTGGCTTCAAGGGCGGCGAAGTCACGCCACTGTTTTACATCGGTGCGACTTTGGGCAATGCCTTGGCCCCGGTGCTGGACCAGCCTTTGGGTTTGATGGCTGCGCTGGGCTTTGTGGCGGTGTTTGCGGGCGCGGCCAACACCCCTTTGGCGTGCACCCTGATGGCCATGGAGCTCTTTGGCTGGCAGATCGCTGCTTTTGCTGCGGTCGCCTGCACCGTGAGCTACTTTTTTTCAGGCCACACTTCGATCTACAAAGCGCAGCGGCACGTCAGGCGTCCTTGGCTGCGCCCCGCTGTGGGCAGCCGACCTTCAGGCCCACCCGGGCCTTCTTGAGGGGGCCGCCTTTCAGGCGCTCGCCGTCTTGGCCAGATGCGCCTTGGCAAGCGCGACATACCAATCCAAGCACGCTGGGTTGGCCATGGCGTCTTTGTTGACGACTTTTTCCAGCGGTTGGCCGAGCATCAATTTCTTGATTGGCAACTCCTGTTTTTTGCCTGACAAAGTACGTGGGATCTCGGCCACCTGAAACGTCTCGTTGGGAATGAACCGTGGACTCAAGGCCACCTTGATGGCGTTGCTGATTTTGGCTTGCATGGCCGCGTCCAGCGTGGTGCCCGGTCGCAGCACCACAAACAGGGGCATGTAGCTTTCACGGCCCAAGTACTCAAGATCAACGACCATCGAGTCCATCACTTCGGGCAAGGCCTCCACCGCGCTGTACAGCTCGCTGGTGCCCATGCGCAGGCCATGGCGGTTGATGGTGGCGTCACTGCGGCCAAAAATCACGCAGCCTTCGCCGCCTGCCTCTGGCGTGCCGATGCGCAACCAGTCACCGTGGCGCCACACGCCGCCCATCTCTGGGCCGGTGTCACCACCGCCGGGCTTGCGCCCGTGGCCTGCGGGGTACATCTCGAAATAACTGGCCAGGTAACGGGCGTTGCCTTGGTCGCCCCAAAAATACAAGGGCATCGACGGGATGGGTTGGGTGCACACCAATTCACCCACTTCACCGAGCACCGGTTCGCCCGCTTCGTTCCAGGCCTCCACCGCGCACCCCAGCAAGCGGCATTGCATGACCCCGGGCTCTTGGGCAAGCTCGCGATTGCCGCCAATGAAGGCGCCGCAAAAATCAGTGCCGCCTGAAATATTGCACCACCAGATGTCAGGTACCGGCTGGCCGGGCTGATAGCGTTGTGCCACCGCACGAAATTGCGCGGTCCCCCAGCGCTGGGTCTCAGGCGAAAGGGGGGAGCCGGTGGTGCCCAATGCCCGAATATGCGACAGATCACCGCAGTGGGTCAGGTCAACGCCGGCCTTTTGACAGTTGGCAAAAAAGGCGGCGCCAGCGCCAAAAAAGGTGACCTTCATTTCAGCGGCAAAGCGCCACAAAGTGCCCCAGTCCGGATTGTCTTTGCTGCCCCCCGGGTTGCCGTCATACAGGATGCAGGTGGTGCCATTGAGCAAGCCGCCCAACTGCGCGTTCCACATGACCCAACCTGTCGAGCTGTACCAGTGGTAACGCTCGCCCCAGGAGTTGGGGTGGTAGCTGCAGCCAATGTCGTTGTGCAGGATTTTGAGCGCCAAGGCCACAATGACCGTGCCCCCGTGCCCGTGGACAATCGGTTTGGGCAAGCCGGTGGTGCCGCTGGAGTAAACGATCCACAGTGGGTGATCAAAGGGCAGCCACATCGGCTCGAAGGCCTCTACCGAATCGCCCTGCTGCTGCGTGGTTTGGGCCATGCGCACGGCGTTGGCCACTTCGTTGCTGGCCAAATCGGCGGTGCCCAGGTTGTCATGAATGATCACATGTTGCACAGTCGGCAAAGCGTCCAACAGCTCTTGCACCACGGTCATGCGGTCATGGTCGCGTCCGCCATAAGTGACACCATCGACCGCTATCAAAACCTTGGGTTCGATTTGTTTGAAGCGATCGAGCACCGCCAAGGTGCCCATATCGGGCGCGCAAATGCTCCAAACGCCGCCAATGCTGACGGTGGCCAAAAAGGCGATCATGGCCTCAGGGATATTGGGCAGATAGGCGGCAACGCGGTCGCCAGGCTCCACACCTTGCGCCTTCAAATGCAAGGCCAATGAGGCGACTTGCTGCGACAACTCGGGCCATGACATTTCTCGGTGCTGGCCTTTTTCGTTGCGGCAGATCACGGCCATGAATCCCGCAGCGTGTGCAGGCTTGGCGTGACGCAGCACTTGTTGCGTGTAGTTCACCTGCGCACCGGTGAACCACTGACCGCCAGGCATCACGTTCTGGGTCAATACCTTGGCATGCGGTGTGGGCGACTGCAGTTCAAAATAGTCCCACATGCTTTGCCAAAAAGCGTCTATGTCGGTCACCGACCATTGCCACAGGGCGTTGTAAGAATCAAAGGAAAGCCCGCGGTTCGCTTTCAACCAGTCTTGGTACAGACGGATTTGTGGCACAAAGGGCGTGGAGCCCACAGAGGGGACAGGAAGGATGCTTGCGTTCATGCGCCAAAGGGTAGCAGTGGCAAAGGCTTTTTGTCATCCCCCAAACCCTCAGCCTTTGCACCTAGGCGACAGCGCGCATTGCCCAACCCCGGGCCCTGCGCAGGGGCTGCTCGAACGCTGCTCAGGTGCTGGTTTGGCTCATGCGCTGGCTTTTCCAGTACACATCGTCTCCGCCATGCAGGCGGTTCAAGACGCGGGCCAACACGAACATCAAATCCGACAAGCGGTTCAGGTACTGTCTGGGGGTGTCGTTCAGCGATTCTTCATTGCCCAGCGCCACGGTGGCGCGTTCGGCGCGGCGCGCCACGGTGCGGCACACATGCGCCAATGAGGCACCGCGCGTGCCTGCAGGCAAAATGAATTCTTGCAGTTTGGGCAGTTGTTCGTTGTAAGTGGTCAGTGCGGCATCCAGTGCGGCCACGGCTTCCACCTTGAGCAGCTCAAAGCCCGGGATCGACAACTCACCCCCCAAATTGAAGAGTTGGTGTTGCACTTCGACCAGCACGTCCCGGACATCTTGCGGCATCTCTTCACACAACAACACCCCAATGTGGGAGTTGAGTTCATCCACCTCGCCCATGGCGTGCACGCGCAGGCTGTTTTTGGACACCCGCTGGTTGTTGCCCAGCCCGGTGGTGCCGTTGTCGCCCGTACGGGTGGAGATTTGTGTCAAACGATTGCCCATAAGTCGCTTCGGTTCATTCAGTTGCGTTAACCCCGATTGTGCTTGAGGCACAGCAGCGCGTAAACTTTAGCCCCAAAGGCCCCCTTTGACCCCTGGAGACACGCCCATGAACGCCCCCACACACGCCGCCCATTTAGCCCCTGCCATTGCCCAGCGCGCCGTTCCTGAAGCCTTGATCGAGGCTTTGAAGACCCGCTTTGGCGTCAATTGCTCGACAGCGCTGGTGGTTCGCGAACAGCATGGACGCGACGAGTCGGCTTTCACCACCGTGCCGCCCCCTGCTGCGGTGGTGTTTGCCGAGTCCACCCAAGACGTCTCGGACGCTGTGCGTTTATGCGCCCAGTACAAAGTACCGGTCATTCCATTCGGCGTCGGTTCCTCCCTTGAAGGGCACTTGCTGGCGGTGCAAGGCGGCGTCAGCGTCGACCTGATGCGCATGAACAAAGTGCTGTCCATTCATGCCGAAGACCTGTTGGTCACGGTGCAGCCCGGTGTGACGCGCAAGCAATTGAATGAAGAGATCAAATCCACCGGCTTGTTCTTTCCGATCGATCCGGGCGCAGACGCCACCTTGGGCGGCATGAGCGCCACCCGCGCCAGCGGCACCAACGCGGTCCGTTACGGCACCATGCGTGAAAACGTTTTGGCCCTTGAAGTGGTCACCGCCAGCGGTGAGGTGATCCGCACCGGCACCCGGGCTAAAAAGTCCAGCGCAGGGTACGACCTGACCCGCTTGATGATTGGCAGCGAAGGCACGCTGGGCGTGATGACCGAAATCACTGTCAAGCTGTATCCGCTGCCTGAAGCGATTTCGGCGGCCATATGTTCGTTCCCCAGCATCGAGGCGGCGGTGCACGCGGTGATCCAAACCATTCAATTGGGCGTGCCGATTGCCCGCGTTGAATTGATCGACCACAACACCGTGCGCATGGTCAACGCGTACGCCAAACTGCAGCTGCGCGAAGAGCCCTTGTTGTTGATGGAATTTCATGGCTCGCCTTCCAGCGTCAAAGAGCAAGCCGAAACGGTGCAAGAAATTGCCACCGAGTTGGGGGGCAATGCCTTTGAATGGGCGACCACCCCCGAAGAGCGCACCCGTTTATGGACCGCGCGCCACAACGCCTACTTTGCCGCCTTGCAAAGCCGCCCCGGCTGCCGCGCCATCAGCACCGACACCTGCGTGCCCATCAGCAAACTGGCCGACTGCTTGCTCGACTCGATTGCCGAAACCGATGCCAGCGGTCTTCCGTACTTTTTGGTTGGGCATGTGGGCGACGGCAATTTCCACTTCGGCTATTTGATCGATCCGAACAACCCGCAAGAGTGCGAAACCGCTGAAGCCCTGAACCAACAACTGGTGAGTCGCGCCTTGCGCCTGGGCGGCACCTGCACCGGAGAGCACGGTATTGGTTTGCACAAAATGGACTTTCTGCGCACCGAAACCGGTGAAGGCGCAGTGGACATGATGCGCACCATCAAACGGGCACTGGACCCTGACAACATCATGAATCCGGGCAAGATTTTTTCGATGTGAGGCTCGAGTTTTCTCTCCTGTTTAAATTCAGGTCCGCAGTTTTTCAATCAGTCCATTGAGCTCTTCGAGCGAGCCGAATTGAATCGCCAGCTCACCCATTTCCTCGATTTTGCCGTGGCGCTTGACACGTTTTTTCACGCGCACTTCGACGTCTGCCGTGAGCAAATCAGAGAGCTCTTCTTCCACGCGTCGGACATCGCGAGATTTTTCTTTCTTGGGTTTTTGTTGTACCAAGTTGAATTCGGCGTTGAGTTTTTTGACCAGACTTTCTGCTTCGCGCACCGACATTTTTTTGGCGGTGATCTGGTTCGCGGCGGTGATCTGGGTGGTGCGGTCCAACGACAATAAGGCGCGTGCATGACCCATATCGAGGTCACCGGCCATCAGCATGGTCTGAACCGGGTCAGCCAAATTCAGTAAGCGCAACAAGTTGCTGGCAGCGCTGCGGGAGCGCCCCACCGCTTGCGCTGCCGTTTCATGCGTGAGTCCAAACTCTTTGATCAAGCGCTGTAAGCCCTGTGCTTCTTCGAGCGGATTCAGGTCTTCACGCTGAATATTTTCAATCAGCGCCATGGCGGCTGCCGCTTCGTTGGGCACATCGCGCACCAGCACCGGCACGCGGTCCAAGCCGGCCAATTTAGAAGCCCGAAACCGTCGCTCCCCCGCGATGATTTCGTATTTGCCTGTGTTGGGGCCTTCCGTCAGCTGTCGGACCAAAATGGGCTGCATGATGCCCTGCGCCTTGATGGACTCGGCCAACTCGTACAGAGCGCCTTCGTCCATTCGGGTCCGGGGCTGGTAGACACCGGCTACCATCACATCGAGCGACAAGGTGGTGGAAATACCATCGTTGGCCGTACCGCCCGCTTGTGTCGGCGCCTCCGCCACTTTAGGGCCGAGCAAAGCTTCGAGACCGCGGCCAAGGCCTTTGGGTTTTTTGGTGACCATGTTCTACGCTTTCATCAGTTCATGAAGCAGTGCTTGCCCTGGAGGCCAGTCACTGGTTTGTTTGGGGAGATGCTTTGCTGAGACTTGCGGCGCCTCCCATTGCTCTAACCATTGCGCGCCCCAGGTTTTGGCCAAGGCTTGGGCCCATTCAGGGTCCCATGTGCCCACCGGCTTGGAATTCGCAGGCGCATTCTCGCCCTGACTGAAAGGCCCGATCATCCAGGACTTGAAAGGCAGGCGCTGGCGCGCAATCGGTGACCAACTGGGCAATCGCTCGCGCACAGCGGGGGCCTCGACATCGAGCGGCGCCACGAGTACGGCCGCGCGAACGCGGTGCGTTTGTTGAGAATGCGCCGCCCAAGCAGCCAACTGGATACAACCCAGGTTGTGCGCCACCAGCACGACTTGCGCGGCGTCCAGCACGGCCTCTTCGAGCCTGATTAACCAATCGCCCCGCAACGGGCGTTGCCACTCATGCTGATCCACACATCGCATGCTGGGCATGGAAAGCCATTCGCGAGGCCAGGGATCAGGGACACCGTCCGACCAACCGGGCAGGATCAAAACAAACGGCGCCGTCATTTCACATTGCGGGAATTCTATCGACCAATTCGCGGGCGAACTCGACAAAAGCCACGCTGCCCTTGGCGGAAGGGTCAAACACCACGCCTGGCAAACCGTAGCTGGGGGCTTCGGCTAAGCGCACATTGCGTGGAATCACGGCATTGAACACCTTGTCGCCGAAATGCGCCTTGAGTTGCTCGCTGACCTGTTGTTGCAAGGTCACCCGAGGATCGAACATGACGCGCAACAATCCAATGATTTTGAGGTCACGGTTCAAATTGGCATGGACTTGTTTGATGGTGTTGACCAGATCCGTCAGGCCTTCGAGGGCAAAGTATTCGCACTGCATCGGCACAATCACGCCGTGGGCGGAACACAGGCCGTTGAGGGTCAACATGGACAAAGAAGGCGGGCAATCAATCAGCACAAAATCATATTCAGACTGAACCCGTGCCAAGGCTTCTTTCAGTCGCTGGTCGCGGCGTTCAAGCTCCACCAGTTCCACTTCGGCGCCGGCCAGCTCGCGGTTTGCACCCAGCACGTGGTAGCCGGCTTTTTCGGCATAAACCGCTGCCTCCTGGATGCTTGATGACTCGAGCAGCACGTCGTACACCGTGAGCGCCAACTGCCGCTTGTCTACGCCCGAGCCCATGGTGGCATTGCCCTGCGGGTCGAGGTCCACCAAAAGGACGCGCTGACCCACCTTGGCCAAGCCAGCGGCCAGATTGACGCTGGTGGTGGTTTTGCCAACGCCGCCTTTTTGGTTGGCAATGCAGAAAATTTTAGCCATGGCTGCGAGTTCGATTTACTTAGAAAGGGCCAGCTTAACGCCAAAGCCTATGAGAAAGACACCCGCCAGCTTTTCAAGCCAACGACCGATTTGAGGATTGGCGCGCATGCGCTCGGCCAAATGATGGGTCAACAAGGTCACGCCCAAACCATAGGCCAGGGTTAAAGCTGCAATGGTCGCTGCCATGACCGCAAAACTCACCCATCCCAAATGGTGCGCCGGATCGACAAACAAAGGGAAAAAGGCCATGTAAAAAACGATCGCTTTAGGGTTGAGCAGTGTAATGGCCATGGCTTGCTGAAAATAGTGCCTCGGCCGAATCGTCAAAACCGGCGCATCGCCGGGCTTGGCCGTAAGCATCCTCCAACCCAACCAAGCCAAATAGACCACGCCCACCCATTGCACCAAAGCAAAAGCAGCAGGATATGTCGACAAGATGGTTGCAACGCCTGCGACCGCTAACCACATCAACACCTGATCGCCCGCTATCACGCCAAAAGTAGCGCCTAAGCCAGCAGACAAGCCGCCCTTGCTCGTTGAGGTGATGAGTGCCAAATTACCCGGCCCAGGAATGGCCAAGAACAAGACAATCGCCGCAACAAACGCGCTGTAATCCGAAATACCGAAAAACATGGACACTCTTTCTGGTGAATGTAGCGAGTGTAAGTGATGGGCTTAAATGGTCATTCTTTAACAGCCGAGTGGCGCATCCAGACCATGCACCGTTCAGCACCCAATCCCGGTACGGTCAACGGTTCCACGTGAAACACTTGGACTTGGGACGGTAAGTCGGCGATTTCTTCATCGGGTTGTTTCCCTTTCATCGCCATCCAAACACCTTGCGACGACAGCGCATTGTGTGACCATTGGGTGAAGTCCTTCAAAGAAGCAAAAGCGCGAGAACAGACCACGTCATATTCTTCTTGCACAGACTCCACACGGGCATGCAAGCCGCGCAAATTTGGCAGGCGCAAGGATGCCGCCACCTGCTGAATAAAGGCCGCCTTTTTGCCAACGGTATCCACGCAGGTGACCTGCACCTCGGGCCGGCAAATGGCCAACACCACGCCAGGCAAACCACCACCCGAACCGACGTCCAGTAAACGTGCGGGCTGGCCATGCGTGTGTCGCACCAAAGGTGTCAGCGCTGACAAGCTGTCGAGTAAATGGTGGGTCAACATATCATACGGGTCTCGCAATGCCGTGAGGTTGTAGACACGGGTCCACTTCTGGATCAATGCCATGTAAGCAAGCAATTGCTGTTGCGTTGACACACCCAGGCCCAGGCCCAGGGTCTTGATCCCTTCCTGCAAGGATTCGACCAGCGCGTCGTCACCATGCACACGCAAGTCACTCATGCAGCGGCGTCTTGTAATGCGCCCCGCACGGCGTCCGGCGCCAGCCTGAAACCCTTGACGCCACCTTTTTTCAAATGAATCAACAAGAGCGAAATAGTCGCGGGCGTCATCCCTGAAATTCGCGACGCCAGGCCGAGTGTTTCAGGCCGGTGCTGACTGAGCTTTTGACGCGCCTCAATGGACAAGGCTGACACCTGCATATAGTCCAGATCCACCGGGAGTTTCATGTGTTCATAGTGAGCCGACCGCTCAACCTCCTCACGCTGACGACCGATGTATCCCGAATACTTGGCCGCAATCTCAACTTGCTCTGCGACCGCCTCCAAGCCATCCCCCAAGGTTTCACGTGAAACATGGGGGCTGATATAGGCCCCATCGCTCAAGGTCATCACGTCGTCCAAGCTCACGCCCGGGCGTCTGAGCAAATCAAATAAGTTGTATTCATGCTCAATGGCCTTGCCCAAAACCCGCTCTGCCTCGGCTGCTGGTAAGTTGCGGGGGTTGACCCAGGTGGATTTGAGCCGCTCTGTTTCACGTGAAACAGCGTCAAGCTTTCGACTGAACGCATCCCACCGCGCATCATCGACCAAACCCATCTGGCGACCTATTGCAGTCAAACGGGCGTCGGCATTGTCCTCGCGCAGCTGCAGGCGGAATTCAGCGCGACTGGTGAACATGCGATAGGGTTCAGTCACGCCCTTGGAAATCAAATCATCCACCAGCACACCCAAATAGGCTTGATCGCGCGCGGGCAGCCACGGCGCATCGCCCCGACACTGCAAAGCGGCATTGATGCCCGCGAACAAACCTTGTGCCGCAGCTTCTTCATAGCCCGTTGTCCCATTGATTTGACCCGCAAAAAACAGTCCTTGGATCTGGCGGGTTTCGAAACTGCTTTTCAATGCGCGAGGGTCAAAAAAATCATACTCAATGGCATAGCCTGGCCTGAGGATGTGAACATTTTCCAAGCCCTTCATCGATCGCACCAATTCATACTGGATGTCAAACGGCAAACTGGTCGAAATGCCGTTGGGGTAGTACTCGTGGGTCGTCAGGCCCTCAGGCTCCAAGAAAATCTGGTGGCTGTCTTTGTCAGCAAAGCGGTTGACCTTGTCTTCTACGCTCGGGCAATAGCGCGGGCCCACACCCTCAATCTTGCCAGTGAACATGGGGCTGCGGTCAAAACCCGAGCGAATGATCTCGTGCGTCCGCTCGTTGGTGTGCGTGATCCAGCACGGCATGTGGGCAGGGTGCATGCTGGCCTTGCCCATGAAACTGAACACAGGCACACCGGCTTCGGGATTCATGCCGCCAGGCACGCCATCGCCCGGTTGCTCGGTGCACTGGCTGAAATCAATACTGCGACCGTCCAGCCGCGGCGGTGTGCCGGTTTTCAAGCGCCCTTGCGGCAACTGCAACTCTTTCAAACGGGCAGACAAACTGACCGCTGGCGGATCGCCGGCGCGTCCGGCCGCATAGTTTTCCAAGCCCACATGGATCTTGCCGTCCAAAAAAGTGCCGGCCGTCAACACCACGGTGCGCGAACGGAAACGAATGCCCACTTGCGTCACAGCACCAACCACCCGGTCGCCCTCGACCATCAAATCATCGACGGCCTGCTGAAACAGCCACAAATTGGGCTGATTTTCAAGCAGACGTCGAACAGCGGCTTTGTACAAAATGCGATCGGCTTGGGCGCGGGTCGCGCGGACCGCAGGGCCTTTGGAGCTGTTCAAAATGCGAAACTGAATGCCCGCCTCATCGGTCGCCAAAGCCATTGCGCCGCCCAAGGCGTCAACCTCTTTGACCAGGTGGCCCTTACCGATACCGCCGATGGAAGGGTTGCAGCTCATCTGGCCGAGCGTTTCGATGTTGTGTGACAAGAGCAAGGTCTTGCAGCCCATGCGGGCAGAGGCCAACGCTGCTTCGGTGCCAGCGTGGCCACCGCCGACCACGATCACGTCGAATACTTGAGGATAAAGCATGAAATATCTGCCAATGAAGGGCGCAAAACTACGCCAACAAGTCCCGGCGTTGTCCTTGAACACAAACCGCCTTGTACAGGTCAAACCTGAGGCTGCTTATTTTACAGGCAACACCCCAGGCACGCCATGGCCTCAAGGCGTATCGTGCGGCTGCGGTTAGCATCTGTCCATGACTTTTTCTTGCCGAAGCGGTTGCGGCGCCTGTTGCACCGCGCCGTCCATAAGCTCCCCCATCCCTGGCATGCCCTTGGGCAAACCTGCAGGCGTTCGTTGCATTCAATTGGCAGATGATTTGCGCTGCAAGATCTTTGGGCAAGACACAAGGCCCTTGGTGTGCGCACAACTCCCAGCATCACAAGAGATGTGTGGCACTCAAGATGATGGCGGGCACTCTGCGCGGGTGTATCTTGCGCGACTGGAAAAGCTGACGGCCCCGGATTAAGCTCCGCCATCAGCACATGACTCTCACATGTGAAAACATCCGAAAGGGCACCTCCATGCGTTTGACTATTCCCAGCGTTAAAGACCGCGTTCATGCCGACGAATGGCAACTGCGCTGCGACTTGGCCGCATGCTATCGATTGGTGGCAATGTACGGCTGGAGCGACTTGGTGTTCACCCACATCAGCGCCAAACTACCGCACAGCGTGGCCGGTGAGGCGCATCAGTTTTTAATCAATCCTTACGGGTTGATGTTCGACGAAATCACGGCTTCCAGCCTGGTCAAAGTGGACATGCAGTGCAACAAGCTCGATGACAATCCGTTTCCCGTCAACCCGGCGGGTTTTGTCATCCACAGTGCGGTCCACGAGGCGCGTGACGACGCCGGTTGCGTACTGCACACCCATACCCGCGCGGGCGTAGCAGTCAGCGCCCAGCAACACGGCGTGCT
>Ga0136644_10002801_pt1 | contig 13186 bp, 5 predicted proteins | sample C_130820_EF_Meta_FD_94780 | JGI IMG/M metagenome (GOLD analysis project Ga0136644, IMG submission 94780) | Freshwater microbial communities from Lake Croche, Canada to study carbon cycling - C_130820_EF_MetaG (v2) (version 2) | ecosystem: Environmental > Aquatic > Freshwater > Lake | place: Lake... | reverse complement strand
GGTATATCCTGTGTATCCTGTGAACCCCGTGTACCCAGTAGATCCCGTGAACCCGGTATATCCTGTGTATCCTGTGAACCCCGTGTACCCAGTGAATCCAGTTGACCCTGTGAAGCCGGTGTAGCCAGTGAATCCAGTGTAGCCAGTGAATCCAGTGTAGCCAGTGAATCCAGTTGACCCTGTGAAGCCGGTGTAGCCAGTGAATCCAGTGTAGCCAGTGAATCCCGTGTACCCAGTAGATCCCGTGAAGCCGGTGTATCCCGTGTAACCTGTGAACCCCGTGTATCCAGTAGAGCCGGTGAATCCAGTGTAGCCAGTGAACCCTGTAGGCCCGGTGAACCCTGTGTATCCCGTGTATCCCGTAAAGCCGGTGTAGCCAGTGTACCCCGTGTACCCTGTAAAACCAGTGTACCCTGTAAAACCAGTGTACCCTGTGCGTCCCGTATATCCGGTGTCACCTGTGTATCCTGTGTAGCCCGTCGGCCCAGTGAATCCAGTGTATCCCGTGTATCCCGTGAACCCAGTATAGCCAGTGAATCCAGTGTAACCAGTGTAGCCAGTGTACCCTGTACGCCCCGTATATCCAGTGTCACCCGTATATCCCGTGTACCCCGTCGGTCCGGTGTACCCCGTGTATCCTGTGTACCCCGTGTATCCAGTGCGGCCAGTGTACCCTGTGTATCCTGTGTAGCCCGTGTATCCAGTGTCACCTGTATATCCTGTGTAGCCCGTCGGCCCAGTGAATCCTGTATATCCCGTGTACCCTGTATAACCCGTGCGGCCAGTGTAGCCCGTGTAGCCAGTGAAACCAGTGTACCCGGTAGGACCTGTATCACCCGTGTATCCTGTATATCCGGTGTATCCTGTATAACCCGTGCGGCCAGTGTATCCGGTGTATCCTGTGTATCCAGTGAATCCCGTGTATCCGGTGAATCCGGTAGGACCTGTATCACCTGTGTATCCTGTGTATCCCGTGTATCCTGTGTATCCAGTGCGGCCTGTGTATCCGGTGTACCCTGTGTATCCCGTGTAGCCGGTAGGACCTGTGTAGCCGGTGTAGCCTGTAAATCCTGTAGGCCCAGTGTATCCCGTGTACCCGGTGTACCCTGTAAATCCAGTGTATCCCGTGTATCCCGTGTAGCCTGTAAATCCAGTGTATCCCGTGTATCCCGTGTAGCCTGTGAAGCCCGTCGGCCCAGTTACATTGCTCGGCGCTCCCGTTGGTCCTGTATACCCCGTGTATCCCGTGTAGCCGGTGTAGCCCGTGAATCCGGTATAACCGGTGTACCCTGTGTAGCCTGTGTAGCCCGTGTATCCAGTGAAACCAGTGTAGCCAGTGTACCCCGTGTACCCTGTGAATCCTGTGTAGCCCGTGTATCCCGTTGGTCCTGTAGGCCCAGTGTACCCGGTGTAGCCCGTGTACCCGGTATATCCAGTAAATCCAGTGTAGCCTGTGTAGCCGGTGTAGCCCGTGTAGCCTGTGAATCCAGTGTACCCCGTGTAGCCAGTGAAGCCAGTTGGTCCAGTTGCTCCGGTGTACCCCGTGTATCCCGTGTACCCAGTGTAGCCCGTGAAGCCTGTGTACCCCGTGTATCCTGTGTATCCCGTGTATCCCGTGTACCCCGTGTAGCCGGTGTATCCTGTGTATCCAGTACGGCCAGTGTATCCTGTGTAACCGGTGTAACCCGTAGGTCCGGTATCACCTGTGTATCCTGTAGGTCCAGTGTAGCCTGTGTACCCCGTGTAGCCTGTGTATCCAGTGAATCCGGTGTATCCCGTGTATCCGGTGTACCCGGTGTACCCAGTATAGCCTGTGTATCCCGTGTATCCCGTGCGGCCCGTGTACCCGGTGTATCCCGTGTAACCTGTAGGTCCGGTGTCACCTGTGTATCCTGTAGGTCCAGTGTAGCCCGTGTACCCGGTGTACCCCGTGTACCCTGTGTATCCCGTGTATCCCGTGCGGCCCGTGTACCCGGTGTATCCTGTGTAACCTGTAGGTCCAGTATCACCTGTGTATCCTGTGTAACCCGTGTATCCTGTGTATCCTGTGTAACCGGTGTATCCAGTACGCCCAGTGTACCCTGTGTACCCTGTGTATCCTGTATATCCAGTCGGGCCGGTATCACCTGTGTACCCTGTGTACCCCGTGTAGCCCGTGTAGCCTGTGTAGCCGGTATAGCCAGTGTAGCCAGTACGTCCGGTGTATCCTGTGTACCCCGTGTATCCTGTATATCCAGTAGGACCTGTATCACCCGTGTACCCGGTATATCCTGTATAGCCGGTGTATCCAGTACGCCCAGTATACCCTGTGTATCCCGTGTATCCTGTGTATCCAGTATAGCCTGTGTCACCTGTAGGTCCAGTGCGACCCGTGTACCCAGTGTACCCTGTGTAGCCCGTGAAGCCCGTGTAACCCGTGTATCCCGTGTATCCAGTTGGTCCTGTTATATTGCTCGGTGCTCCGGTCGGTCCGGTGTATCCAGTGTACCCTGTGTATCCTGTCTGTCCTGTGTACCCTGTGTATCCCGTGTATCCTGTGAATCCGGTGTAACCTGTCTGACCTGTGTACCCTGTGTAACCCGTGTACCCCGTGAATCCCGTAGGTCCAGTGTACCCCGTGTATCCCGTGTATCCAGTGTACCCTGTGTATCCTGTGTACCCTGTGTATCCGGTATAGCCTGTACGGCCCGTGTAACCGGTGTATCCTGTTGGCCCTGTTACATTACTTGGTGCTCCTGTCGGACCCGTGTACCCCGTGTAGCCCGTGTAGCCAGTTGGACCGGTCACATTGCTCGGGTTTCCTGTCGGTCCAGTGTATCCTGTGTATCCCGTATATCCCGTCTCTCCCGCTGGACCAGTGTCTCCCGTGTACCCCGTGCTACCAAACCCACTCGGGCCAGTTGGTCCAACAGGTCCTTGCGGGCCAGAGTTTCCTTGTGCACCAATTGGTCCTTGAAGTCCAGTCGGTCCGGTGTATCCTGTGTATCCCGTGTATCCCGTCGGCCCAGTATATCCAGTGTACCCTGTGTATCCCGTGTACCCGGTGAACCCCGTGTATCCTGTGTAACCGGTGTAACCTGTGTATCCCGTGTATCCGGTGTATCCCGTGTATCCCGTGTATCCCGTGTAACCTGTAGGACCTGTAGGCCCAGTGTAGCCTGTATATCCGGTGTAGCCCGTGTAACCGGTGTAACCTGTGTACCCAGTGTATCCCGTATATCCAGTGTAGCCTGTGCGTCCCGTGTATCCCGTGTAACCGGTTGGGCCTGTCACGTTGCTTGGTGCGCCTGTCGGTCCGGTGTATCCCGTGTATCCGGTGTATCCAGTCGGGCCGGTATCACCCGTGTACCCCGTGTAGCCGGTGTATCCCGTATATCCCGTGTAACCCGTTCGACCCGTGTAGCCTGTGTATCCGGTGTACCCAGTAGGACCTGTAGGTCCAGTGTAGCCCGTGTATCCTGTGTATCCCGTGTAACCCGTGAATCCAGTGTATCCCGTGAATCCCGTAGGCCCAGTGAATCCAGTGTATCCAGTGTATCCTGTATAACCGGTATAGCCTGTGTATCCCGTGTAACCCGTGAATCCAGTGTAACCCGTGAAACCGGTGTAGCCCGTGTATCCAGTCGGGCCTGTCGCTCCCGTGTACCCTGTGTAGCCCGTGTAGCCCGTGAATCCAGTGTAGCCCGTGTAGCCGGTGAATCCCGTGTATCCTGTGTATCCCGTGAAACCGGTGTAACCCGTGTATCCAGTCGGGCCTGTCGCTCCTGTGTACCCCGTGTAGCCCGTGTAGCCCGTATATCCTGTATATCCTGTACGTCCTGTGTACCCCGTGTAGCCTGTGTACCCTGTAGGGCCTGTATCGCCCGTATATCCTGTATATCCTGTATAGCCTGTACGGCCTGTGTAGCCTGTATATCCCGTGTAACCAGTGTATCCGGTGAACCCGGTGTAACCCGTGAATCCGGTGTACCCTGTGTATCCGGTATATCCAGTGTACCCCGTTTCTCCTGTCTGACCACCGACGCCGCTTGGTCCAGTCGGTCCAACAGGACCTTGCGGCCCTGAATTTCCTTGTGCGCCGATCGGACCTTGGAGTCCCGTCGGACCCGTGTACCCCGTATATCCTGTGTATCCTGTCGGTCCAGTGTATCCCGTGTACCCCGTGTATCCCGTATATCCTGTGTATCCCGTGTATCCTGTGTAGCCAGTATATCCTGTGTAACCTGTGTAGCCCGTAGGACCTGTCGGTCCAGTATACCCTGTGTACCCCGTGTACCCTGTGTATCCTGTGTATCCGGTGTAACCTGTATAACCCGTGCGTCCCGTATAGCCTGTGTAACCCGTCGGTCCGGTCACGTTACTTGGTGCTCCGGTCGGCCCAGTGTATCCCGTGTATCCCGTGTATCCCGTGTATCCTGTGAATCCTGTGTAGCCAGTGTACCCCGTGTATCCAGTGTATCCGGTGCGACCTGTGTATCCCGTGTAACCGGTAGGCCCAGTATCGCCCGTATATCCTGTGTATCCTGTGCTCCCTCCCACGCCACTCGGGCCAGTCGGGCCAACCGGTCCTTGCGGCCCTGAATTTCCTTGTGCTCCGATCGGGCCTTGGAGTCCTGTCGGCCCAGTATATCCAGTGTACCCTGTGTATCCCGTAGGCCCGGTGTACCCCGTAAATCCAGTGTATCCGGTGTATCCCGTGAATCCTGTGTACCCAGTGTAACCCGTGAAGCCGGTATAACCCGTGTAACCCGTGTATCCCGTGTATCCCGTGTACCCCGTGTAGCCCGTGTATCCCGTGTATCCCGTGCGTCCCGTGTATCCGGTGTAACCTGTATATCCTGTGAACCCAGTGTAACCCGTGAAGCCAGTGTACCCCGTGTATCCTGTGTATCCGGTATATCCTGTGTATCCGGTGCTACCTCCTACACCACTTGGGCCGGTCGGTCCAATCGGGCCTTGTGGTCCTGAGTTGCCCTGTGCGCCGATCGGGCCTTGGAGGCCAGTCGGTCCTGTGTACCCCGTGTATCCGGTGTATCCTGTAGGCCCAGTGTATCCCGTGTACCCTGTGTATCCCGTGTACCCTGTGTATCCCGTGTAACCCGTGTACCCCGTGTATCCTGTGTATCCCGTGTATCCCGTGTACCCCGTGTAGCCGGTATAGCCAGTATATCCTGTGCGACCTGTGTATCCTGTGTACCCCGTGTAGCCTGTTGCCCCCGTTGGACCTGTAGCTCCTGTGTACCCCGTATATCCTGTCGGACCTGTGACATTGCTTGGTGCTCCCGTCGGTCCTGTGTAGCCCGTATATCCTGTTTGCCCGCCAGAGCCACTCGGTCCAGTCGGTCCAACAGGACCTTGCGGCCCTGAGTTACCTTGCGCGCCAATCGGCCCTTGGAGTCCAGTTGGACCTGTATAACCCGTATATCCTGTGTAGCCCGTCGGCCCAGTATATCCAGTGTAGCCCGTGTATCCCGTCGGGCCTGGTACTGTACTTACCGGTCCTGTAGGCCCAGTGTAACCCGTGTAACCCGTGTATCCCGTGTAACCTGTGTAGCCAGTGTATCCAGTGTAACCCGTATATCCAGTACGCCCTGTGTAGCCCGTGTAACCCGTGTAACCAGTAGGGCCTGTATCACCAGTGTATCCCGTGTATCCTGTGTAGCCTGTGTAACCTGTGTATCCCGTGTACCCCGTGTAACCGGTATAGCCTGTGTATCCCGTGTATCCCGTGCGGCCCGTGTATCCCGTGTACCCCGTCGGGCCTGTCACGTTACTCGGTGCTCCGGTCGGTCCTGTGTACCCCGTGTACCCCGTGTATCCCGTCGGGCCTGTCACATTGCTTGGTGCGCCCGTTGGACCAGTTGGTCCAGTGTACCCCGTGTACCCCGTCGGACCGGGTACGGTACTCTGTGCTCCAGTTGGTCCAGTTGCTCCGGTTGCTCCTGCGTATCCCGTCGGACCTGTCACATTACTCGCTGCTCCCGTTGGCCCTGTCGGCCCTGTTCTCCCGGTGTATCCCGTATATCCAGTTGGCCCTGTACCTCCGGACGAGCCGTACCCCGTTGGGCCTGTCGGACCGTCCAGTCCAGAGTATCCGGCCGCGCCGGTCGGTCCAGTGTATCCTGTTGCACCCGTGTTGACGGCCGTTCCCGGGATTCCCTGATACCCCTGCAACCCGCGAGGTCCAGTCGGTCCGGTAGGGCCTGTCGCTCCGGTGCTCCCCGTGAGTCCCGTCGGGCCGGTGTCCCCCTGCAGACCTATGAGACCCTGAACGCCTCGAGGACCAACATCACCGATAGCTCCCCGCGGACCACTGTCACCCTTCGGTCCGGTTGCACCTGTCGGACCTGTTGCCCCCGTGAGTCCGGTCGGTCCTGTTGCGCCCGTGTTTGCCGCTGTTCCTGCCGGGCCAGTTGCTCCCGTTGGCCCCGTGTCGCCCGAAGATCCCGTCGGTCCGGCGAACCCCTGGAATCCGCGCTGTCCGCTTGGCCCCGTTGGCCCGGTCGCACCCGTGTATCCTGTGTATCCTGTATATCCCGTATTACCCTGTGATCCGGCCGCGCCATCCAGACCCTTCACACCCGCATTTCCTATCGGACCTTGAGGTCCTTGCGGACCTGTTGGTCCTACCGTTCCAGTCGGACCAGTCGGGCCTCTTGCTCCCGTTGGGCCGGTTGCACCGGTTGCGCTTTGACTTCCGTCGAGGCCGCGAGGGCCTGTCGGACCTGTGTCGCCCGTGTAGCCCGTCGGCCCGGTGAATCCTTGAATTCCGCGTTGGCCGTTCGGTCCAGTAGGGCCAGTAGGGCCGACGGACATGTTCCTATTGTTCTATTACATCAATTTTATGATAGAAAGACTCAGCGACGAACCGGGATCGCCAGCAAGTTCCACAGCCCCATAGACTGTTGCATCTTTTCTCCGTATGAAGAGGCGTAGACCCATATGAGTCGTGTCGGCGAGAGTGATGTAGTAATGCAAGACAGATGTTCCCACCCCGAGATCAGTGAGAATTCCATACGCGATTTCAGATTCTACATCTGCCACGGGGTCGTACTGAGTGAGGCCGAGAAAAGTACCCAAGCTTGAGAGTTCTGACGAGCCTGTACTAATGTTGATAAGTAACGGGTTACTCGCCCTTGCTGTGATATAGAATGTTCCCGCTGGAAGGTCAAAGGCATACTTGTATCCAGTCCCGTTCCTGTCGATAAACACAAGGTCCTCGGAATAGCGATTATAAGGCTTTGCGTCTGACAGTCCGTTGACACTGTATGACGTGGCACTTGTAGCGCCCATTGCATAGTTAAGAGGGGGGGCGGCCGTCGGCGCGAACCCATCACCGTAGCCGAACGGGTTCAAATCGACAGTTGTCCCTGACGAGAACATTGAAGGAAGGTTGATGAGAAGTTGACCTCCAAATGAAAACCCCTGTGCGTACATGGAATCGCGGCCCTGAATGCCTGTCGGTCCGGTAAGCCCTGTCGGCCCAACGGGTCCAGTAGGGCCTTGATCTCCCTGAGATCCGGGTGGTCCAGTCGGTCCATCTGACATTTAGTTCTTTACGCGATTTTCATAATTGAAAAGGTAACGTTAGGGGGGCTGTTTGACGGCCCTGAACCATATAAATTCGAGAAATATTGAGGGTTGATAAGAGTTCCTGGTCCGTATTGGCCGCCCTTGTATGCCTGGGCTGTTCCGTGATCGCCGGTTGGTGGAAATCCTATGGTCTGCCGCAGCGAATAATTCTTCGCTACCGTGTTGCTCAGATATCCTGTAAGATAGGCAGTATTAGGAGCAATGGTCGGAGATCCTGTGATTATGTTTGAGTTGGTACACAGGTCGTAGATGCCCAGATAACACAGTCCGGCATCAGGGGAATTCGAGGTTGCGTCCTGGACGTTTGACGCGATACCCGCGTAGGCCTCAAGGAAGTACTTACCCGCGGGAAGTGTAATCTGGCTGTAGGTGCTTCCCTCGAACTGACCCGCGAGGTTAGGGACGACGATGTTCGAAATGGATAGACCCGTGATGGTGGTTGACGCGTTCCCGCTGAGAGCAGGGATTGCGGTTGTGATTGGATAGTCCCACATCTGTGTGGCCGAAGGAGCAACGACGTCCGATACGCACTGCAGGATTTGCACCAGAATGGGCTTCACGGGACGTCCAGGAAATCCACGCCATCCTTGTACTCCATACTGCCCCGTGATACCTTGCGGTCCGATCGCGCCAGCTGGTCCTGTTGGGCCTGTCGGTCCAAACATTATCTCTTATATCTTTGTGAAAGAAATCATCACGTTGTTTAACGAACCATCCGTGCCAACCCCATACACATACGGACTCACCGGCCCAGCGATTCCGCCGCCGCCGCCGTACTGACGAAGGCCCACGTAGGTAGGGTTTGAAAAGTAAAACATTCCCGACAGATACGTATTTGCATTTTGCTTCGCGCCCACTCCCTTTCCAATGTCTACCTCTGAGCCACCCGTCGGAGACGAACAGGTTGTCAGAGTGAGGTAGGTTGTCCAATAGGGCGGCGCGGGAGGGTTCGGGTCTTGTGCATAGTATTGTGTCGCGGACATGGCGGTAATATAGTAGTACCCTGCAGGAACAAGAAACACGTTGTTGGCGTTGCACCCTCCCTGCGTGGCCGTGTTGTCATACACGCGCAGACCAGGAATACTCGTAGAGTTCGATCCATTCAGAGGAGGAAGGTTACCCGACCCCGAGGGCGCGCGATAGGTGACGCCGGCTGAGACGACGCTGTCCATGTTGGCAAATATCTGTACGTCACCGCGCCCCCCTCCCGTAGGCCCAAGCATTCCGCGAGCACCCTTCAGCCCCACCGGGCCTTGCAAGCCATAAATTCCCGTCGGACCAGCCGGACCTGTAGGACCAGTAGGAAACGACATTATATCAATCTATGATTATCTTGCTGTGTTTTTTTGCGATAGATTTCCTTATCTACAGACCAAATGGATGGTCCTACTGGTGGTACTGGTTACACGGGTTACACGGGTGCTACCGGTCCTACTGGTGCTACCGGCCCATACATGCCCGATCTGAGTATGTTCCCCTCTGCCGCCACAGGCCCTGTAGAACCTCCGCACATTGCGACACTCGAGGAGTTGATGGCAAGTCATGAGGCCACGGTCAACAAGGAGGCTGCTGATCGTGCCACCCTCTGGGTTCTTCTTAACGAGTCTCGTGAGACTCTGCGTACACCGCTGTTTCAGTGGGCCGCCGCAGGATTTCCGGCCATTTGGGTCGTTCAAACCTTCACACTCGATGTTCCCCCGACGTGTTCGGATGGAATATCGAGGAATATTTACGAGTATTTTGAGTACTGTTTGGGTACAGATATGGGACGCATGATTGCCAACATTCAGTCGAAGCTGACGGGCATCCAGATCTCGTATTCTTTTCAAGGGAACACCCTGCGTCTGCATGTGAGCAAGTTTGATTAGTTCGTGTATATGCCCGACGCTGCTACGCGGTAGTAATCCGCACTCACCTCATCGATCGTAAATGCCTTATCATATATACGAATCTCGCCTACATATCCCGTGACATAATCGGCATTGTCCCAGCGTCGCCCAATACGGAAACCGTTGCCCGTGGCCGTTGGCGAAGCTCCCAGGTTGTTCGCTCCAAACCCAACCCCGTTGACATACATTGTCATGTTCCCGCCATCCCACACACCGGTGAAACATTTCCACGTGGATGACGTTATTGCCGTATTATATCCAGTAAGCCATGTGCCAGACCGATAGAATGTAAACCCTTGATTATATACCCCCTGTCCAAAGACGAGGCCAATATCCCCTCCACTGTATATCTGTGTAAGGACACAACCATAACCAGAAATGCTCGAAATCTTACACCATACGACACAGGTCCATCTGTAAGACGGAACAAACGAATACAGAGTGAAGGTCCAGTTCGTACTCCCATTCAAATAGACCCCGTTGATTGTTCCATTTTTTGTTGCTGTACCGTTCTCGATAGTTGCGTTTCTCCCAAACGAGGCCTGGTCATACCAGGTAGACCCGCCATCGTACTTTGATGCATTTAGGAATATAATAGGGTCGGTTATGACAACATCGGGCAGGGGTGGGGGGGTCTTATAATACGTGTGAGATGTAGGAAGATAGGGCAATAACCCCCACTTTCTGGCTAGATACGCCTCTACTTGATTACGTTGGTATCTCGAGAGGGTTTGTCCATATACGATGATCTCACCCACGAGACCACCCCAATACGCATTAGCATCACTAGTGGATACGTTGTTTCCAATCGAATAGTTGTATATACTGAAATTGCCCCCCGATGTTCCACTGTAGGTTGTACCGACGACACCGGAGCTATATACCGTCGTGTATCCGGTTGACCCGTTGACCCAGTATGTTGTAGACAGGCATACTGCAGGATCTGGATTTACAAACACAGTATTAATGTTACCGTTTCGATATATTCCTATTCCGTTGCCGTTGTTTTGGCGGCCTATCATAAACGACTGCGTGTTGTTGTAGTCTTGCGTGTAGATAGTCCCCACAGAGAATAGTCGAGCATATCCCGCTGCCGCAGAATTCTGCGTGGATATAATGAAGACCGTTATACCATACCCCAGAATAGGCCGTGCAAATCCTCCGTTCAAGAATGTACTTGGTGCGCCCTGAAAATACAGACCCGCCAGACCACCAGCCCCACTAAAATTTGATAATATAATTGCCGTTCCAGATGCCGTAGCCGTTGATGCGTTTGAAGACTTATCCTTCCATGATGTTACAGTCGTTCCGGATGTTGTGAGAGTGGAGGAATCTGTGGCGTCAAACCACAACTGACACCCCGATATCTGAGTGGGTGTGAACGGGACTTGCGAGGGAGGAATAGATTTAAATGAATGTCCGGTGGGGAGACTGGCCGTGATTCCCCACTTACGAGCAAGGTAACCCTCAATTTGGACTCGTTGCGATGCGGTGGGGACAGTATTATAGACAAGAATCTCGTATATAGATCCTTGCCACGCAGGGCCTCCAGTACACGTTCCAATATAGTAATTTGTGTATGTCATCGAGTTTCCGGGCATCGTCGCTGTATACGGGCCCGAACCGTTGCCATATATGTATGACGTTGTACCGATCTGATAGACGTTGAAAATGAAAGGGCTTCCAAAGGGAGAACTGAAGTATAAGTACGAGTTGCCGTTCATGTACGCATAGTAGTAAGGGGGGTTGTTTCCACCGTAATAACAAAAGAAGGCCGTTCCCGCGGCATAGTAGTTTGTGATCGTGGAGTTGTTCAATGCAAGCATGTTATCGTACGTACCGGTTACTCCGGTCTTGTTCGCCACAATGTACACACAGACCGTTGGATTGTTTCCCGAGCTCGTTATTGGACCTTTAAACACCGGGTTCAATATACCCGAGGTTTCAGACGACCACGTTCCGCTTGCGGATGTGGCGTTATTTCCATTCCCTGATTTGTCGAGCCACTGTGTCACCGATGAGCCCGACAATCCCAGGGTGGCCGCATCTCCCGAATCTAACCACAACTGGCAGTCGGTTACATCCGTAGGAACAAAGGGGCGCGTAAACGGCGGATATTTGGCATAGACACTTGCATTGAAAGTTGAACCCGTAACAGTGATACCCCATTTTCGTCCCAGATAGCCTTCTACGGCCTGACGCTGAAGCTCGGATAAGATGGAATTGTAGACGATGATTTCGTATATTTTTGCCAAACTCGAGTATGTTGTATACGACCCACCGCTGTACCCTTCTCCACCTATCGTAAACCCATACGCGGGTGAAGTCCGAGCGGCCATACCAAGTGTCGACGAACCTCCTGGCGTTGTCGAGGACTGAACGCTGCCATTGACAAAGGCATTCATACCGCCATAGGCTGCGAGACTGACAGAATATACCTTCGCTTGACTTAGCGTCGTGGTGAAGGTATGTGTTGCCGAACTTGTTAACTGTCCGTAAATACGGATTTGGTTTGCGGGACTTGTAGCGTCCATGTAAAACCCGAACGCATTCGTACTGGAGTAATTATTCTGACCCGATAGAGGAAGCGCCGAAAATAGGGGCGTGTTGTTGGTGCTTGTTGTGTTCGACGCGACAATAAACCAAGTTACATTCGTTAGGTCAACCGATGCCGTGTTGACCATGACACTTGTGTTCAACTGAACGTACTGTCCCGCGGAGTATGTTGTTGACCCCGAATAAGCAGTGAGCGTTCTCCCGTTTCCGGACTTGTCAATCCACGAGCTCATGGACGATGGTGACCCTGTTTGCGTATTGCTATCTGCTGCATCTAACCAGAGTTGGCAGCTACCAATACTTCGGGGATCGAACCCCGACAACTCCTTGCTTGTCCCCAGGATCGCGGGCATGCAATACCTTATCTGAGAGACTAGAAGAAAGCATAGGAGTTTGAACCTGTGCCGCTCAACACAAACATGATCGTTACGCTATTGGCCGGTGGGATAGTTATAGTACCGGAAGTCCCGGGAACGCTGCCCGTACCAGCGAACGTAGTCGTGACAGACAGATAGGTTGCAGTATTGTTTCGGAATACCCAATACGCGTTGCAATCACTTGTTGACGATGTGGGCAGGGTAATCGCGTTAAACTGACTATTTGTGATGTTGAAATACGTTCCATAGGCCGTGGCAGAGGGACTTAGATTGCTTGCTGTCACGTTTGAGTACAGAGGGCGGAATCCGTTGTTGACGTACAGTCCATTCGAGATTGTTAGAGATCCATTACTGAATGTCAGACCAGCCTGCCCAATCGCAGCGTTTGTTCCGTTCGCCGTCAGAACGCTGTTGCTCGTCGTTGAGCCAGTAATTGAGGTAAACCCTGGGCCGTTAGATCCTGTGTAGCCCGTGAACCCCGTGAACCCCGTGAAACCCGTGAAACCCGTGAAACCCGTGAAACCCGTGAAACCCGTGTAGCCGGTGAAACCCGTATATCCCGTGTATCCCGTGCGGCCGGTGTATCCTGTGTATCCAGTGTATCCAGTGTATCCAGTGTATCCAGTGTATCCAGTGTAACCTGTGTATCCTGTGTACCCCGTAGGTCCTGTAGGCCCAGTGTATCCAGTGTATCCAGTGTATCCAGTGTATCCAGTGTATCCAGTGTATCCAGTGTATCCAGTGTATCCAGTGTATCCTGTGTATCCAGTG
>Ga0136644_10002800_pt1 | contig 13187 bp, 15 predicted proteins | sample C_130820_EF_Meta_FD_94780 | JGI IMG/M metagenome (GOLD analysis project Ga0136644, IMG submission 94780) | Freshwater microbial communities from Lake Croche, Canada to study carbon cycling - C_130820_EF_MetaG (v2) (version 2) | ecosystem: Environmental > Aquatic > Freshwater > Lake | place... | reverse complement strand
TCGGACCCTATCTGGGCGACGTCTTCGTCGTCGATTTCTGGTCCCGCGAGTGATCTGTAGTCGAAGCGGCGTCCCGCCGCTTTAGGATCTATGGGATCCGGGATGACTTCTACTTTGTCACGCCGATAGGGTTGCGGGTAGGCAGGGACTCTCAAAGGAGACCCAGTGCAGATCCAAACGGGATGTCAGGCGTCCGCGGATGAGCGCCAACGGCGCGTCCCTATCCCAGCCCGGGCCATCGGCCCGGGTCCGATACAAATAGCGGGCGAGGGCTGAAAGCCCGGTCCAATTCGCCATTGAGACCTCCATGGCCGGCGAAAGAACGTTGAATATTCAGATACTTGCAGTTGAGACCAAGGTGCCGTCAGGACGGTAGGGAAGATGATCCCTGCAATGATTTGGGATTTGCTGGAGCGTTTCCCCCGTCCGAGAGACTCAACGCACCGATGTGGCCCTGATTCAGGACGGGCCGTCTGAATCGTCCCGTTGGGGGGGAGCCATTCGTTGGAGGACAAAATTTCCGGGCTATGTCGCGAGGCTGACAGGCTCGCAGCGAAGCGCGGACTTTCCGGTCGGCTCTTTGAGGGCATTGAGACGGAGCGACTCCTGCAATCGGTCGAGCAACGGGTGCTGGGCGATCTTCAATCGATCCCGGGCCTCGGTCAGGCCATAGAACCGTGCCTGGACAATCTCCGGCCAGCGGCGCTTTCGACCAGAACCGGGAGGCCATTCGATCTCCACGTGATTGCTTCGAATGGGTTTGGTTTCGTCCACATCCCCTTCGAAAGCCCAGGCAAAAATGGTCTTGCCACCCTTCTGTCGAATCCAGCCCAACTCCATGTAGGGGGGAACCGAAGTCAACCCCACTTCTTCGGTGAACTCACGAATGGCCGCCGCCAACTTTTCCTCGCCCGGCTCCACTTCGCCCTTGGGGATCGTCCAGATGTCGCGCTCCCGATGCGGGAACCATGGGCCACCAGGCCGCGCAATAAACACCTCAATGCGTCCGCGACTCCGCCGATACATCAGCAGGCCGGCGCTGATGCGCGACCGACGATGCGGTATCTCGGTGGTTGGAGCAAAGGATGGCACGAGCTTGGGTCATGGGGCTTGGGATTGGTCCGACGGCTGGATGATTTGCTATCGGTCAATCGTCCCGACCCTTCGGGAAGGATAATCTATCCTGTCACCATTTGGCAACAAAAGTCTTCCCGGTTGTCACTTGCTTTTCTATTTCCCGGCGGGAATCGCCGCCTCCATCGGGCGAAATCCATGGGAATCCAGTTGCTCCAACGTCCATCGATACTCCTTGGCCAGCATTTCCTCGACCGAATGGTCCCTCCATCCGGCGGGAAGAACCTCCCAAGTGTAGGTTTCCATCTCCAGGTGCTGGCAGAGCCGGGGATGTCGCCCCAGAAATGCCATCGTGCCACGAAGATGGTCCGCCGTGGTTCCCCATTGGGCTCCTTCCGGGGCATGAAGAGGAATGTGAAAATGCACCCGCCATTCCGACGTTGCCCCCACCTGACCGTTTCGGGCCGCCAGCAAGGCCAGGTCCAGGTCAGGGTACCGCATCAGGGTCCCATCGCCCCGCCGTTCGATCACCTGGTGAAAATAGACTCCGTCCTCAAAGGCGACCAGGGCCTTGAGCACCTCCGGGGTGGGTCGGACGCGAAGGGCGTTGCTTAAATGAAGCTTGCTCACCCGGACTCCGCTCTCCAGCAGGCGGGAAAGGCTGGAATCCGGAGCCTCGTATTGGAGGGCAAAGTGGCAGGTATCGTAATTGATGCCCAGATGACGCTGAAGCCGGTCGTCTCCCCGGTGTTCATTCCGCATCTGATGGAACAGTTCGAGGAATTCGTCGGTGTTTTCCACCGTCCCGAACGGTTCGGGCTCCAGTCCCAGATGGAGTCCAACCCCCTGCCGGGTGCGAATGCCGTCGAGATGTTCGACACAGGCCCACAACTGGCGGCGGGCGAGTTGAAGTTGATCCGAGGTCAGGTTGAACTGCTTGAAGCTCACCGGAACGGTACTAACACTCCCCTCCAGGCCTTCGGGGAGCAGTTCCGACAGAATGTCGAACAGGCGCACGGTGTACTCCAACCGGGCGGGATGGGACCAATCGGGCTGGGAGACCTGTTCCTTCACCCGTGTTCCGTGGAAGTTTCCAAACGGAAACCCGTTGATGGTAAACACGTAACACTGATTTTCGAGGAGCCAGTTCCGGAACTGCCGCAGCGTTTCCGGCACCGCCAGTTCACGGGATGCGGCATCGCTGAGTCTCAGGCCAATGGCAAAGGGCCGGTCGGGGCACACGCGACGGCGTACGGCCAGGACATGGGTGGCGAGGCTTTGGAGGGTCTCCGGCCAGTCGCGTCCTCGATGGACATTCGTGCAGTACGCCAGATGCGCCCCATGGGTCAATTTCACGCTCCAAGACTACCGTCACCGGGCGAAGCAATCAAAGTCCACAACCGGTGATGAACCAAAATCATCACCCGACAGCCGACCCTTTGGTCAGAAGGCCGTGGATGACGTCGAAGAGCAACTTGAGGTTCAGGATGACAATCACGGTGGCCACCAGCGAAGCCAGCGCGACGAGCCAGGGAGGGCTGGCAAAGACCCCCATCTTTTTCCGACTGCTGGTGAAGTGAATCAGGGGAATGACGGCGAAGGGCAACTGTAAACTCAGGACGACCTGGCTGAACAGCAGGAGCTGGTTGGAGCCCCGATCCCCGTAGATGCCGGCCACCACCGCCGCCGGGACCACCGCCACCCCCCGGGTGATGACGCGCCGAAGCCAGGGGCGAAGCCGCAAATGAATAAATCCCTCCATGACCACCTGCCCGGCCAGTGTGCCGGTGAGGGTCGAGTTCTGCCCACTTGCGAGCAGGGCGACGGCGAAGAGAATACTCGCTGCGGAGGCCCCGAGCATCGGTGACAGCAATTGGTGGGCGTCCTGCAATTCCTCCACCACCTTGCCCTGCCGGTGAAAGGCGGCGGCGGCCACGACCAGAATGGCACCGTTGATGAACAGGGCGCTCATCAACGCCACCGTGGAATCGATGGTGGCGAACCGGATGGCTTCGCGCCGACCGCTGATGGTCGGTTCGTATTTGCGCGTCTGAACAATCGAGGAATGGAGGTAGAGATTATGGGGCATGACCGTGGCCCCGAGAATACCGATGGCGATGTACAGGCGTTCCGGGTCCTGGATGATACTGGGCCTTGGAATCAGTCCCTTGGCCACCCCCAGCCAATCCGGTTGTGCCAGAAGCAATTCCGCGAGGAAGCAGCCGCCCACCAGGAAAATCAGTCCGACCACCAGCGCCTCGAGGTAGCGAAAGCCATGATTGGCCAGATACATGACGAGGAAAACGTCCAGCGACGTCAGCACGACGCCATACACCAGGGGAAGTTTGAACAACAGGTTGAGGGCGATGGCGGAGCCGATGACCTCCGCCAAATCACAAGCGCAGATGGCGAGTTCACACAGCAGCCAGAGACAGTAAACAACGGGCTGCGGGTAATGGTCGCGGCATGCCTGGGCCAGGTCCCGACCCGTGGCGATCCCCAGCCGGGTGCAAAGGCCCTGCAGCAAAATGGCCATCAGGTTGGAAAGAAAAATGACGCTCAGCAGCTCATAGCCGAAGCGCGAACCCCCGGCGAGGTCCGTGGCCCAGTTGCCCGGGTCCATATAACCGACCGCCACCAGATAACCAGGCCCCGAGAAGGCCAGAAGCTTTCGCCAGAAGCCGAGATGCGGCGCCACCAGAACCGATTGATGGACTTCCGGAAGGCTGGCCTCACGCGACGTCCGCCTCCAACCGTGGGACGATTCCTCGGTACCCGGAGCGATGGGTGGACGTGTTTGGGGCATGAACGAAACGCGGATTCCAACCAGTGGAATTCGACGATAGGATCGACGAAGCTGGATTGAAGTCAACGCCCTTGGCAGCCGTGAGGAGGTTTCGATTTTGCGAAACCCGTGTGAACAGCGGCCGGTGCGATGGCGTCCCCTTATCTCGACAGGCGGGTGCTCCGATGAAAAGTGAGTCTTGATGCGAAAGGTTTTGACCCGCAACGGGACCCCATCGGAAGCTCGCCAAAAGAATTGCAATTGGTTTGATTTTTATTCGATGAATTCGTCCGTCGGGCTGTTCGCTGCTTCGAGCGGCATGAAGCTGGGCTACGTTTGGGAACAGGCCACACCCGAAGCCCGGGTGATTATTGTGGTCCTGATGGTTTTTTCCGTCTTTGCCTGGATGACCATGGGCTACAAGGCCCTGGAAATGCGCCGGGCCAGGCGGCTCAACCTGGTTTTTGAGGCGGAATACCGAAGCCAGGCGGCGTTGCTCGATATCTTTGGGCGAAAGCTGCATGTCGAGGGTTGCCCCTTGTTCATGGTCTATCAGGACGGTTGCTCCGAACTGGACGTCCGGCTGAATTCCCCCGATGGGTCCCGACGTCGATACCTGAGCCTGAAAGCCATGGAACATGTCAAACGCTCCCTGGAAAGCACGGTGGCGCGCGAAGCGCTCCGACTCGAATCAGGGCTGGTGCTGCTGGCGGTCGCGGTCAGCGGTGCACCCTTCCTGGGTTTGTTGGGAACCGTCTGGGGCGTGATGGACACCTTCGGTGGCATTGCCATGGCGGCGCAGGCTGGTGGGCGGGCCGACCTTCAGTCGATGGCCCCCGGTGTTTCAGCCGCGCTCATCACCACCGTGGCCGGTCTGCTGGTCGCCATTCCGTCGATGTTTGGCTACAACTGGCTGGTGCACACCCTGCGGGTCCTGACCGTGCAACTGGACAACTTTGCCCAGGCGCTGGCCTCGCGGATGGAAACCGAGTTCCTGAAGGATGATGAATAGTCACCATCGGGGCATTGCCGGGCCCCATCAGCCCGGGGTGGCACGCGGGGTCCCGCACCGCTGAATCCTGGATTATGCGCCGCTTTTCAGCACGTTCGCACGCCGTCACGTTGAGCGAGATCAATATCACGCCGCTACTCGATCTGGCGTTCGTGCTGCTGATCATTTTCATCATCACCACGCCCCGGGTGGAACAGACGATCAGCCTGAACCTCCCGCAAGGAGGCAATTCCAAGTCCAAGGTTCGCCCCCAGGACATCCTCAATATCGAGGCCAGCAATTCAGGCGATTACCTCGTGGCCGGACGGAAGGTGCCCAATGAAGGTGAGCTGGAGCGCCAGATTGTCACAGCCTACCGGGCGAACAACAATCTTGTGATTCGACTGCGTGTCGACCGGGAAAGCAAATTACGCCTGGCCACGACTGTTTTTGACATCTGCGAACGCCATGGGATCACGCGTTTCAGTTTTGCTTCCGAAGCCAAAACCTCCCGGGCCACCCGATGAATCGTGTCCGACAACGCTGCCTGTTGGTCTCCGTGATGATTCACGTGAGCCTGGGCCTGTTGCTCATCTTCAGCCCCGGATTTTCAAATAGGGAGGAACCGGTCCCCGTCCTGGAGCTGATCCCGAGCGTCATCCATCTGACCGACGATGGGCAGGTCCGTGGTGGAACCCCCAATGCCGCTCCGCCCGCCCAAAAACCGCCTGGAACCAGTTCACCGCCGGCCACCCCACCGATCAACGATTCCGTCCAGCGCGATCCGCCGAAACCGGTTGAGCCGCCGAAGGCCGCCGAGGCCCGTGAGTTATCCCACCATACGCCGGTTCCCGAGCCCGATTCTCCGACTCCCCGCACCAGGAGCGAGCCGACTGAATTGTCCTCCCATGAGCCGGTGCCGGACCCGAATCACGACAAACCGCCGGACACCTCCAAGTCCAATGAGGGAACGAATCACCGGAAGCACAAAATCGAAATCAACCCGGAGATCAAGCGCCGGTCAACGGATGACGATGCCGCAGAACGGGAGGCCCGCGAAAAAGCCGAGGTCGATGCTCGAAGAAAGGCCCAGACGGAGGCCATCAACCGCTACAATCAGCAGCGTCAGTTGCTGGCCAGCAACCTGGGTTCCACGGCCAGTTCGCTGGCTCAGGGCACCGCCGGTGCCATGGATATCCAAATGCCGGGCTCGGGTGGGGAGGTCTTCGCCGATTACCGCAGCTATCTGGCGGCGTTCTACAAACAGAAGTGGAACCAGCACAAACCGGGTGGGATTTCTGTCAAAACCGCCTCCGCCCTGACCACGGTGACCATTGGGCGCGACGGCAAGGTTCGAGCCTATAAGGTGATGGAAAGCTCCGGGATCGCCGAGGTCGATCGGACCATTCGCCTGGTCTTCGACCGCTACAACCAATTGCAGCCCTTTCCGTCATCCTCCAAGGATGACGAACGCACCTTCACCCTAACCTTTCGTATCGAGAGCGAATCATCTCCATGAGTTCCGTTCGTTGCCGTTCCTGGTATCTCCGCTCCATGGCCGCCGTTCTGGCCGCCTTGGTCTTGCTTCCGCCCGCCGTCGCCGAGGAAACCATCCTCATCGATGCCAAAACCCAGGGGACCATTCCCATCCGGTTGGTCGGGTTTCCCCGCGAGGTCGAAGACACCCTCACCTTCGATCTTTCCGTGGTCGGGTTCGAGATCGTGGGGCCCGGAAAGGGGCAATATGAGGTGCGGGGAGGTGCCGACCCCGAGGTCCGGGGTGTCCTGCTGGAGGCGGGACTCAACCAACCCCGGTTTTCCCGGGCTTACACCGGGGGAAGCTCCCGGTCCCAAGCCCACGCCCTGGCCGATGATATCGTCAAGGAGATCACCAAGCATCCCGGCATCGCCCGGACGCGGATTGCCTATCGCTGCATTTCCGGAGCCCGGGGTTCCCACAACCAATTGCTCTCCGAAATCTATGTCGCCGACTATGATGGAGCGAATGCGGTGCCCATCACTCAGGACCGCAGCGTGGCGGTGGCTCCCACCTGGGTTCCGGGTCGCCTGCAATTGCTCTACACCAGCTACCTTTCCGGCTATCCGGACATCTATTCGCAGGACCTAACGACCAGCGCCCGGCTTCCGGTGGCCCACTTCAACGGTCTGAACACCAGTGCTGCGGTTTCGCCAAACGGCACCCATGTGGCCATGATCCTCAGCCGGACCGGCAACCCTTCCCTGTGGGTGGCCAACCTCGATGGGTCCAACCCGCGGCAGTTGACCCGCACGTCCGGTTATGAAGCCTCGCCTTGCTGGTCCCCGGATGGCCGCACCATCTGCTTCACCTCCACAGCCGAGGGAAAAGCCGCCCTCTTTACCGTGCCCGCCGCCGGTGGGGCCATGACCAAATTGAAGACCGGGGGGATTTTGAATTGCACCGAGCCGGACTGGTCACCCGACGGAAAGTGGATCGCCTTCACACGGGCCTCGGGTGAATTCAAAATCTACATTGTCCCGGCCTCCGGTGGAACCGCGGAGGAATATTCCGCCGGAGAAGATCCTTGCTGGGCACCGAATTCGCGAACCATCATCTTTACCCGGGGACGCGACCCATCTCGACGGTTGTCGCTGCTTGACGTGCCGACTCGACGCGTCAAAGATGTCACACGAATTTCGGGGAGTTGTTCCCAGCCCAGTTGGACCAAATAACCGTCCCGTGATTTTCTGCTGTCTATGAATCAACTGACCAAAATTGGTCTCACTTTGCTGACTGCCGTTGCCCTGTGCAGCGTGGGATGCAAGAAGAAACCTTCCAACATCACGCCCCTCCCGGGCGCTGGGCAATCGTCGGCCCCGACGACGTCGTTTGCCAGCGACCCGATTCGGACGGCGCGGCCCACCAACACCGGGGTTCCCCCGGGCAATGCGTTCCAACCGGGCAACGACGGCGGCAGCCGTACCGTGCCGTTCGACCCGACCGGTGGCACCCAGAAATCGGACCTGTCCGCGCCATTGAGCGGGACGGATGCCAACCCCGGACCCCGCCCGGGCGGCGACAAACCGGAAGACCGGCTGACCCTTCAGGGCGACACCGTGTATTTTGAGTACGACAAGTCGGCCATCAAATCGTCCGAGTACGCCAAGGTTGCTGCGGTCGCGGAGTACTTGAAGTCCAATCCGGGCGACGATCTGGTCGTCGAAGGCCACTGTGACGAGCGCGGGACCGAGGAATACAATCGTGCGCTGGGCGAGCGGCGTGCCCTCGCGGTCCGCGAACGCCTGGTCAATCTGGGGGTTCCGGCCAGCCGTGTGACCACCATCAGCTACGGCAAGGACCGTCCCGTCGATGTGGCCCACACCGAGGATGCCTTCTCCAAGAATCGTCGGGGTGAGTTCGTTCTCCTCAAGGGTGGCACGGCCACCAAGTAGCCCATCATTTTTCGAATCCAGCGGCCCCGCCTGACCGGCAGGGCCGCTTTTTTCGTCCGTGCCCCCCCCATCGAGACCCTTTGAATGCGATTGCCCCTTTACCGGTCTGATCGGAGAGCCTAGTTTGCCATCGAGTCACATGTTTATGATCGCCCCACTTTTCGGAATGATTGGCACCGGAGAAATCATCATCATTGCCATCGTCCTGGTTGTCTTGTTTGGGGCGCGTAAAATTCCCGAGTTGATGAAGGGCATTGGACAGGGAATGAAGGAGTTCAAGAAAGCGACCAAGGATGAGTCCGATCCCAACAGTCGCTGAACTCAGGACGTCGACGACGATTCGTTGATATTCGCACCCTCCATTTCTCCGACACCACATTTCGCCATGCAAAACTCCGTTATTGCGTTCATTGGAACCGGTGAGGCTGTCGTCATCGGCATCGTGTTTCTGGTCCTCTTTGGTGCCAAGAAGGTTCCGGAATTGATGAAGGGCCTGGGCACGGGCATGCGCGAATTCAAGAAGGCCTCGCGGGAGGTTCAGGATGAATTGGAACGGGCGGCCCACGAACCGCCTCCCCCGCCCCCCGCCCCCCGTCCGGCGGCCGATGCCGTTCCTCATTCCCCCTCTCCCGAGCCGGTTTCCGCCGCCGCTCCGGCCTGGTCCAAGCCCAATCCGTTTCCCGGATCAGAAAAGGCCTGAACTTCCGATGGATACCGACATTTGCGTGCCGGTTCACCCTCACCGGCCACTTCATTGTCTTGAATTTGATCCGTCCCATTGACGGGGTAATTCTCCATGGCTGAGCTGCCGGAGGTACTCCCTCCCGATCCTTCAGACGCGTCCCACGATGCGAATGGCGGACCGGTTAAATCATTCCTTGAACATCTGGAGGACCTGCGATGGATGCTGGTCCGCTGCGCTGTTTCGTTGTTTCTCGGCATCGTCCTCTGCCTCAGTGCCAGCAACTACATCATCGGGTTTTTGAAGTGGCCGCTGGAGCGCGCCCAACAGATGCGGACCTCCTCGGATCCGCAAATCACCATATCCGTCGGCACCAACATCCTCGCTCGCTTCACCGCCAACGATCCCCGCCAGTTTCCTCTGGGTGTCGGAGCGACCAATGACGCGTTTTTCCGTCTGGCCACGGTCCGCGTGGGAACCAATGATATTCTTGCGGTGGTGCCCGACACCAATCCGCCGCCCATTGCCCAACAGTCGATGCATGTCGACCTGGCGGTCATCAGTCCGGCCGAGGCCTTTACCGTGGCCATTCAGATCGCCATCTATGGCGGCTTCACTGTCAGCGCCCCGTTCCTCATCTTTTTCATCGCCCAGTTCGTTCTTCCGGCACTCCATCAGCACGAAAAGCGATTCCTGTACCGTATTGCCGGATTCGCCTCAGGACTTTTCTTTGCCGGGGTCGCCTTTTGTTATCTGGTGATGATGGTGGTGACCTTGAGCGCCACCGTTGGGTTCTCCGAGTGGTTGGGACTGCGGTCGAGCTTTTGGAAAGCCAGCGAGTACATCAGCTTCATGTGCTGGTTCATGCTGGGCATGGGGCTCAGTTTCCAATTGCCGCTGGTGCTGCTCACGTTGGTCAAAATTGGGCTGCTGGATTACCGGAAGTTATCCAGCTTCCGCTCCTATTGGGTGGTCGCGGGGTTGACCATCGCCGCCTTCGTGACGCCCGACGGCAATCCGCTGACCATGTTCCTCATGTTCCTGCCGCTGCATGTGCTCTACGAAATCAGCGTGATTATCGCGTGGCGCTGGGATGTTAAAGTCCGTCGACAGGCCGCCATGGAAGTCTGATGACCGGGCATCGGACCGGATTCGATTCAAACGGTGGACTCCCCGTCTCCCGGCCCTCAAAAGTTTTGTTCACTCCTGCCAACTCCGTACTTGCCTCGGCTCGCTTCCTGCGTAGCCTTTCTCCACCGAGTTTACCTATGCACCTCTCGAAATCGCTCCTCTCTTCGGCCGTCTGTAGCTTGGCGGGTTTAACCCTCCTCTTGACGGGTTGTGCCAATGCCGAAAAGAAGTTGGGCCGTGGTATCACCAATTTGACTGAACCTCTGCGTCTGGGCGAGATGCAGTACGCCTACGAACAGTCCTACCTGTATGACGGTGCCAGTGTCGCTTCCTCCCGCGGGTTCATCCATGGCATCAACCGCACCATTGCCCGCACGGCCGTGGGTGCTTTCGAGGTCGTGACTTTCCCAATTCCGACGGGCCCCTACATCAAACCCGATGGTGTTGTCTATCCCGACAGCTTCAAGCCAGGTCCGACTGACAGCTCCACCATCACGACCGACCGGGTGCTCGGCTTTGACGGCCAGGATGTCGCTCCGTTTATTCCCGGCAGTCGCTTCACCATCTTCGGCGAGTAACCAACGGTTTCGGGCGAGCCCTGTCGGCTCGCCTCAGCCGGTGATTGTGTTTGCTCGGCTGATCCAGGGGACAACCAGCCGTGATGAGTGTGCAACCTGACAAGCGTCCCGTCAGACCCGTTTAAACAATCCGCCAACCCATTCGGTTGGCGGTCTGCTTTTAGGGACCCTTTCCTGTTGCCAGACTTGAGGAACTCCGACTCATACCGATGATCCCACTGACTCAGCGATCTCCCTGCAAGGTCAACTTCGTTCTGAACCCGTTGGGACTTCGCCCTGACGGGTATCATGAGTTGGAAACGCTCTTTTACCCGGTCCCTCTCTTCGACGAACTGACCGTCGAGGCAGGTGATCCAGGCCTGGTTCTGACCTGCTCCCGTCCGGAGTTGCCGGTCGATGGCTCCAATCTCGTTCACAAGGCCGCGACTCAGTTCTTCCAATCCTCAGGTCTTCCGACGGCCATTCGGATTCACCTCGAAAAGAAGCTGCCCCTGGCGGCGGGTCTCGGGGGTGGCAGCGCCAACGCCGCCATCACGCTTCGGCTGCTCAATCAGTTTTTCGGAGGTCCACTTCCGGCATCCACCCTGGATGCCATCGCCGCCCGCCTCGGAAGCGATGTCAACTTCTTCCTCCAGGATGGTCCTGCCATCGGGCTGGGGCGGGGTGAACACATTCAACCGCTGCCCGCATTCCGAGTCCTGGAGGGGAAGGCGATGGTGCTTTTTCATCCCGGCTTTGGGGTTTCGACCCCATGGGCGTTCAAGCAATTGTCCGACTTCCCGGAAGCTCGCAACGGCAGGCCCGGTCGGGCTTCCGAGGTGGCAGATGCTTTTCTCGCCGGAGATTGGCCATCTGCGGCGGCCGGTTTGTACAACGGGCTGGAGCAACCGGTCCTCCAAAAGTTCCCCATCCTTCGACTCTACCAGGAATTCTTCCTGGCGTCCGGTGCCCGGGCGGCCCTGATGAGCGGCAGTGGTTCCACGACGTTCGCCCTGTTCGATTCCCCGGAACAGGCCCGTTCCGTGCTGCCGGCCTTTAAAGATCGGTTTGGCCCTTCGGGTTGGTTGGAAGTAGCCCCCCTTTAGACCACGGACCCCTCCTGCGGCGTCCCATCTCGCCCGTCGTATTAACAGGTGACCTGTCCCTTTGTCATAAAATTGCCCGCCCTTTCAGGGCTTGAATGATTGGATCCGGTGACCCCAGGGCGATGCCCTGGGCTATCCTTGGGTCGCACCGTTGGTGCTAAAAAGACGACCATCGCCGGTGGTCATGTGACATCGACAGTTGATGATAAAACCCCGACGACCATGGACGGTCATACGATGGTCAACGTTGGTGCCCAAATGGCCACCAACGTCGGTGTCAACGAGACCGACGGAAGGCTGACCAGCCCGCTATTATCGCGTTATCCCACTAAATGCGGTGGCCCGAATATTGGGCTAATCCACCAGCAGCCGGTAGAACCGGGCGGGCTGGCCGCTGGAGTCCGCCGGGACCTCGACATTGATTTTGGCGGTGGAGGTTGCCTGAAAGTAGGAACGCAGGGTGGTGCCGACCGCATCTGTTTGGAGGCGGAAACGGGCTCCCGACCATTTTCCCAACGTGGTGGCGGATTCGATGGTGTAACTACGACCTTTAACCGCGGTGAACGCCAGTTGGGCTCTCCCGTCGGTCACACCCATCAAGTTGAGGACAAACCCATCCTTGGGCGCATAGGTGTAGGTCCCGGCGACATAGACCTGGGCAAAGGTCAGACCCGTTCCCGGATACATGGCGTTGGGGTTGAGCGCCCCGGCTTTCCAGGTCTTCCCCAACTGCCGGAAGGCCGCCTGTTCCCAGGCATCCGGAAGACCATCATTGTCGCTGTCGACCCCCAGGGTGAGGTCGATGCGCGTGGATTCGCCGGGTTCGCCGAGAACGGCGTAGTCGCCCTTCATCTCCATGGGGACGTAGTTCACTGAGCCCACCTTGACGGTGATCTTGAAAGGAACGGCAGGAACCAGGGCGGATGGTTGATAGAGATCCGTGGTCAACCCGGAATCCATCGGGATTTGCAGGCGGTAATTCATCCCCGGACCCATGTTGGGGACCACGAGGTCGGACAACGAAGTCCCGGAATCGACCGCCAGGGTTACCTGGGCGGAGCTGGAGGTCAGGGGGTTCCCGATCTGATCGCGAACCAGACCGTAGACCACGTGGTGAGGAGCCGGAGGAAAGGCCTGGGAGGACCCGGCCCAGGCGGCGGCCATCACCCAGCCGATCGTGCAGAGCCTATGGATGGAGAGAAGAGACATGGAAGGACCGTTGGAGGTTGGTTGTGACCGACTCAGTTGCCCGAATAGGAGTAGGTTTGGAACAAGATACGCACATCGCTGACGGACCGGATGAAACGGTCGAGACCCTCATTGGGATCATTAAGCAGCGTGTTTCCTGGAATGACGATCTTCCATTTGCTGTTCCACACGGATCGTCCGATCAACCGGGTGCTCGTGTATTGAGAGCGCTGGAAGGAAC
>Ga0136644_10002799_pt1 | contig 13192 bp, 12 predicted proteins | sample C_130820_EF_Meta_FD_94780 | JGI IMG/M metagenome (GOLD analysis project Ga0136644, IMG submission 94780) | Freshwater microbial communities from Lake Croche, Canada to study carbon cycling - C_130820_EF_MetaG (v2) (version 2) | ecosystem: Environmental > Aquatic > Freshwater > Lake | place... | reverse complement strand
TCTGTCCATCTACACCCAATGGCAAAAGCCGCAAGACCTGAACCCCTTACGCCTCAAAACCATTGCCCATTTCTTTGAACACTACAAAGACCTGGAGGAGGGCAAATGGGTCGAAATCATTGGCTGGGAAGGCCCGGACTCGGCCAAGGCCGAAATCAACGAAGGTATTGCGCGCTACCAGCAGTCGTTGGCCTAGGGCCAGGCTGCTTTAGCGTTGCGGGTCGGGGAAAAGCAAACGCTGCCAGCCGGAAGTGCGCTCAAAGCGCCGCCACTGGCCATCGACCTGTGACAAGCGATTGGCTACCACCCACCAAGCGCTGGGGTTGAGGCCAAGCCCGATGTGGCTGGCGAAGACTTCGATGTTCTCGGTATGCGGGTTGCGCGCGCAAGGCGCTTGCACGCTGCCCCGCCAAGCGACGATGCCATCGCTGCGCGAATAGACGCTGGTGGTGGGTACCGGCGGCGCGCCGGCCAAGTCGTGGCTGGCCGACTCTTGGTGGGCATCGCGGCCACTCACCCACTCATACACGCGCCACGCATGGGTGCTGCGTGGCGAGGCTGAAAATGGTGTACCCAGCGTAATCACGCAGCGCACGCTGCCAGCCATTTGCTTGGCCAGCTCACGCGCATACACGCCGCCCAAGCTCCAGCCCACCAAGCTGACTTTGCCTCCGCTTTGGTCGCACAAGCGTTTGATTTGTTGTTGCGCCGCCTGCAACACGCCCGGGCCGGGGCCCCAGTTGAATCCCTGTTCCCAGCCCTTGACTGGGTAGCCCAGTGAGCCGATGTAGCGACGCAAGGGCAGGGTGGACGCGTCACTGGCACTCAAGCCCGGAAAAACGATCACCGCATGCCCGTCGCCCGGTGCGGCGCGTTGCAACAGCGGCCAGCTGGGCAAGAGGGCACCAAACTCCCAGGGCGCGCGAACCTCCATCGCCAGCAAATGCATGCCGGGTGGTGGCGGATGGGCGCTGGAACGGTTTGGCTTGGCTTTGACCATGATGGACTCTACGCTGTTTGCTGCACGCTAGGCAATATCGCAGGGTAGCAGCATGCCTGATGATCCAAAAAGGGGGAATAACCGGGGCGGGCGTCACGCGGGAGACAGCCGACAAAGGCCGGTGCAGGCGCCACACAGCAAGTACGCCGTCAGGAGAAACCGCCTTTCCTGAGCCTTGTTCAAAGCTTTGGCGTGCCTGCAATCGTCGATAGTGCAGCCATCCAACCGAAGGGCATGAGCATGGAAATGATTCAGGAGGGCACATTGATTGCCCAGCACGAAAAAGGGCGCAAAAAGTATGAACTGGCGGCAGACGGGGAGTACTTGACCTTTCTGTTGGGCACGGAGTGCTATGCGATTGACATATTGCGGGTGCAAGAAATTCGCTCCTACGAGGCGCCCACGCGCATGGCCAACGCGCCCGACTTCGTCAAAGGCGTCATCAACCTGCGCGGCATCATCGTGCCGGTGGTGGACTTGCGCCTTAAATTGCGCTGCCCCAGAGCGGCTTACGACACCTTTACCGTGGTCATCGTGCTCAATGTGCACGACCGGGTGATAGGCGCGGTGGTGGATTCCGTCTCCGACGTGGTCGAACTCGGTGCGGGCGTCATGAAGCCAGCGCCGCAATTCGGCAGCGCCGTGGACGCCCATTTCATTACCGGCATTGCCAGCGTGGGCGAGCGTATGTTGATCGTGATGGACATGGACGCCTTGATGAGTAGCGCCGATATGGGGCTCATCGCTGATGCGGCCGCCTGATCTTCGATGACGCTGCCCGCCGGGCAAAGGAAACGACTGATGAGCTTTAACAATATGACCGTGCGCACCCGCGTGCGGCTGGTTTTTGGTTTGATGTTGGCGCTGGTGCTGGGCTTGGCGGGGGTTGCCCGTTGGGGGCTATCCCAGCTAGCAGACACGGTTGGCGAGCTGTCGCAGCAGCGGCTCCCCAATGTGGTGGACGCCAGCGACTGGGAGGGGCAAAGCTTGCAAAGCCTGCGTGCTATGCGCAACGCCTTACTAGCCGACAACGCGGCGGCGGTGGGCAGCGAACTGGCCCACCTGGGCGAGCTGCAAAAAGAGCGGACTCTGGATCGAGAACGCCTGGCGGCGCGGCAGCTGTCGGAGCAAGACCGCGTTCGCTTCAAGCAATTGGCCGACCTGGACGATGCGTATCGTGTGCTGGAGGCGAGCTTTTCATCCCAAGCGGCGCCTAAGGACTTGGCAGGTGCCAAGCGGCTGCTGGCCGATCAGATCGTGCCCTTGCAACTGCGTTACGGGCAGGCCTTACACGGCTTCGTGAATCTTCAAGTCCAGCAGGCCGAGGCTGCGCGTGCGCACGCGCAGCAGGTGCAAGACTTCGTCGGTCATCTGTCGCTGGGAATCATGGTGCTGGCGGTTTTGCTGGGCGGGGTCGCCTTTAGCTGGTTGCGGCGCAGCCTGATGCAGTCGTTAGGTGCGGAGCCCGCCGAGCTCATGCGCACCGCGCGCCGCGTGGCAACCGGGGACTTGAGTCACCCGGTTCAGGCGCTCAACGGTGACCACAGCAGCCTGATGGCCGCACTGCAAGACCTGCAATCTCACTTGGCAAGCCTGGTGTCCAAAGTACGTCACAACGCGCAAAGTCTGGCGCAAGACAGCGCCCGTATGGTGCAGAGCAGCAACGAGCTGACGAGCCGCACGGCGCAGCAGGCCAGCGCGTTGCAGGAAACGGCCAACTCCGCGCAAGAACTGGGCAGCACGGTGCGCCAGAATGCAGACAATGCGCGCCAGGCCAACCAATTGGCCATGAACGCGTCCGACCTGGCCTTGCAAGGCGGTGAGGTTGTGGCCCAAGTGGTGGACACCATGAAGGGAATAAACGACAGCTCCAGAAAGATTGCCGACATCATTGGCGTGATTGACGGCATCGCGTTCCAAACCAATATCTTGGCGCTGAATGCAGCCGTGGAGGCGGCACGTGCCGGTGAACAAGGGCGCGGCTTTGCCGTAGTTGCCAGCGAAGTGCGCAATCTGGCGCAGCGCTCGGCCGCGGCAGCACGCGAAATCAAATCGCTCATTTCCGCCAGTGTGGAGCGGGTCGAACTCGGCAGCCACTTGGTGGATAAAGCGGGCAGCACCATGGATGAAGTGGTAGCCGCCATCAAGCGGGTGACTGACATCATGGGCGAAATCGCCGCTGCCAGCACCGAGCAGAACCTGAGTGTGAAGCGGGTCGCTGAATCGGTGGCCCAAATAGACCAGGCGACGCAACAAAACGCCGTACTGGCACAGGCATCCACCGCAGCAGCCAGCGCCTTGGAAGCGCGCGCCACTGACCTGGTGCAAGGGGTGTCGGTATTCCAACTGAGCGCCGCTGCCGCCGACGGGGCGGCGGCCAAGGCAGTGGCCGCACAGGCGCCCAAGCAGGTCACGCCCCAGGTTACGCCCGGCCGTGCAAACACCGCCGTGCAAGCCGCTGCGGCTGGCGCCATTCCGCATGCCGCTGCGCGCGCTGAATGGCAGCGCAAGAGCCAGGTGATCCGGGCCGACTTCGCTGCCGCTGGGCCAGCGGCTGCAAGGCGAGTTCCGTCAGTCATACGCAAGCCCGCTGCAAGCCCGCCGCAGCGACTAAGCAGGCCGCTGCCGATGCGGCCCATCAGTCAAGCAGCGACGACGCGGGACACGGCTACTCAGGCGGACGCCGCCACTGCGACAGCCACAAGCATGCCGACGAACAGGATCAAACCCATGCCGCCTGCGCCCGTGCGCCCCAAGCCCTTCAGCAAAGTGCAGGTGGTCGCCTACGCCAAAACGGGTACCGACGACTGGGAGACTTTTTGAGTCAGGCGAGGTCCAGGTGACGCAGCGGGCTGCGCGCCTCCAGCGCCTCTAAGTAGCCCGTCACGCCTTCCCCCTCGCGGGAGAGAAAACGATCGATCGCCTGCGCAAATTCGGCATGCGCAATCCAATGCGCCGAAGTCGTTTTGACCGGCAGCAGCGCGCGCGCCATCTTGTGTTCGCCCTGGGCGCCACCTTCAAAGCGGGTGACACCGTGGGCGATGCACCAGGCGATGGGCTGGTAGTAGCAGGCCTCGAAATGCAGGCAATCGACACGTTCCAACGCGCCCCAATAGCGCCCGTAGGCTATTTGCGGCCTGCCTGAAGCCTGAGGAGGGTGCGCACCGTCGTCTGAGAGCGCGATCAAGCTGGCAGCAATGGCCTGGCCATCTCGCTCCGCGATGAACAGCAGCCAGTGCCCAGCCAGGGTCTGCGCCACTTGCTGAAAAAAAGCCGGTGGTAAATAGGGTGCGTTGCCGTGCTCTCGGTAGGTTTGTGCGTAGCAACGGTAAAAAAAGTCCCAGTCGGCGCGGCTGATTTCTGTGCCACGCAGGCTGCGAAAGCGCACCCCGGCTTCGGCCACTTTACGCCGCTCCTGGCGTATTTTTTTGCGTTTTTCCTGCTGCAAGTGCTGCAAAAAATCATCGAAGTCCTGGTAACCCGGGGTGCTGTTGTGCCAGTGAAATTGCACCGTGTGGCGCTCCATCAGCCCGGCGCTGCGGCAAGCCACCCAATCTTCGTCGCTGCCAAACAGCAGGTGCAGCGACGACAGTTTTTCGCGCGCGCACCAATCCAGCAGCCTGCGCACCAAAGCCTGGCGCGCCAGTGCATGGACGGCTAGCAAGCGCGCGCCGGGCACTGGGGTGAACGCCGGGGCGATCACCGCCTTGGGGTAATACGACAGGCCGTGGCGCGCATAGGCGTCGGCCCAGGCCCAATCGAACACGTATTCGCCGTAGGAGTGGGTTTTGATGTACACCGCACACGCCGCGTGCAGCGACTCGTCCGCCCACAGGGTGAACAGGCGCAAGGTCCAGCCGGTTGGCGGGGTGGCGGCGCCGCTGTCTTGCAGCGCGCTCAAGTATTCATGCCGCTCAAACAGATTGGCTGCGTGTTGCTCGGCCAGCAGGGCATTCCAAGCCGCTGCGGGCAGATCCGTCAGAGCGGAAAAAACGCGGGTGACATAATCCTTTTCGGTGTTCATTTCTATTCTGGGCCGACGCTGATCGACCTCCATTTCATGACTTTCACATTCTGTGTGGCACAGCTCAACCTGGTGGTGGGAGACATGCCGGGCAACGTGCAGCAAATTCTCGACGCCGCACGCCAAGCCCATTCTCAAGGCGCCAGCTTGCTGGTCACGCCGGAACTCTCGATATGCGGCTATGCGGCCGAGGACTTGTTCTTGCGCCCTGCCTTTATTGCGGCTTGTGACCACGCGCTGGATCAGTTGCGGCTGGCGCTGGCCGATCTAAAGGGTTTGTCGGTGATTGTCGGCCATCCGCGCGGAGGTGACCAACGCAGCCGCTCGGTAACGGTGCCGGTGCGCAGCAACTCGGTCAGCGTGCTGTGTGAGGGCCAAGTCATCGCCAGTTATGACAAGCAAGAGTTGCCCAACTACCAGGTGTTTGACGAGCGCCGCTACTTTCGCGCCGGCCACGAGACCACGGTATTCGAGATCGAGAAAAACGGCCAGCGACTGCGTGTGGGCCTGCTGATTTGCGAAGACGCTTGGTTCGAAGCGCCCGCGCGCCATGCAGCCGAGGCCGGCGCGCAGGTGCTGGTGGTGGTGAATGCATCGCCTTTTCACCTGGGCAAAGGCGACGAGCGTGAGCTGGCCATGCGCGAACGGGTACGAGCCTGCGGCCTGCCGCTGGTGTACGCCCATTTGGTAGGCGGGCAAGACGAGGTGGTTTTTGAAGGGCGCTCTTTCGCCTTGAACGCAGACGGCAGCTTGGCCGCCCGTGCACCTAGCTTTGAGCCCTGTTTATTGGCACTCACCGTGCAGGCACCCAGCCTGCATATCAGCGGTGCAGTGGAACCGGAGCGCGACGCGGACGCCGACTTATGGGACGCTCTGGTGCTGGGCATACGCGATTACGTGGGTAAAAACGGCTTCCCAAGCGTCTTGCTGGGCCTGTCGGGTGGGATTGATTCCGCGCTGGTACTGGCGCTGGCGGTGGACGCGCTAGGGCCGGATCGGGTGCGTGTGGTGATGATGCCTTCGCCCTATACAGCAGACATCTCCTGTACCGACGCGCGCGACATGGCGCAGCGCGTGGGCGTGCGCTACGACGAGATTTCCATATGGCCTGCGGTGCAAGCCTTTCAAGCCAGCTTGGCGCCGGATTTTGCCGGTTTGAAAGAAGATGCGACCGAGGAAAACATTCAGGCCCGTATTCGCGGCGTGCTGCTGATGGCCTTGAGCAACAAGTTTGGCAGCCTGGTGTTGACCACGGGCAACAAAAGCGAGATGGCCACGGGCTACTGCACGCTGTACGGCGATATGGCGGGGGGCTTTGCGGCGATCAAGGATTTGCGCAAAACGGTGGTATTTCGGCTTGCCCATTGGCGCAACGCCCACAATCCGCACCAGACCTGTGACAACCCGATTCCGCAGCGCATTCTGACGCGCCCACCCAGCGCCGAATTACGGCCCGACCAAACAGACCAAGACAGCCTGCCGCCCTATGAGGTGCTGGACGCGATTTTGGAGCTGTACATGGAAAACGATAGCCGCATCGAAGACATCTTGGCTGCGGGCTTCTCGGTTCAAGATGTGGAACGTGTGACCTCTCTGCTCAAAAACAGCGAATACAAACGCCGCCAGGCGCCGCCGGGTATCCGGGTGACGCACCGGAGTTTCGGCAAAGATTGGCGCTACCCCATCACGAATAAGTTCCGGGCTTAAGGCGGCGGGTTCGTGTGGTTTTCATGAGCGGCCTGGTCAGCCAAAGCCCTCATGCGTCAGGCGTAAAACGCTGCCGCTACAGGGTGCCGCCACGGCTGAGCGGTGCCGCGCAGGGTTTTTGAGCCGCCAAGCCCCCGCGTGCGTGTGAAAATAGCGTGAGCAGGCCCCTAGGAGTACCTTGTGAAGCACATTACCGCCATCATCAAACCCTTTAAGCTGGAGGAGGTTCGAGAGGCTCTGGCCGTATTCGGAGCCACCGGCTTGACCGTGACCGACGTGAAAGGCTTCGGCCGCCAAAAAGGTCATACCGAGCTGTACCGTGGGGCGGAATATGTGGTCGATTTCCTGCCCAAGGTCAAGGTGGAGGTGGTGGTGCAGTCTGAGGACGCGGAGCGTTGCGTGGACGCCATCGTGCGCGCGGCGCGTACCGGGAAAATCGGTGACGGCAAAATTTTCGTCTCCGACGTGGAGCGGGTGGTGCGCATTCGCACCGGTGAGGAAGACCAAGCCGCTGTGTAGCCGCTGCGCGGCTGGGGTGAGGGCCCGTAGTACGGCTCTACTTGTGCAAATCGCGCTCGTCGGGCTCGTCTTTGGAGGTTGAGATGACGCTGGTTTGCAAGCCCTTGGCGCGCCGGTAGGCATAGACGGCATAGCCGCTGAAGCCGTAGGCAACGAAGAGGCCAAACAGCACCATGGGTGGGTGCAGATTCACCACACCAATGCCGACGGCGATGAGCACGATGACCCCAAAGGGCACGCTCTTTTTGACTTGCAGGTCTTTGAAGCTGTAGAACGGCACATTGGTCACCATAGTGAGTCCGGCATAAAGCGCCAGCGCAAACATCAACCAGGCCACTTGGGCGCCCGTGACGGCGTAAGCGTCCATGATCCAGATAAAGCCCGCTACCAGAGCCGCAGCAGCAGGCGAGGGCAGACCTTGGAAATAGCGTTTATCCACCACGCCAGTATTCACATTGAAGCGCGCCAAGCGCATAGCGGCACAGGCGCAATAGACGAATGCAGCAAACCAGCCCCAGCGGCCCAGCCCTTTGAGCGCCCATTCGTAAGCCATGAGCGCTGGCGCCGCGCCGAAAGACACCATGTCAGACAGCGAATCCATTTGTTCGCCAAAAGCGCTTTGGGTATTGGTCAGGCGGGCTACGCGGCCATCCAAACTATCCAGCACCATGGCCCAAAAAATGCCCTCTGCCGCCAAGTCGAAGTGACCGTTCATCGCCATCACGATGGCGTAAAAACCACCAAAAAGCGCGGCTAAGGTGAACAGGTTGGGGAGGATGTAGATGCCCTTGCGCCGCTTTTTGCCCCCCAGGGTGTCTGCGAGGGGAAGGCTTGCTTCGTCGCTGTCGTGCATGGTGGGGCTCCAGTTCAGTCGCGCAACAGGCTCACAGGGTCGCCAACACGGTGCGTGTGGCTGCTACCTTGTCACCTGGTGCGACTTTAACCGTTGCGTCAAGCGGCAGATACACATCGACCCGTGAGCCAAAGCGGATAAAGCCGTAACGCTGCCCGCGTTGCAGGCTGTCGCCCACCCGCACGTAGCACAGTATGCGCCGCGCAATCAGCCCCGCTACCTGAACCAGGGTGATGGTGCTGCCTTGCGCGTCAATGACGACCGCGTTGCGCTCGTTCTCCAGCGATGCCTTGTCCAGATCGGCGTTCAGAAACGAACCCGGAAAATAGCGCACTGCGGTGACGACACCGTCCACGCTGGCGCGGTTGCTGTGCACGTTGAACACGTTCATGAACACGCTCACCAGCACGGCATCCCGGTCGGCATAGGGGTCGCGGGCTTTTTCGATCTTGACGATGCGGCCATCAGCAGGTGAGAGCACCAAGCCGGGGGCGCTGGGCACCTGGCGTGGCGGGTCGCGGAAAAACTGAATCACGAAGACCGCGATCAGATCCAGCGGTAAGCCCCAGACCCAGCCGAGCAGCACATGGGCGGCCACGGCTGCGGCTAGCGCCAGCGCGATGTAGGGCCAGCCCTCGCGAGCCAGCAGGGGGTGCGGGTAGTTCATGCGCGTAGGCTCTAGTTGCGGGTTTGATCGACGAGCTTGTTTTTCTTGATCCAAGGCATCATCGCGCGCAGGGTTTCGCCTACGGTTTCAATGGCATGCTCGGACATTAAACGGCGCTTGCTGAGCAAGGTGGGTGCGCCCGCGCGGTTTTCCAAAATAAAGCTCTTGGCGTACTCACCGTTCTGGATCTCTTTGAGGCACTGGCGCATGGCGGCGCGCGTGGCATCGGTGACGATGCGAGGGCCGGTCACGTATTCACCGTATTCCGCGTTGTTGGAGATGGAGTAGTTCATGTTGGCAATACCGCCTTCATAAATCATGTCCACGATCAGCTTCAACTCGTGCAGGCATTCAAAATAGGCCATCTCGGGCGCGTAACCGGCTTCCACCAGGGTTTCAAAACCCGCTTTGATGAGTTCCACCGTGCCGCCGCACAGCACGGCTTGTTCGCCAAACAAGTCGGTTTCGGTTTCTTCGCGAAAGTTGGTTTCAATGATGCCGGCTTTGCCGCCGCCGTTGGCCATGGCGTAGCTCAGGGCCAAATCGCGGGTTTTGCCACTATGGTCTTGGTGCACCGCAATCAGGTGCGGCACGCCGCCGCCTTGCACATAGGTGCCGCGCACGGTATGGCCGGGGGCTTTGGGTGCGACCATCCACACGTCCAGATCGGCGCGGGGCTTGACCAGGCCGTAATGCACGTTAAAGCCGTGGGCGAATACCAGTGAGGCACCGGAGCGGATGTGGGGTTCTACATCCTGGGTATAGACCTGGGCAATCTGCTCGTCCGGCAACAGAATCATGACCACGTCAGCCGCTTTGACGGCTTCGGCGACTTCCGCCACTTGCAGGCCAGCTTTTTCCACCTTGGGCCATGAGGCGCCGCCCTTGCGCAGGCCCACCACCACTTTGACACCGCTGTCGTTCAGGTTTTGCGCGTGCGCGTGGCCTTGGGAGCCATAGCCAATGATGGCTACGGTCTTACCTTTAATGAGACTCAAATCACAGTCTTTGTCGTAATAAACCTTCATGGTTTCTCCTTGTGTTAATTGGGGTTGGGAAAGCAGCAGGGCGCTCAGGCCACGCGCAGGATTCTCTCGCCGCGGCCAATGCCGCAAGAGCCGGTGCGAACGGTTTCCAAAATGGCACTGTGGTCGATCGCCTGCAAGAAGGCGTCGTTCTTGCCTTTATCGCCGGTCAATTCCACGGTGTAGCTCTTGTCGGTTACGTCGATGATGCGACCGCGAAAAATATCCGCCATGCGCTTGAGTTCTTCACGCTCTTTGCCCACCGCGCGTACTTTGACCAGCATCAGCTCGCGCTCGGTGTAGGCGCCTTCGGTCAAGTCCACCACCTTGACGACCTCGATCAAGCGGTTCAAGTGCTTGGTGATTTGTTCGATCACGTCGTCGGATCCTGTGGTTTGTATCGTCATGCGCGACAGGCTGGCGTCCGCCGTGGGTGCTACGGTCAGGGATTCGATGTTGTAGCCCCGTGCCGAAAAAAGCCCGACCACGCGCGACAAGGCGCCGGGCTCGTTCTCTAGCAAAACAGCAATGATGTGTTTCATTTACAGATCCTCCGAGCCGAGCAGCATTTCGGTGATGCCCTTGCCGGCCTGAACCATGGGAAACACGTTTTCCGTCGGGTCGGTGCGAAAGTCCATGAACACCGTTCGGTCTTTCAGTCGGCGTGCCTCGCGCAAAGCGGGCTCTACGTCTTGCTGGCGCTCAATGAGCAGGCCCACATGGCCATAGGCTTCGGCCAGTTTGACGAAATTAGGCAAGGCGTCCATATAGCTGTGGCTGTAGCGGCCTTCGTACTCGACCTCTTGCCATTGCCGCACCATGCCCAGGTAGCGGTTGTTGAGTGCGACGACTTTGATCGGCGTGTTGTATTGCAAGCAGGTGGACAGCTCCTGGATGCACATTTGCACCGAGCCCTCCCCGGTGATGCAAAACACTTCGCTGTCTGGGCGCGCCAGTTTGATGCCCATGGCGTACGGAATACCCACGCCCATGGTGCCCAGGCCGCCTGAGTTGATCCAGCGCCGTGGCTGGTCAAACCGGTAGTACTGCGCGGCCCACATCTGATGCTGGCCCACGTCGGAGGTGATGTAGGCGTCGCTGTCACGTGTCATCTGCCACAGGGTTTCGACCACATACTGCGGTTTGATGACGCTGCCGTCTCCGCGCTCATATTGCAGGCAATTGCCGCTGCGCCAGTCTTCAATCGTCGCCCACCAGCTACCCAGTGCACTGGCATCGGGCTTGAGACCCGATTCGCGGATCATGCCGATCAACTCGGTCAGCACGTCTTTCACATCACCCACAATGGGTATGTCCACTTTGACGCGTTTGGAAATGCTGGACGGGTCGATGTCGATATGGATGATCTTGCGCTCGTTTTGCGCAAAATGCTTGGGGTTGCCGATCACGCGGTCGTCAAAGCGCGCACCCACCGCCAGCAACACGTCGCAATGCTGCATGGCGTTGTTGGCCTCCACCGTGCCGTGCATGCCCAACATGCCCAAAAATTTACGGTCACTGGCGGGGTAGGCGCCCAAGCCCATCAAGGTGTTGGTACAGGGGTAGCCCAGCATGTCAACCAAGCTGCGCAACGCTTCGGTCGCATTGCTCAGCAGCACGCCGCCACCGGTGTAGATGTAGGGACGCTTGGCCGACATCAGCAATTGCAGTGCTTTGCGAATTTGACCCCCATGGCCTCTGCGTACCGGGTTGTAGCTGCGCATGCGAACCGGTTTGATGTAGTCGGCGGCATCGAAATCGCATTTCTTCACCGATACATCTTTGGGGATATCCACCACCACCGGCCCCGGGCGGCCACTGCGGGCAATGTGGAATGCCTTTTTCAAGGTGTCGGCCAACTCGCGCACATCTTTCACCAGAAAGTTGTGCTTCACAATAGGGCGGGTAATGCCTACTGTGTCACATTCTTGAAATGCGTCCAAGCCTATGGCGTGCGTGGGCACTTGGCCGGTGATGATGACCATCGGAATGCTGTCCATATAGGCGGTCGCAATTCCTGTGACGGCATTCGTGACACCGGGGCCAGAAGTGACGAGTGCGCAGCCCACCTCACCGGTGGCCCGGGCGTAGCCGTCGGCGGCATGAACCGCCGCTTGCTCGTGCCGCACCAGCACATGCTGAATCGTGTCTTGCTTGTACAGCGCGTCGTAAATGTATAAAACCGCGCCGCCGGGGTAGCCCCAAAGATGGCGAACGCCCTCTAGCTGCAAGGCGCGCACCAAAATTTCCGATCCCATCAACTCGGATTCGATGGCCAAGGGAGGGGGAGGGCTTATTGTGGGCTCCGAGCCCACGGTGAGTGTATTCATGATGAACCTTTGAGAATTTCTCTAATGAAAAGCCTAGGGTGCTTCCGGGCCCAGTCTTGTGAACTGGGTTTAGAAACTTGAAGCCAGAACCATAGGCGGCTCCATCAGCCACCGGATCGAGACTCTTTTGCGCGTTTTGTCAACCAAACCCGCAATTATGCCCCTGTTCTGGAGGCCTGCGGCGCCCGCGCTGCAAGCCCTGTCCCTCCAACCGAAGTCGCCTAGGTCTGCTGCCCGTACGAGCCCACCCGGCGCCGCCTCGATGGCGCTGCGCAGCTTGTAAAAACAACGACAATCCGCGCAAACCTTTGCCTGCGGTTTCCAATTGGCCACCGAAAACGAACTTGCAGAATTCCTGAAAAGCGTAGAGAAGCGCGCCTTCAAGCGCAGCCTCTATCACGTGCGTGACGAAGACGCTGCGCTGGACATTGTTCAAGACAGTATGCTTAAGTTGGCCGAGCACTATGGCGATAAATCGCCCGCTGAATGGCCTATGCTGTTTCAGCGCATACTGTCCAACACCACGCTGGACTGGTTTCGCAGGCGTAAAACCCGGCGCGCGCTGTTTTCCAATATGAGTGAGTTGGAGTCATCGGAGGGCGAAGAAGACTTCGATTTTTTAGAACATGCGGTCTCGACAGACGACGGTCAAGCCACCGAAAGCGCGGAATCCCGAATCGACCGCGCACAGATCTTGCGTGCGATAGAAGCAGAGATCGCCGAGTTGCCTTTGCGTCAACGAGAAGCCTTCTTGATGCGTTATTGGGAGGAATTAGACGTTGCCGAGACCGCCTCGGCGATGGGCTGCTCAGAAGGCAGCGTTAAAACGCATTGTTCCAGGGCGGTCGCTGCCTTGAGTAAGGCCTTACGGGCAAAAGGATTTCAGCCATGAACCTGTCACACCAACACACCTCAGATTTGATGCAAGACCGCCTGGGCCTCAAGCTGGCTTCCTACCTGTCACTCGGTTCTGATGAATTGTCCTACGAGGCTACTGAGCGCTTGCGCGCAGCTCGCGTCCGGGCATTGGCAGCGCGCAAACGCCCGCAAACGCAAACCGCAGTGGG
>Ga0136644_10002798_pt1 | contig 13193 bp, 10 predicted proteins | sample C_130820_EF_Meta_FD_94780 | JGI IMG/M metagenome (GOLD analysis project Ga0136644, IMG submission 94780) | Freshwater microbial communities from Lake Croche, Canada to study carbon cycling - C_130820_EF_MetaG (v2) (version 2) | ecosystem: Environmental > Aquatic > Freshwater > Lake | place... | reverse complement strand
GCGAGGATCTGCCCGATCTCAGGGCTGCTGAAGTAGTGCCACAGCCCGTCGCTGCAGCACATCACGCAGTCGCCAGGCTGCAAGCGCTCGGTTTGCGTGATGGCTAATGGGGGATCCTGAACCGTCCCTAGGCAACCGGTCAGCAGGTTCGACTGAGGGTGGCTTTGCGCTTCGTCCTCGCTCAACTGACCTTCGTCGACGAGGCGCTGCACATAGGAGTGATCGCTGGTTCGCGTGAGCAGTTCGCGGCCACGGTAGTGGTACACACGCGAGTCGCCCGCATGGGCCAGGTGGCAGTCAAGATTGGGGCTGATGAGAAAGGCAGCCAGCGTGCTGTGAGGCTCTTCCTCTGAGGTGATGGCCGTCAACTTGATCATCAGGTGGGCTTCCATGACCAACTGTTTCAGCGCTTCCGCCGGTTTGTCACGGCTGGGCGAAAAGCGCTCGAACAGTTGCTGCGCCGTCAGCACCACCTGATCGGATGCCTTGCGCCCACCGCTCTTGCCACCCATGCCGTCGGCCAGCACACCCAGCGCGCAACCCGCCACGTCCTTGTGGGCAATGAAGGCGGTCTGATCCTGCTGATAGGCGCGGTCTCCGCTGTGGATGGCGGTGGCCGCGGACAGGCGATGGCCCTGCGCTGAGGAGGTGGAAGACATGAACCGAGACTATAGACTCGGCAGCCTTCCCGCATGCCATCGCGCACCATCTTTGCTCTCAGAAACCTCTGAATTGACGCCCCTTCAGACTGCCGTGAAGCAGGCGTTTTCGGGCGTCGGCAGCTTGTCGCAGGCTGATCCTCACTACACCGAGCGCGAGGTCCAGATCCGCATGGCGCTCGAGGTGGCGGCCGCCATCGACGAGCGGCGCGCGTTGGTGGCCGAAGCGGGCACCGGCGTGGGCAAGACCTTCGCGTATCTGGTGCCCACCTTGCTGTCGGGTGCTCGCGCCCTGATCAGCACCGCCACCAAGAGCCTGCAGGACCAGCTCTTCCTGCGCGATCTGCCTCGCTTGCGCAGCGCGCTGCAGTTGTCGACCAGCGTGGCGCTGCTCAAGGGCCGCTCCAGCTATCTGTGCATCCACCGCATGAGTCTGGCACGTCATGTGGCCGATCCGGGGGATCGCTGGACGGTGCGCGCGCTCAGCCGCATCGAGGCCTGGGCGCAGTCCACGCACACCGGAGATCTGGCTGAAATCGACGGGCTCGACGAGCGCAGCAGTGCCATCGCGCTGGTCACCTCGACGCGTGAAAACTGTCTGGGCAGCGAGTGCCCAAGCTACCGCGACTGCCATTTGATGAAAGCGCGTCGAGACGCGATGGCCGCCGATGTGGTGGTCGTCAACCATCACCTGTTCTTTGCCGACATGAGTCTGCGCGAATCGGGGGTTGCCGAACTGTTGCCCAGTGTCGAGGTGGCGGTGTTTGACGAGGCCCACCAGTTGCCCGAGGCGGGAGTGGCCTTTCTGGGCGTCACGCTGACCAGCGGTCAGTTGATCGATGCGGCGCGCGACATGCTTGGCGCTGGATTGCAGCACGCGCGCGGGCTGGCCGCCTGGCAGGATCTGACAGCAGCCTGTGACCATGCGGCGCGCGAGCTGCGCATGGTGTGCGGTGGCGACGCCGCTTCGAGATCGAGCCGGGGTTCGCTCAAGTTGCGCTGGGAAGAGCGCTCGATGGTGCCGGCCTTCAGCGATGCTTTGACGCAGATCGGCGTGGCTTGCCACGCGGCCCATGCCGCGCTCGAGACGGTGAGCGAATTGGCGCCCGACTTTCCGAAGCTGGCCGACCGCATGGCGCACCTGCACGACATGAGCACGCGCTTTTCGCAAGATGCGCAGCCACAGCAGGTGCGCTGGATCGAGTTGACCACGCATCAATGCCGTCTGGTCGAATCGCCCCTCGACATCCGTGAGGCGCTCACCGCACAGATGGCGGCTGCGCCCAAGGCCTGGATATTCACCTCGGCCACCTTGGGCGAAGACGACAGTCTGTCGTGGTTCACCGAACCGGCGGGGTTGGGGGGTGTTCGCACCATGCGTGCGGGCAGCCCTTTCAATTACGCCGAGCACGCGCGCCTGTACGTGCCGACCCAGTTTCCCAAGCCCAGTGATTCAAGCCACACGGCTGCGGTCGGGCGGCTTGCCGCGGGTTGCGCACGCGCGCTGGGTGGCCGCACCTTCGTGCTCACCACCACCTTGCGTGCCTTGCAGTCCCTGGGCGAGCAGCTGCGCTCGGGGTTCGACGCCAACGGCGACGACATCGCGGTGCTGGTGCAGGGGCAACTGCCCAAGCGGCAGTTGCTTCAAATGTTCCTGTCTCAGCCCCGCGCGGTGCTGGTGGGTTCGCAGACTTTCTGGGAAGGCATCGACGTGCCGGGAGAAGCGTTGCAGTGCGTGCTGATCGACAAGCTGCCGTTTCCGCCTCCGAACGACCCGCTGGTCGAGGCGCGTGTGAAGCGCATTGAAAGCCAGGGCCGCAGCGCTTTTGGCGAGTACTTCCTTGCCGAGACCGCGGTATCGCTCAAGCAGGGTGCCGGACGGCTGATTCGCAGTGAAACCGATCGGGGTTTGCTGGTGGTGTGCGACCCGCGCATGACGACCATGAACTACGGGCGCCGACTTCGAGATGCATTGCCCGCGATGACACGCATCGATACCGAACAGCAAGCCTTCGACTGGTTGAATCAACTCGCCCAAGCCCGCTGAGCTGCGCGGACGGCAAGGAACTCAGGCCGAAGCGATCACCACACCTGCCACCACGACCGCTTGGTGGCTTTGAGACCCTCGCCGGCCAGCAGTTCGCTGTCAGGATAGTTGGTTCGAAACACCCGTTCGGCGTCGTCGCGCAGCTGGTCTAGCCCCAACTTCTCGTAACAGTGCCACAAGATGGACAAGGCTTCCTCGGTCGAGGGCGATTGCTGGAATTCCTGAATGGCTTGCTGCGCCCGATTGGCAGAAGCCACATAGGCGCCACGGCGGTAGTAGTAGCGGGCCACGTGGACCTCGTAGGCGGCCAGCATGTTCGAGATGTAGTCCATCCGAACCTGCGCCTCGGCGGTGTAGCGCGAGTCCGGGTACTGCTCGACCAGTTGCTTGAAGGCCTGAAACGATTCGCGTGCGGCCAGTTGATCCCGCTCGGACAGATCCTGTTGGGACAGTTTGCCCAGGAAGCCGAGGTCGTCGTTGAAGTTGATCAACCCCTTAAGGTACAGCGCGTAGTCGATCCCCGGGCTGGAGGGATAAAGCTTGATGAAGCGTTCGATGGTCGCCAGAGCCGGGGCTCGCTCGCCTTGCAGGTATCGAAGGTAGGCGCCCTCGAGCAGCGCCTGCTGCGACATCAGGGTGCCAGCGCCCTTTCCTTCGAGCGCCTCGAACATCTTGGACGCTTTTTCGTAGTTCCCGGCCTCCTGTTCGGACTTGGCTTCCGAGAAGAGTTTTTCTGGTGACCAGTCAGCGTACTCGTTGGTGGGCTTGGAACTGCAGCCCGACAGCACGACCAGCAGGGCCAAACAGCCTGCACCCAGCGTGGCGGACCAGCGGGACTGAACAGAAAGAAGACGCGGAAAATTCATGGGTCGACAATGCCGGTGATGCACCGGGACTCCATACAAAAATGAGAGACGAGTATACGGTCGGGGTCTGCGCTGAAGGCTTGCCAACGCCGGGGGACGACGCTTGCGAAGATGACCCCGGCCATGGGGCTGAACGCCGGCAAATAACGGTGCCCGCCGAGCTGCACGCCTCGCGGCTCGACAAGGTGCTGGTCACGCTGGCCGCAGAGTTTTCACGCAACCACCTGCAGGGCTTGATTGCGCAAGGGCATGTGCGGGTGGGGGATGTGGTGCAGTCGTCGGCCTCGCGAAAGCTGCTCGCCGGCCAGGTGGTGGCTGTCGAATTGGTGCCGACCCAGGAAAGTCAGGCCTTCAAACCTCAGCCGATGGAACTTGTCATCGTGTTCGAGGACGAGCATCTTCTGGTGGTCAACAAGCCCGCCGGACTGGTGGTGCATCCGGCCGCAGGCAACTGGTCCGGCACCCTGCTCAACGGATTGCTCGCGCATCACTCGGCGGCGTCGACCCTGCCTCGAGCGGGCATCGTGCACCGACTCGACAAGGACACCTCGGGGTTGATGGTGGTGGGCAAGACGCTGGCGGCCGTGACGGCGCTCACGCGGCAGATCGCGGCTCGCGATGTGCACCGCATCTATCTCGCCCTGTGCCACGGCAGGATGGATCTCGCATCGCAGCGCATCGAGGCGCCGATCGGGCGCGATCCGCGTTCACGCATCCGCATGGCGGTGGTGGGATCTGGCAAGCCCGCCATGACCGATGTGCAAAGACTCGCGGTCTGGCAGGATGCCGACGGCGCATGGGTCAGCGCGGTTCGTTGCAAGCTGGGCACCGGACGCACGCATCAGATCCGGGTGCATCTTTCGTCGGTGGGTCATCCATTGCTGGCCGATGTGACCTATGGCGGCGTCGAGCGCCTGGGCCTCAAGCGCCAGGCGCTGCACGCGACGCGGCTGGGTTTCGCGCATCCCGCGAGCGGCGAGGCGATGACGTTCGAGGCTGCGCTGCCGCCCGATCTGCAGCAGGCATGGATGCAAGTCAGCTCTGGTGAATAGGGGTCGCTGACTCCGCTACACTGCGGGGCCCTGACGTCGATGAGATGTGAACGGTTCAAGAAGCCCGGCACCGACTCAGCAGCCTTTGCAAGAAACACCAACGCGATAGTCGATCGCGAGGTGCGGCAAGGCCCAAGCCCTCCAGCCCCTGCGTGCCCGTGGAAAGTACCCCGATCCGGGGTCCCACGCAGCAAAGCGGCTGATGAGAAAGATCCAAAACTTCCACCGTCGAGATCCGGTGGAGAACGGTCGTAGTCATGAATGTCCAGGATGCGAAGCGCGTCCTCGAAACCGCGCTCATCTGTGCTCGAGAGCCGCTCGCCGATCGCGAGATGCGCGCGTTGTTTGCCGACGAGATCGGCGCTGATGGGGTTCAGGCCTTGCTTGATGAACTGACCATCGATTGGCAGGACCGAGGCGTCGAGCTGGTGCGCGTGTCAACGGGCTGGCGTTTCCAAAGCCGCCCCGAGATGCATGAGTTTCTTGATCGCCTCAACCCTGAAAAGCCGCCGAAGTACTCGCGTGCGGTGATGGAGACCTTGGCCATCATTGCCTACAGACAGCCGGTCACGCGAGGCGACATCGAAGACATTCGCGGCGTCGCCGTGGCCAGCCAGATCGTCAAGCAACTCGAGGATCGAGGCTGGGTCGAGGCGATCGGCTACCGCGAGGCGCCCGGCCGGCCGGCGCTGCTGGCGACCACGAGAGCCTTTCTCGATGACCTGGGGCTTGCGAGCCTGGACGCGCTGCCCCTGATCGAGGGCCAAGGGCTCGGACAGATGCCCTTGGTCGAATCCGCTGAAGATCTTTTGCCGCGACAAGCCCTGTTGATCGACGACGACCCCACCAACGAACTGCCCATCGCGGCAGACCCCAGACCACCGACCCCTGAAGACGATTCAGCCTCGGCTGCAGAACCTATGGAACGCAACGAATGAACGACACCCCCGAACACACAGCCGATGGCGACGAAAACGCCGAGGCACCTTCTCAAGCCCAAGGCGAGGTCGTGCCCAAGCCGGCAAGCCGCAGACGTGCCCCGAAACCAGCGCTCGCGGCTGTCGAATCTGCAGAACCGGCGGACCTGCCCCCAGCGGCTCCTGAACTGGCGACGCAAGACGTGGAGGTCGCTGCTGCGCAGGAGTCGGCTGATGAAGATGATGAGGCTGTCGAGCCGTCAGGCCCGCTCGTCGAGCCCGCAGTGGCAGCAGAGGTGTTCGCCCAGGTTCTGTCAGGAGAGTTCGATATCGAGCCGCCAGAAGAGCCCGAGGCAGCGCCCTATCCCAAGCGAGTGCTGCGCCCGGAGCCCGAGGCGCCCAAGCTGCACAAGGTGCTGGCCCAGTCGGGCATCGGCTCGCGCCGTGACATGGAGCAGGCCATCGCCGATGGCCAGGTCGAGGTCAACGGTCAGCCTGCGCACACCGGCCAGCGGGTTTCCTTTGGAGACCAGGTCAAGGTCAATGGCAAGCCGGTTCGAATTCGCATCATCCCGCCGCCGCCTCGCATCATTGCGTATCACAAGCCCACCGGTGAGGTGGTAACCCATGACGACCCCGAGCATCGCCCGACCGTCTTCCGCCGCTTGCCACGACTGCCGCATGGCAAGTGGCAGTCGGTAGGCCGGCTCGACATCAACACCGAGGGTCTGCTGCTGTTCACCAATTCCGGTGAGCTGGCGAATCGGCTGATGCACCCGCGCTTTGGCGTGGAGCGCGAGTACGCGGTGCGAGTCCTGGGCACGCTCGATGCCGAATCGAAGGCGATGCTGCTCGAAGGTGTGGCCATCGATGGGCAGCCGGCCAGTTTCCGCTCGATCGAGAACGGTGGCGGCGAGGGCCTCAATCACTGGTATCGCGTCGTCATCACCGAAGGTCGCAACCGCGAGGTGCGAAAACTCTTCGAGGCGGTCGACCTCACGGTCAGCCGTCTGATCCGCATCCGCTATGGCTGCGTGGTCTTGCCACGTGGCCTCAAGCGTGGTGTGTGGGTCGATCTGGAAGATGGCGACGTGCGTGCCATCCGGCGTCTGGCTGGCGGAGAGACCGAGGGCGCGCCCCGCGAAGGGCGTGGCGCCGGGCGCGATAACCCGCGTGACAACCCGCGCGACAGCAACGCCCGTCCGCCGCGCGGGCGCGACAAGCCTGCCCAGGCCGAGCGCCGCAACGACAGGCCGCCACGTGCGGCTGCCGATCGCGACCGCCCGCAAAACGAGCCTCGTGGACCGCGCCCAGCCGCAGCTGAAGCACCGATGCGTGCCGACCACGCCACAGCCGAAGATCGTCCGCCGCGCAATGACGACCTTGATGACGATTTCGATCCCTCGCGCATTCCCAACCCGCTGGAGCAGACCTTCGACAAGCGCTTCGTGCAGAACCCGCGCAGCCCGGCTGGTGGAAGGGGCTTTCGCAGCGGTGGCGGTGGTTTCGGTGCGGGTGGCAGCGCACCGCCAGCCTCACCCAAGAAAGGTGATGGCCCTCGACAGCCCGATCCGATGCAGACCTCGGTCGGCTACATCGGCGCAGATGCCTTCCATCGCAAGGGCCCTCGGGGTGGTGGTGGCGGCGGTGGCCAAGGCGGCGGTCGCGGTGGCAGCCGAGGGGGTAATTTCGGCGGTGGCGGCGGTGGGGGTGGCCAAGGCGGCGGCGGTGGTCGTCGTGGACGCTGATTGAGCGAGCCGCCACAGTAGAATTCAAGGCTTTTTTACAGACTTTATTTCACAGGAATTGATCTCATGGCCATCGAACGCACGCTTTCCATCATCAAGCCCGACGCAGTCGCCAAGAACGTCATCGGCCAGATCTACACCCGCTTCGAAGCAGCAGGCCTCAAGGTGATTGCAGCGCGCATGGCACATCTCTCGCGCGGCGAGGCCGAGGCCTTTTACGCCGTGCACAAGGCGCGTCCCTTCTTCAAGGATCTGGTCGACTTCATGATTTCCGGCCCGGTCATGATCCAGGCCCTTGAGGGCGAGAGCGCCATCAGCAAGAACCGCGATCTGATGGGTGCCACCGATCCCAAGAAGGCCGACAAGGGCACCATCCGCGCCGATTTCGCAGACAGCATCGATGCCAATGCCGTGCACGGATCGGACGCAGCGGACACCGCCGCACAAGAGATCGCCTTCTTCTTCCCCGGCGCGAACGTCTACTCCCGCTGAGCCTTCGAACGAACGGCCAAACGGGCCTGCCATGACCGCCGTCAACCTGCTCGACTTCGATCTGGCCGGACTGACGGCGTACTGCGAGCAACTCGGCGAAAAGCCGTTCAGGGCAACACAGCTTTTCCGCTGGATCCATCAGCGCGGCGCCTGCGACTTTTCGCAGATGTCCGATCTGGCCAAGTCGCTGCGCACGCGACTTGGCGGCGTGGCCGAAGTTCGTGTGCCGGCGGTGCTCAGCGAGCAGGCCTCGGCCGACGGCACGATCAAATGGTTGTTCGATGTCGGTGGTGGCGATGCGGTCGAAACCGTGTTCATCCCCGAAGATGACCGCGGCACGCTTTGCGTGTCGTCGCAGGCCGGTTGTGCGGTCGGCTGCCGTTTTTGTTCGACCGGCCACCAGGGCTTCAGTCGCAATCTGAGTACCGCCGAAATCGTCGGCCAGTTGTGGTTTGCCGAGCATCACCTTCGCACCAGACTGCACCTTCCCGAAGGGACTCGCGCGATCACCAACGTGGTGATGATGGGCATGGGCGAGCCGCTGCAGAACTATGCCGCGCTGCTGCCCGCGCTGCGCGTCATGCTCGATGACCACGGCTACGGCCTGTCGCGCCGCAGGGTCACCGTGTCGACCTCGGGCGTGGTGCCCATGATGGACCGATTGCGCGAGGACTGTCCGGTGGCACTTGCGGTGTCGCTGCACGCGCCTGGCGATGCGCTGCGTGATGATCTGGTGCCTCTCAACTGCAAATATCCGCTGGCCGAGTTGCTCGCGGCGTGCGCGCGGTATCTGCGGTCGGCCCCGCGCGACTTCATCACCTTCGAGTACTGCATGCTCGATGGCGTCAACGATACGCTCGAGCATGCCGAGCAACTGGTCAGGCTGGTGCGAGGTGCGGCCAGCGAGCCCGTGTCCTGCAAGTTCAACCTGATCCCGTTCAATCCCTTCGCGGCTTCAGGCTTGCTGCGCAGTCCGCGTGATCGAGTGGCCGAGTTCGCGCGGGTGCTGCAAGACGCCGGCATCGTGACCACCATCCGCAAGACGCGTGGTGACGACATCGATGCTGCATGTGGTCAGTTGGCCGGAGAAGTTCAGGACCGCACGCGTGTCGGGCAGCGGATTGCGAACCGTTTGCCGATACCCATCATTGCGGTGGATGCCACAGCGCTTCGTGTCGCTGCGGTGGTGAGTGTTGAAGGCCGCGCATGACGAGGATTTCTGGCGTCTTGATGTGTGTGTTGCTGTTGACGGGTTGTGTGCATCGCAGCACGGAAGGCGTTCCGGGGCTGCCGTCTGTATCTGTCACTGACTCCAAGGATCGCATCACTGCGTCGGACGAGCCGGAGTCGTCCAAGCGAGCACGCATTCGTCTGGAACTGGCGGGCACTTATTTCGACCGAGGGCAGATGACCACCGCGCTGGACGAGGTCAAACGCTCGATTGCCGCCGATCCCAACGTGGCAGCCGCCTTCAACCTGCGCGGTTTGATCTACGCGAATCTGGGCGACAGCCGACTGGCTGAGGAGAGTTTCAGGCGTGCGCTGCAGTTGGACCCGCGTGACACCGACGCCATGCAGAACTACGGCTGGTACCTGTGCCAGCAGTCGCGATTCGACGAGGCAGACGCGTTGTTTGTGCGCGCCTTGAAATCTCCGCAGTTCCGCGACAGCCCGCGCACCCTGCTGACCCAGGGTGTGTGCCAGGCGCGTGCCGGCAAGCTCGACGACGCCGAGCGCACGCTGGTTCGAGCCTTCGGTCTCGAGCCTGGCAACCCGGCCATTTCGGTCAACCTCAGCGAGGTCCTCTACAGAAAGGGCGAGTTCGATCGAGCTCGTTTTTACATTCGGCGGGTAAATTCCTCACCCGAATCCGTCAGCGCGCAGACTCTGTGGCTGGCCATTCGAATCGAGAACAAGCTTGGCAATCGAGGTGGCGTGGCGAGCCTTGGAGATCAGTTGCGCAACAAATTCGCGCAGTCTCCCGAGGCCGCCTCGCTTGCAGAGGGTCGTTTCGATGAGTGAGCACGACACAGCCGTCGACCCGGGGCGCAAGAGCGCGGGAACCATGTTGCGCGAGGCGCGACAGGCCCGCGGTGTGCACATTGCCGCGCTTGCGGTGGCCATCAAGGTTTCGCAGAAAAAACTCGAGTTGCTTGAGCAGGACCGCGTGTCCGAGCTCCCGGATGCGACCTTCGCACGTGCGCTGGCTCAGACCATGTGCCGCAGCTTGAAGATCGATCCGGCCCCTGTGCTGGCGGCGTTGCCTCAGGTTTCAGGCTGCCGGCTTGAGTCGGTGGACGAGGGCATCAAGCTGCCCTTTCGCGACCGCCCAGGTCGCCATGAACCGGCGTCATGGTCAGCCCTGCTGTCGCCGGCGGTCTGGGTGCCTGCGCTGATCGTCTTGGGTGCTGTTTTTGTTTACCTCATGCCCGAGGGGTGGGCCGAGCGATTGCGGAGCGTCCCGCTGGGCCAGGATGCGACGCCCTTCGTGGTTCGGCCTGCGGCATCATCGGTTGAACCGTCTTTGGAGCCCGCATCTGCCGCGGTAGCTTCAGTCGAAGCTTCGGCACCGGACCTTGCACCGATCGAATCCTCTGTGGCCGGTTCGGTGGTGGAAACCGTTCATTCGGTGCCGATTGAAGCCAAGTTGCCAGAGCCTGCTGCGTCAGCGGCCAGCACGGGTCCTTTGCAGATGAAAGTCACCGAGCCCTCATGGGTTGAGGTGGTAGATGCACGCTCGCAGGTTCTTCTGTCTCGCGTCTTGCAGCCCGGCGAAACGGTGGCGCTCGACGGCGCGATGCCGCTGCGTGTCAAAGTGGGAAATGCGGCGGGCACGCAGTTGTCGTTTCGAGGCGTGGCCGTGGATTTGGCCGCATCGACGCGGGATAACGTGGCGCGGCTCGAACTCAAATAGGGGGCTTGAAGATGGACCTTTTTGCCAACGACGAATTCATCGAGCCGGCTCGCCCGGCTGCCAAGCGCACACGGCAAGCCGAGGTGCGCTGGGGTTCCCGCGTGGTGACCATAGGCGGCTCGGCCCCGGTTCGTGTGCAGTCGATGACCAATACCGACACCGTTGACGTGATTGGCACTGCGATCCAGGTTAAGGAACTGGCGGTGGCGGGGTCGGAGTTGGTACGCATCACGGTCAACACCCCCGAGGCTGCCGCGGCGGTGCCGCACATTCGCGAGCAGCTCGACCGCATGGGCATTGACGTGCCGCTGGTGGGTGACTTTCACTACAACGGCCACCGCTTGCTCAGCGAGCACCCGGCTTGCGCCGAAGCGCTGTCGAAATACCGCATCAATCCTGGCAACGTCGGCAAGGGTGACAAGGGCGACCGGCAGTTTGCGCAGATGATCGAAATCGCCGCGCGCCATGACAAGGCGGTGCGCATTGGCGTCAATTGGGGCAGCCTCGATTCCGACTTGCTGGCCCAGATGATGGATGACAACGCCCGGCTGCCCCAGCCCCGCGAGCCGCAGCAGATCATGTACCGCGCGCTCATCACATCGGCGATCACCTCGGCGCGGCGGGCTGAGGAACTGGGCTTGCGTGGTGACCAGATCATCCTGTCTTGCAAGATGTCGGGTGTTCAGGATCTGGTCAGCGTCTATCGCGCGCTGGCCAAGCGCTGCGATTACGCGCTGCACCTCGGCCTGACCGAAGCCGGCATGGGCACCAAGGGCACGGTGGCCTCGGCCGCAGCACTCGCGTTGCTGCTGCAAGATGGCATTGGCGACACCATCCGTGTGTCGCTGACTCCCCAACCTGGCGAGGCGCGCACGCAGGAAGTGGTGGTGGCGCTCGAGGTGCTGCAGTCGCTGGGCTTGCGCTCGTTCAACCCCAGCGTCACTGCTTGCCCGGGTTGTGGACGCACCACCAGCACCACGTTCCAGGAACTCGCCAAGCAGATCGACGATCACCTGCGTGCGCAGATGCCGGTATGGCGTGCGCGCTACCCGGGTGTCGAGTCGATGAAGGTGGCGGTGATGGGGTGCATCGTCAACGGCCCCGGCGAAAGCAAGCATGCCGACATCGGCATCAGTCTGCCGGGCACCGGAGAGGCGCCGGCGGCTCCCGTGTTCATCGATGGTGAAAAAGCTCTGACTCTGCGTGGTGAACGCATCGCCGAGGAATTCCATGCGCTGGTCGAGGCTTACATCGAAAAAAGATACGGGGCACCCGCCGAGGCCGTGAGCTGAACGGCGACGGGCCCTGCGCGGCGAGTCGAATCTGATTTGCCAGTGATCCGTGAGTCCCCGCGCATCGCGGCGGCCGAGCACTGAACCACCGAGAACGCAATGAGCGAAACCATCAAGGCCGTCAAAGGCATGAACGACATCCTGCCTCCCGAGTCGGCGCGGTGGGACTGGCTCGAGGAGCGTGTGCGCTCGCTGATGTCTCGCCATGGCTATGTGGGCGTGCGCACGCCCATCGTCGAACCGACAGCACTGTTCGTGCGCGGGCTGGGCGAAGTCACCGACATTGTCGAAAAGGAGATGTACTCGTTCGAGGACTCGATGAACGGCGACCGGCTCACGCTGCGTCCGGAAAACACCGCTGGCGTGGTGCGGGCCATCACCGAGCATTCCCTGCTGCGCGATGGGGGCAAGCGCCTTTATTACATCGGCCCGATGTTTCGCCACGAGCGGCCGCAAAAGGGCCGCTATCGGCAGTTCCATCAGGTGGGCGCCGAGGCGCTGGGCTATGCCGGCCCCGATGTGGATGCCGAACTGATCCTGATGTGTCGCATGCTGTGGCGCGAGCTCGGTCTGGTCGAGGGGCGCGATGTACGGCTCGAGATCAACAGCCTCGGCCAGCCCGACGAAAGACGCGCGCATCGCGAAGCCTTGATCGCGCACTTTGAGGCTCATGCCGAACGGCTCGACGATGATGCCAAGCGCCGCCTGCACAGCAATCCACTTCGCATCCTTGACACCAAAAATCCTGCGATGCAAACGTTGGTGGACAGCGCGCCGCAACTGATGTCGTTCCTGGGCACCGAATCGCTGACGCATTTCGATGCGGTTCGCGCATCGCTCGATGCCGTCGGGCTGGCCTATCGCGTCAATCCGCGCCTGGTGCGCGGCATGGACTACTACAACCTCACCGTGTTCGAATGGGTCACCGAGCGTCTCGGCTCGCAAGGCACGGTGTGTGGCGGCGGGCGCTATGACACGCTGATCGAGCAGCTGGGCGGAAAGCCGGCGCCGGCCGTGGGCTGGGGTCTGGGTATCGAGCGTTTGCTGTTGCTGCTGCAGGAAGCGGGAGTCGATGCCCCCGAAGTGCGGCCCAACGCCTATGCGGTGGTCACTGCGGCTGGCTCGATGCCAGTGGCGCTGCGCACCATCGATGCACTGCGCGCGTGTGGCGTGTCGGTGTTGATGAATGCCTCGGGGCGCGAGGGC
>Ga0136644_10002797_pt1 | contig 13194 bp, 13 predicted proteins | sample C_130820_EF_Meta_FD_94780 | JGI IMG/M metagenome (GOLD analysis project Ga0136644, IMG submission 94780) | Freshwater microbial communities from Lake Croche, Canada to study carbon cycling - C_130820_EF_MetaG (v2) (version 2) | ecosystem: Environmental > Aquatic > Freshwater > Lake | place... | reverse complement strand
GGCCGCCCGGGCGAAGAACCAGCACCGCGATCAGCACCACGAAGGCCGCTGCCGTGGTGTAGGCCGGAGAGACCATGGCGCCGAAAAATGCGGTGAACAGGCCCAGTGCGATGCCGGCCAGATAACTGCCGGTGACACTGCCGATACCGCCCAGCACCACCACCACGAAGGTCATGATCACTTCGTCAAACCCCATCGAGGTCAGAATCGGGGTGCGCGGTCCGACCATGGCGCCGGCAAAGGCCACTGCAGCGCCCTCGAAGGCAAACACGCCGAGATAGACATTGCGCACATTCACGCCGGCGAGTTCGGCAAGCTTGGGATCTTCGGCCACCATGCGCACCAGCCGACCGATCCGGGTGCGGTCGATGATCAGCTTGAGCACGATGAACTCGACGATCGCGACCACGATGATCGCGGCATCCTGCCAGGTCAGCCAGAGATCGCCGAAAGCGATTTCTTTCGATGACAGCGGCGTATCGAGGATCTGGCCGGTCGAGCCAAAAAACAGCGCCGCCGCGCCATGCAGCACATAGCCGAAACCGAGCGTCATGATCATGATCGAGACCAGGTTCTGCTCGAACGTGGCCTGCAGCATGATCCGCTGCATCAGCAGGCCGACCAGCACGCCAACCACGATGGCGATTGGAATCGCCACCAGGTAGGGCATACCGAGAGTGGCGATTGCAAACCAGGTCACGAAGGCGCCAAGCATGTACATCTGCCCATGGCCGAAATTGACCAGACGCGCCACACCGAGCAGCACGGTCCAGCCGATCGCGACCAGCGCGAAGGCATGGCCCATGACGAGGCCATTAATCAGTTGCTGTCCGAAATTCATGTGCTGCTGGCTCCGAGATAGGCCTGCGCGATACGCGGGTCGTTTCGCATGGCGTCAGCGGGCCCCTGCGCGACCACCCGGCCGCGCTCCAGAAGCACCAGCCGATCGACGACGTCGATGGCGGCGCGAACATTCTGCTCGACCAGCAGCACCGCCAGCCCGGTTGATGCAAGCGTTCGCATGGTCTGCAGAACGGTCGAGACCAGACGCGGCGCCAACCCGATGGACGGTTCATCGAGCATCAGCGCTCGCGGACCCAGCATCAGCGCACGACCGATCCCAAGCATCTGACGCTCGCCGCCCGACAGTTGCGAGCCGAGGTGATTGCGACGTTCACTCAATCGCGGGAAGAGTTCGAAGACCGCCTCGCGATCGTAGAAGCGGCGATCGGCATCCTGGCTCATGCCGACCAGCGAGCTCAGATTCTCATCGACCGTCATCTCGCCGAACACCAGCTTGCCTTCCGGCACCAGCAGCAGTCCGGCGCGGGCACGCTCATGGGGCGGCATCGCACTCAGGTCGACACCATCGAGCATGACCTGCCCGCTGACTCGCGGAGCACCCCGCGACCAGCCGGCCAGCGCATTGACCAGGGTCGACTTGCCGGCGCCATTGGCACCGACCACCCCGAGCACTTCGCCACGCCGCACGTCAATCTGCTCGATCGACAGGGCGGTGTTGCCGGCATAAGCCACCTTCAGGTCGCTGGCCCGAAGCACAAACGACTCGCTGCGATCACTCATTCGGTGCGTCCCAGGTAGGCCTCGAGCACCGCGGGATCGCGCTGAACCTCGGCCGGCGTCCCATTGGCGATGCAGCGCCCCTGCTCGAGCACGACGATGCGATCGGCCACCGCCATGATCAGATCCATGTGATGCTCGATGACGACCAGGGCGAGCCCCTCGCGCTTGAGCGACAGCAACAGCTGAATGAGCCGCTCCATGTCGTCGCCGCCCAGCCCGGCCCCCGGCTCATCAAGCAGCAGGACTTTCGCGCCAGTCCCGAAGGCGAGCGCGACCGACAACATCCGCTGAGTGCCATAGGGCACGGCGGTCGGCATTCGGTCGTGATACTCGCGGCCGATACCGAAGCGTTCAAGGGTCGCGACCGCAACGTGCGATGCCTGCTGACGCCGACGAGCCGCCGCCCAGGGCGTGAGGATGCTCGAGAGCAAGCCGCTGCCGTGATCATCGTTCATCACAGCCAGCATGTTTTCGAGCACCGTCAGGTCATGGAAGAAGGCATTTTGCTGAAACGCTCTTTTCAGACCACGCTCTGGCAAGCGATGCGACGCCACTGAGCTCACATCTTCGCCACGCAGATGAACCGTGCCGGCGCGGCTCACCATCGCGGTCACCGCGTCATAGCAGGAGCTCTTGCCCGCGCCATTGGGGCCGATGATCCCAAGCAGCTCTCCGGCGCCAACCGACCAGCTCACCTCATCGAGTGCGACCAGATTCCCGTAGCGAACCCCCAGCCCGTCGACCTGCAGCACAGGCGGCGGGCTGCCTTGCAGGACGGCACTCACTTGGGCTCGACAACCATCTTCTGATTCTGAACCGTGAAAACATAATGGCGCGAGGCCAGCTGGCCATTCGGGGCAAAGTTCATGTCACCCATGATGGTGTTGCGAAAGCTTCCGCCGCGAATCCGCTTGGCAATCGCCTCGCGATCGAGGGTCTTGAGTTCATTGGCGCTCATCGCCCACACCTGGAGTGCCGCGGCGCCCAGCGCCATGAACTTGTCGGGCGTTTGCTTGTGCTGCTCCTGAAACTTCGCCACGAAGGCCTTGTTGGCAGGATTTGACGCAAACGGCTCGACATCCGGGAAATAGATGTCGGCACCGACCACCGCATTGGCCGACTCACCGGCAACGTTGATCACGCTCGGCGCGATCGTGCCGACCGCAGCGATCAGCGTGCCAGGGGTCTTCGCCTGTCGGGCCTGACGGATCAATGCCGGCATGCCAAGGCCTTCGCTGGCATTGATCGCCACCACCGCATCCGGATTGGCCGATCGCACATTGGTCAGCGCCACGCGAAAATCGGCTTGTGTGAACGGGAATTTTTCTTCGGCAACTTTCTCGTAGGTGTAGTTGAGCTTCTTGAGTTCATTCTCGATCGAGGCCTGAGCACCGTTACCGTAGGCGTCGTTCTGCGTCATGAAGGCAATCCGCTTGGCCTTCACACGATTGGCGATGTAGTCGGCAATCACCGCGCCATCCTGGGAGTTCGAGCTGTTCAGCCGAATCGCCAGCGGGTTGCCCTCGCCCGAGAGAATCGGATCCGCCTTGGAGATCGCGGTAATGTCGAGAATGCCCGCACGGCTAAGGACCGGCTGCATCGCAAGCGTCACCGGGCTGTTCCAGCCTTCGATCACCACCGACACACCGGCCGACGCCAGCTCATTGGCCCGCGACACGCCGACCGCAGGCGTCGATTCGTCATCACGCGCTTCGATGACGATCTGCCTGCCGAGCACACCGCCAGACTCATTGATCATCGTTGCCATGGTCTGCAGCGACTTGACGATGTATTGCCCCTGGGGGCCCGCACCACCGCTCAAGGGGAAAATCGCACCCACCTTCACCGGCTGGGCAACTGCTGTGCCAGCCAACATGAGTCCTGCCACTGCGGTGAAAACCGCTTTGTGAATTGATCGCATGATCGTGCTCGTCTCCGGGTATTGAATCGTTTTCATCAGCGTCCGCCTGATACAGATGGCTCGGCCGATCGCGTTTTGCAGGCTGGAAGTGTAACGTCGCGGCGATCTCTCTGTCTCAGCGCGACCTCTTTCGACAACAGGAGCCGTGAATGGCGCAAAAAACCGTTCTGATCGCCGGTGCCACCGGTGTCGTGGGCCGCGCGGCACTCGACCACTTTGCGCAACTGCCCGAATGGCGCGTGGTCACCCTGTCGCGCCGGCGTCCCGACAGTGCGCATGCCCATCGTGCACGGCATCTGAGTGTCGATCTCACCGACCCTCAGGCTTGCGCGGATGCCATCGCGTCAATCGGTGAGATCACCCACCTGGCCTATGCCGCGCTGTTCGAGAAACCCGGCCTGGTCAAGGGCTGGCGCGAGCCGGATCAGATGCAGACCAATCTGGCCATGCTGCGCAATCTGCTCACGCCCATGACGCGAACCGGCCATGGGTTGCGACATGTCAGCCTGCTGCAGGGAACGAAAGCCTATGGCGTGCATCTGCATCCGGTGGCCGTGCCCGCTCGCGAAGATCAGCCCCGCGATGAACACGACAACTTCTACTGGCTGCAGGAAGACTTTCTGCGCGAAGTGGCGCATCGCGAAGGCTTCGGCTTCACGATCTTTCGGCCGCAATTGATCTTCGGTGACGCACTCGGCGTGGCCATGAACCTTGTGCCGATCATCGGCGTTTATGCCGCGATCAGACGCGCAAAAGGCCAGCCCTTCAGCTATCCGGGCGGCCCCACCAACATTCTGGAGGCCACTGATGCGAGGCTCGTCGCTCGCGCGATGGCCTGGGCAGGCGAGTCCGCGCATGCACGCAATCAGACCTTCAACATCACCAATGGCGATGTGTTCGCATGGCGCAATGTGTGGCCGGCCATTGCCGATGCACTTGGTATCGCCTGCGGTCCTGACGAACCCTTGCGACTTGCGCACTATCTGCCTGAGCACGCACCGGTCTGGGACCAGATCGTTGCCGAGCACCGCCTCGCCGCACCCGCGCTGTCGCAGATGCTCGGCGAGTCACACCATTACGCCGACTTCTGCTTTGGCGCCCACGCCCGTCAGGCACCACCACCGGTCATTGTGTCCACCATCAAGTTGCGTCAGGCCGGGTTCACCGACTGCATCGATACCGAGCAGATGTTTCGCGACTGGATCGCCTTGTTGCAGTCGCAGCGGATTCTTCCGACACCGTAGGCCGATCGCATTGCTGCGTCGTCGCCGAATCAATCGCCAGTGACCATTGTGTGCCGGTGTCCAGCCCAGGTCAGTGGCGGCCATATCGCTCATGGATCTTGCTTGCGATCGGCAGCAAAGACTCGATTCGCCTGAGGCGATCACTCGCGATCGGATGCGTCAGGTTGAATCCCACGGTTTCGTGAACCTTCAACTTGAAAAGCAACCCGGTCTGATCACGAGGCGCATAGCCGGCCAGCGCGGCGAGCATCAGCCCGCCTTCGTCGGCTTCGTGCTCCTGCTCCTTCAGAATCGACGACAGATTCATCATCATCAACAAGTCTGATTCAAGATCCTCATAAAGCGTCTCCAGCGGACGCTCGCGATTAACCGGATTCAGCGCTTTCACCAGGGACATACCAAAGGCTTCGTGGGCAAGCAGCACATGCATGACCTCATGAGCCAGGGCCATTGCAATTTCGGACTCGATGAGCGAATGCCTCGAGATGAAAACTTCCGAAATAAAAATATGGCCTGTTGCTGACGCCCAGGCATCGATGCCAGGATCCCTGACCACCACGAGGGTCAGCCGTTTCGCCACAGACGACTGCTTGACCGCCGCACGCTTCACCCGGTCAAAGGCTCGCTGGACCTGTCGACAATAGTTCACACAGCCGAGTTGGCCACTGTCGCGATATCGCGCCAACGTTTCGTTGACGAAGGTGCTTCGCAGCGTGCGCACCTCGCTGCCAAGCCGAGGATCGGACGGGATATCGAGAAGCTGCATCCCCGAGGCGCTGCCCGCAGGGAAGACCCCGACCAGCAGCACACCGAGTCCGATCAGTAATCGTCCAAGCAGCGTTTCCGATGAGCCAGACATGACACTCCTGTGAACAGGCCGAGCGCGACAGACCACTGTAACACTAGTGTCATAAACGGGGCGGGAGAGAAAAGCGGGTCAGGGCCGGCTTACCCCGACGAAGCGATGTTCAATAGATGTATCGGCAGCCGTACTGATTGCAGATCTGCTGAGGCTGATAGGTGTAGGGCTGTGATCGTGAAACCGCGACTGCGGCGGCACCGAGGATCAGCGCCGTCCCCAGAACAATCAGTGCCTGCTGCCCCTGCTCTGTGAGGTAGGAGGTCGACTCACCGGTGTAGGGGTTGCGGTAGGTCGCGCAACCCTGAAGCGCCATCGCGGCACACAGAACCATCGCAATCTTCTTCATGCCTGCCCCTTGTCGTGTGAAGGGTGATCGGACCGCACGGTTGTGTGCGACCAAAGGAGGGCTAACGGCTCGCCGTCAGCTCGGGTTGACTTCTTCTGTTTCAACTCGACCGCACAAGCCTGTTTCATCATTTGCGCGAAGGCGGTCCATATCGTTTTCATTGACGAGTTTGCCATAAGCCCCGCCCCGCCAGAACGCTTTCAGAAGCTTGGTCGCCTGACATGCCTTCGTGCCTATTGGGCTTCGAGCACGACACGTCATAGATGCTGGCACAGTTAGAATTGCCTTTGCTTTTCCTCAACGCACCTTCCTACACGAGACAGCGATGCACCCCACGGTCAAGCCCACCGTTCCCAATTTTTCATCCGGCCCCTGCGCCAAGCGCCCCGGCTATGACGTCGGCGCCCTGCAACTCGACACGCTCGGCCGATCCCATCGATCTTCAATCGGCAAGAAGGCGCTGGCTCTCGCCTGCACGGAAAGCGCCCGTCTGCTCGGGCTGCCCGAGGGTTATCGGGTGGCGGTTGTGCCCGGTTCGGACACCGGTGCCATCGAAATGGCCATGTGGTCACTGCTCGGGCCCAAAGGCGTCGATGTGCTGGAGTGGGAGTCGTTCAGCGCCGGATGGGTGACCGACATCGTGAAGCAACTCAAGCTGCCGCAGGTCAATGTCATCAGATCCGAATACGGCGACCTGCCCGAGCTCTCGAGCGTCGATTTCAACAACGATGTGGTGTTCGTCTGGAACGGGACGACCTCCGGCGTGCGGGTGCCTGATGGCAACTGGATTCCGGCCGATCGCGCCGGATTGACGCTGTGCGACGCCACCTCGGCAGTCTTCGCGATGGAGATGCCCTGGGACAAACTCGACGTGGTGACCTACTCCTGGCAGAAGGTGCTTGGCGGCGAAGGCGGCCACGGCATGCTGATTCTCAGTCCTCGCGCTGTAGCCAGGCTCGAAAGCTACAACCCGCCGTGGCCCATGCCCAAGGTCTTTCGCATGAAGTCGGGCGGCAAGATAACCGAGGGCCTCTTCAAGGGCGAAACCATCAACACCCCTTCGATGCTGTGCGTGGCCGATTATCTCGATGCCCTGCAATGGGTTGACCGCCTCGGCGGCGTCAAGGCCACCATTGCACGCAGTGAAGCAAACCTGAAGGTGATCGCCGATTTCGTTGCGGCAAATGACTGGATCTCCTTTCTGGCGAAAGACCCGGCAACGCGCTCCAACACCAGCGTGTGCCTGAGCGTCGCGCTGCCGGCGGACAAGGTGGGCGCCATGGTCAAGCTGCTTGAGGCACAAGGCGTCGCCTACGACATCGGCGCCTACAAGGACGCGCCGGCAGGTCTGCGGATCTGGTGTGGCGCGACGGTCGAGGCGTCCGATCTCAAGGCGCTGATGCCCTGGCTGACCTGGGCATACCAGCAGGTTCAACAAACGGCCTCAGCCTGAGCAGCGCCATGTACAAAGTCCGGACCTACAACAAGATTGCGGTCAAGGGCCTCAACTGCTTCGATCGGCAGACCTATGAGGTAGGCAGCGATATCGGCCATCCCGAGGCATTCCTGATCCGCAGCCAGAAGCTTCAGGATGTCGCGTTTCCCGAGACGCTACTGGCCATTGCGCGCGCCGGGGCCGGTGTCAACAACGTGCCGGTTGCGCAATGCAGCGCGGCCGGCATTGTGGTCTTCAACACGCCGGGCGCAAACGCCAATGCGGTCAAAGAACTGGTGCTCGCCGGCATGCTGCTGTCTGCGCGTGGAATCCTGCCTGGCATCGAGTATGTCAATAGCCTTAGCGCCATCACCGATGCCGGCGAGATGTCCGCCCTGCTCGAAAAGGAAAAGGCCCGTTTTGCGGGCTTCGAACTCAGGGGCAAGACGCTTGGCATCGTCGGGCTGGGTGCCATCGGGTCGATGGTGGCCGACGTGGCGCTGGCCATGGACATGAAGGTCCTGGGTTTCGATCCGGCCCTGTCGGTCGATGCCGCGTGGCGGCTGTCCAACGCGGTGACGCGCATGGAAAACCTGCAGGCGCTGCTGGCGCGAGCCGACGTCATCTCGCTGCATGTGCCGGCAATCGAGGCGACCCATCATCTGATCAATGACGACGCCCTGAAACTGGTCAAGCCCGGCACCGTGATCCTGAATTTCGCGCGCGAAACCATCGTTGATGCCGCTGCAATCAAGCGAAGCCTGGATGCCGGCAAGCTCGGTCGCTATGTCTGCGATTTTCCTGAGCCATTGCTGCTGAATCATCCCGGGGTGATCGCCATGCCTCATATCGGCGCGAGCACCGAGGAGTCGGAAGAAAACTGCGCGGTCATGGCAGCCAACCAGATCGTCGACTATCTCGAAAACGGCAATGTCACGAACTCGGTGAATTTTCCGGCAGTTCGACTCGAACGTGCGTCGGGCGCGACCCGCATCACCGTGCTCAACGACAATGTCGCTGGGGTGCTCGGGCAGGTGCTGTCAGTGCTTGCCGAGCACCGCATCAACGTTCTCGACATGGTCAACAAAAGCCGCGGCGACCTGGGTATCAACATCATCGATGCCGAAAGCCGCATCAGCGATGAGGCGGTCGCCGCCATCGAAGCGGTGCCGCATGTGATCCGCGTGAGAGTGCTGCCGCCTGCTGCAGCGCTTTGATGAAACAGGCTGCCAACGACTAATCGCCACCACGCAGACTCGCCCCGCCATCCACCGGCAAGGCAACGCCGGTAATGAACCTGGCCTCGTCGCTCGCCAGGAACAGGCAGGCATGGGCAGTATCCCAGCCGGAGCCCATCTTTCGACCGAGGGGCACCCGCGCATCACGCATCGCGGCAATCTCGCTGCGCGGCCGATTCAGCTCACGCGCTCGGGTGTCGACCGCCATGGGGGTATCCATCAGACCCGGCAAGACGGCGTTCGCACGAATGCCGAATTCGGCATTCAGGCGAGCGACCTGCTCGGTGAACGCGATCATGCCCGCCTTGCTGGTTTTATAGGCCACCATCGGGTAAGTCGATGACCAGGCGGCAACCGATGAAATCGCAAGGATCACACCCGAGCGCTGCGCCTGCATCACCGGTAGCACATGCTTGACCGCCATCACATAGCCGCGCAGGTTGATCGCCGTCACATTGTCGAAGGCGGTCTCGGTCAAATCCTGCACTTTGCGGTCGCCGCCCGACAAACTCACGCCAACGTTGTAGTGCAGCACGTCGATGCGACCCCATAAAGCCTGAGTCCGTGCGGCCACAGCCGCCATATCGGCCTCATTGCGAACATCACCCTCGAAAGCCTCGCACTGGCCGCCCGCGTCCAACACCGCAGCGGCGGTCTCTTGCGCCGACGCGAGATTCGAGTCGACCGCCAGCACCCGCGCGCCTTCTCGCGCATAGAGCAGCGCCGATGCGCGCCCATTGCCAATGCCTTCGCCCGGGCTCTGGCCGGCGCCGATGACGATCACCGCCTTGTTCTGCATTCTCATCAGAATTGACTCCATTCGTGGACCTGTTGCCTGCACACAGGCATGATCGCCTGAAAAATCAGGAGACAGTCACTTGTCGATGACCTTTGCATATCGGCGACCACCGCCGTTTGCCGGCGATGTCGTGGCCTTCACGCAGCCCGCAGCCCGGATCGAAGGATCCGACGCCCGATGAGCGACTTCGCCGCACTGGCGCCCTTTCGCACCCGAAGCTTCCGTTTCCAGTGGCCAGCCGATCTTTGCACGGCATCTGCCATGGAAATGGAAACCCTGATACTGGGATGGTATGTCCTGGTCGAAAGTGGATCGGTCACCCTGCTCACCATCTTCGGTGCCTTGCAGTTTGTGGGCACCTTGCTGTCGCCGCTGATCGGCGTGATCGGCGATCGACTCGGCGCGAGCAAGGTGCTCTGCGCAATGCGCTTTTGCTACGCGATCTTCGCGGGCGCCATCCTCTTTCTGGCCACGACCAAGCAGCTCAGCCCGATCGCCGTCCTGGTGATCGCCGCCTTGGCAGGGCTGATCCGGCCAACCGATATCGGTCTGCGCAGCGCACTGGTCGGCGCCACCGTACCGGCGTCTCATCTGGTGGCTGCGATGGGCATCTCGCGCACCACCATGGACTCGGCCAAGATCGGCGGCGCCCTGCTCGGAACTGGCTTTATGGCGCTCTTCGGCATGGCACCGGCCTACCTGGTGATCACCGTCATCTATCTCGCGGGCGCATTACTGACGCTGTTCACTGACGGCAAACCGATCGCAGGTCCGGCGCTTGCTGACGCAGGCATGGCCGCCCCGAAACCGTCGCCATGGCTCGATCTCAAGGAAGGCATGGCCTATATCTGGCGCACGCCCCGAATGCTGGCCTCGATGAGCGTCGCCGCGCTGGTCAATCTGACAGCCTACCCGCTGACGCTGGGCCTGATGCCCTACATCGCACGCAATGTCTTTCATCTCGACCAGCAGGGCCTGGGCCAACTGGTTGCCAGCTTTTCGTTTGGCGCGCTGATCGGATCGATTGCGATCAGCGTACTGGGGCCCTACTTGCGACCGGCGCGCACAATGGTGATCGCCTGCGCCATCTGGTTCGTCTTTCTGCTCGGGTTTGCACTGTCAAGCGATGTCCGGTTAGCGATGGGACTGCTGCTGTGCGCCGGCGTCATGCAAAGCCTCAGCATGCTGACACTGACCGTCATCCTGCTGCGGACATCGGATCAGCGTTTTCGAAGCCGGATCATGGGCGTGCGGATGCTGGCCATCTATCCCCTGCCGCTCGGGCTGCTGATTGCCGGGGCGCTGATCCCCCGAATCGGCTATCAGGAAACAGCCATCAGCATGGTGATCTGCGGCTTGCTTCTGACGCTCGCGCTGGCGATCACCTGGCGTCGGGACATTGTGCCGAGCGACGCTCCCGGTAACCGGATCTGACCGGATTTGCATCGATGGGGACTGCCACCGACGCGATCGCCTGCTCAGGTCACAACGGAATAGCCTTCGTCTTGAATCGCCTCGGCAATGCGTTCACGGGCGAGCGTCGAGTCGACCACCACCTTGCCTGAATCGAGTTCGACCGCGACCACTGCTGCCTGGTCGAGAAGCTGGATGGCCTGAGTCACCGCCTTCACACAATGACCGCAAGTCATGCCTTGCACCTTGAATACCTGCTGCATGGGTTCACTCCTTCGCGTCAACTTCAACCACCATGCCGCTTGATAACACAGGTGCAGTGTGGGAGTGGCACGCGCCAGGAAGACCAGCCCAGGCAAACGGCGTTCCCCTGACCATCGGTTAACATCCCTCCGAGTCCACTGCATCCAGAGCAGGGCCCACAACAAGGAGATAAGAATGTTCAGTCATGTGATGGTCGGCGTTAACGATCTTGAGGTCTCAAAGAAGTTTTACGACGCGCTGCTCGGCACGATCGGTATCGGCCCCGGCGTCGCCAACAACAATCGCTATTTCTATCGCAGCCCCTCCGGCACCTTCGCGATCACCACGCCGATCAACGGGCAGCCCGCGACATTCGGCAATGGCAGCACGCTCGGATTCCTGCTGGAGTCGCCCGAACAGGGCGCTGCCTTTCATGCGGCCGGAATCGCCAACGGCGGCACGACCTGCGAAGACCCGCCCGGCTTTCGTGAAGGCCCGGCAGGCAAGCTCTATCTGGCCTATCTGCGCGACCCGGACGGCAACAAGCTGTGCGGTCTGCATCGCCCGCCCAAGAAATAAGGCGCCACGCCATCATGAAAGCGGCAGTCTTTCACGGTCCACGCGATATCCGATTCGAGGACGTACCCAGGCCCGAATTGAACGAGGGCGAGGCACTGATGCGAATCAGGGCCTGCGGGATCTGCGGATCCGACCTGCACACCTATCGTGAAGGCCTTTTTCTGCAGCTCGGGCTGCCGATCGAGCAAGGCCGAATCCTCGGCCACGAGTTCAGCGGCGAGATCGTAGAGATTCGCGGAGAGATGCCGTCTGTGAAGATCGGCGGGCGTTACACCACGGTCAGCATGGGCGGAAATGCCGAATTTTTACGAATCACGCCGCAGATCGCGAGTCGCATGATTCCGATTCCGGATGACATCAGCTTCGAGGAAGCCGCGACCAACGAGCCGCTGGCCACTTCGATCCATGCCGTCAATCTGGCTGATCCGAAGGACGATCAGGTGCTGGTGATCATGGGCGCCGGCATCATCGGGCTCGGTGTCCTCCAGTGCATCAAGGCTCGTTGCAAGGCCCGTACGATCGTGGTCGACCTCTCGCCGCGGCGCCTGGCACTGGCCACAGAGCTCGGCGCTGATCTCACCATCAATGCCTCGCAGGAAGATGCGGTGGCCCGCCTCAAGGCCCTGCACGGCACGACCGACCTGAGCCTGCTCGAATCCGCCGAGAGCAATATCGACACCGTTTTCGACTGCGCAGGTGCAACCGCCCACTTCAAGGGCACCACGGTGCTTGAGCAATCGATCGGACTGGTTCGCCAGAACGGCAAGGTCATCGTGGTCGCGGTCTTCGAGCGCAAGATCGAGCTGGACGTCAACGTGCTGGTGCGAAAGGGCATCCAACTGGTCGGGTCCTGGGCCTGGACACCAGCCGATTTTGTCCAGGCCATGGCACTCATCAGCACGCGAAAAATCGATCGCAAGCCGCTGATCACCCACCGGTTTGCACTGGAAGACGCCTCGCAGGCCTATGAAACACAGATCCAGGCCAATGAAGCCGTCAAGGTGGTCCTGACCCCCTGAGGCTTTCCCGGCGACAGGCCCGCAGCAATGCGGGCTTTTTTTATTGCAGACCGAAGTCCGGCAAAGACCATTCAAAAACGACCCCAGGAGACGCGATATGAACCCAAGCTCGCACCCTTACACCACGACCAACACCCGCATCCTGCTTGCCAAGCGGCCCTCAGGCTGGCCGGATGAGTCCTGCTTTCAGATCGAGGCCTGCGCCGAGCCCGAATGCGGCCCGCAAGACGTCACTGTGCAGGCGGTCTGGCTATCGCTTGACCCCTATCTGCGTGGCCGCATGGACGCCGGGCAATCGTATGCCCCCGGTTTTGCGCTCGGCAAGCCGATGGTGTCGCGGGTGGTCGGACGCGTGATCGAGTCGCGCAACGAGCGATTTCGCGAAGGTGATTTCGTCTGGGGCTTTCTGGATTGGGCGCTGCGTACCGTGGTCGCGCGAGGCGAAGGCCTGCACAAGATCGGGCCGGAACTTGGGCGACCGAGCCTGGCAATTTCAGCGCTCGGCATGCCG
>Ga0136644_10002795_pt1 | contig 13204 bp, 8 predicted proteins | sample C_130820_EF_Meta_FD_94780 | JGI IMG/M metagenome (GOLD analysis project Ga0136644, IMG submission 94780) | Freshwater microbial communities from Lake Croche, Canada to study carbon cycling - C_130820_EF_MetaG (v2) (version 2) | ecosystem: Environmental > Aquatic > Freshwater > Lake | place: Lake... | reverse complement strand
TCGCCACCGTGGAACCCGTTCCCGGCAAATAGAATCGCGAGCCTCACGGGAGCTTCGGGGGTTTTCGCCGAATCGGTTTCGCTGCCCCAAACATGGAGCGATTCCATCCAAGGCAGAGCCATGGTGACCCCCACGCCTCGAATCCAAGCTCGCCGAGAAAGGGCTGCTCTGTCGCGTCGATGTGCATCGTAGTTTGCCATGGGATTCATGATGGAACCTGCTTTGGAACATGTATCAACCGAGAGATCAGCCGCGGGATCAACCAGATCCTTCGATCGGATCTGTCTATAGTCTAACTTTGAATCTATTGCTGCAACGCGTCATCTTGGAAATCTTTTCCTCGAATCTGCCGGAACGGTTTGCTCAGCACGATCTGGCAGAGAGTCTCGTAGACGCTATAGCCACTTGCTTTTTGCTTATCGAGGATCTCCTTGAGAATCGGCTCATCGGACAACTGCACCGAGCGTCCCAGGGCATAGCCCAAAAGCTTGCGATTGAACTGCCGGACAAACTCCTCCTTGCGATGCTCCTCGAGATAAGCTCGCAAATCGTCGAAGCTCTGAATCTTTTCACCTGTAGGGAGCTGGGTCGAGGAATCGATGAGGTTGCCGGCCGCGTCGCGAACTCGATATCTGCCGATCGCATCGTAGTTTTCCAGAGCGTAACCATAAGGGTCGATGCGCTGGTGGCATTTCGAACAAGCAGGATCGCTGCTGTGGAGCTCGGTCAACTGACGTTCGGTAAATCCTTGCGGAGGCAGCTCCGCTAGGACCGGAACGTTCTTGGGTGGCTTGGGCAGCTTCTCCCCGAGGACGACTTCGCACAACCAGTTTCCTCGCAGGATCGGACTGGTGCGAGACGCACCGGATTGCTTAGCCAGTGTCGCACCGAGTGTTAGGATTCCGCCACGGCCATATTTGCGAACCCCATCGATTTTTCGCCACGGTTCCAAAGCGTCAGCCGGTCCGACATCGGGTATGCCATAGTAACTAGCCAATCTGCCGTTTAGGAACGTGTAGTCCCCTGAGAGCAGGTCCAAGACGCTGCGGTCGTTGGCAAGCGCATCGGTAAAGAGCAGGGTCGCCTCGCGATACAGATCGCCTCGTATCTGTGCGAACTCAGGAAAATGGCTCTCGCTTTTCTCGTCGAGCATATCGAGGTCTCGGATATGGAGCCACATGGTTCCGAACTCGACGGCCATCCGCTGGGCTCTTGGGTCCTGCAACATACGACGTACCTGCATGCGGAGCGTTTGCGGATCCGAAAGCTTATTGGATCTGGCCAGCTCCATGAGCGTATCGTCGGGCATCGATGCCCATAGGAAATAGCTTAGGCGATTGGCTAGCTCCAAGTCCGACACATCGGTCGGCTTGTCGGTCCCCTCTTGAGGCCGCTCGACGCGGTAGAGAAACTCGGGTGAGACCAAAACCCTGGCAACTAGCAGGCGGATCGCCTCCTCGTGGGTTGTATCGCTGTTGCGAAGATTCTTGTAGAGACCAATGAGCGTTTGACGCTGCTCTTGGCCAAGCGGCTGACGGAAGGCCCGCTGGGCTAGCTCCAAGACCGACTCGAGCTGCTTGTCTTGGGCATCGAGCATGCTCTGACGAAACTCGGCTGCCTTGCGCTGGATCGGTTCTCGCAAGGGCTCAAAGGCGCTCGGGTCGGCGTCCTGGGTAGCAAACTGCCATAGCTGTTCATAAGCATCGACGGACTTCAAGGCGTCTTGGCTGACGAAATGGAGCTGGGCCCAGAGCCTCTCGAGTGTTTTTGTCTGCTGCTCATCGAGCATCAGATTCTTGAGCATGTCGTCCTCTCGAAAAAAGAGCGTCAGCGTGACGACCTCGTCGACCGGAACAATCTTGGTGTAACACAGGGCGATTGGGAAAATCGCCCGGAATCGGTCAAAGGATTCCTGCGTGCGTGTTTGGGCCTCGCCGCTTTGCGAGACCAACACGGGCGAGGAGACGAGCAACTGACGTGAAACATTCGTCCAATTCGGATCCTTGGCCACCACGTCGGTCTTGGGAATCGGTGCAGAGCCTTGTTCTGGCTTGCGGTCGCTCAAGGCGACTTGGACACTTCCGTTTTTCCCGGCCAGAGGATGCAGGGAAACCGATGCGACCAGCTCGGCACCCGCGGCGATGCTAGCCGGGAGCCGAATCGCAAGAACTTCTGGGGCTTGGACCAAGGCCTCATTGTCAGCGAGCTTGCTCTCTCCGACACTCTTGGCGAACATCGATGCACTCCATCCGTAAGCCATGGACTGCGATGGGGCATCATCCGCATTGGAATTGACATTTGGATTTTCATCGGGATTTGGCTGAGCATTCGATGCGATAGCCGCGAGGAACAGCGGGCCGGACGCGGACAAAAGCCGCCGCACGAGAATCGCATCGGGCTCGTCGGATGCCGCCCCTGTAGGTTCGAGGAGCCGCTTTTGAAGACTTGCAATGAGATCCCTGCGCACCGAAGCTTGTGGTTCGTTGAACCATTTGGCCAAAAGACTCTTCGGAGGAATCAATCCGCTTTGGTTGGAAAGCTTGCTACCCAAAGCCGGCTCGGTGAAGAACTCCCAGACCCCTGGACGGCCCTTGGAGTCTGCATGCGGGTTGCCTGCAAGGATGTTCGGATGCAGGTCCTGAGACAGGTTCCATGTCTCTTCGGGAGAGTCCGCTGTCTGCACAGCAGTGATGGTAAGGTCGATCGTCGTCAGATCGCACGAGTGATTCGAGTCGCGGGGTTCTATCACCAGCACGATCTGGTCGTTGGGTCGGACGCGTAGTGATTTGTGAGGCCCGATCGGGACATCGTTGGCCCCAGCCGAGAAACCCGACGAGAGGACTTGGTGGAGCGAACCTCGACGGAGTTCCAACCGCCAAGCGACTCCGTTGCCGCACTCGGTATGCGCGTGCCTGACGAGAGCCTGGCAATCGATCCTCTGAGCCGCTGGGGCTATCCATGAGGTGCAGATCGATCGCGAAGGAGATGGATGGACCGCAATGCTCTTGGGTGGCATGTTGCCAGGGATCCGGACATGTTGGTCCGAAGAGTTTGCGACAATGCTCAAAGCTTCTTCGGCGAACCAACCGGTGACGAACGCATAGCCGGACATGCTGTCTGACTTGTTGACCAACCGCCTGCGATCCGCGTTGGCAGTATTCGATGGGCTGGCCGTCGATGGGTTGGCATGATCCGAGAGCCCCAGCGTGCTAGCCCAAGCCTTCATCAAAGCCGGTGGAGTCTGGCTCTGGGCGGCCAGCTCATCGAGCGAGCGGCCTTGGGAATCCTCCAACCAGGCGTCCAGGGCCGAGAGGATCGGTTGGGTTTGTTTCACCCACAGATCCTGCTGAGTGCGAAGCGTTCGCACAAAAGTATCCAGCCCTCGCAGTGGCAAATCGGGTCGACCCGGTGCGACGAGCCTGGGATTGGCGATCACGACCGCGTCGTCTTGGCTGCCATCCCCGGCATCGGAGACTTGCAAATACAAGGTCACATCCTCACCAGGGAGGTCTTTGGGGATGGCAAGTCGGAGTTCTTGTTGATTGCGGATCGGGTTGATTGGTTCCTGCCAAGCCTTTGGCCCATCCCGCTTGCCGATATGTCCGACGCTCGAGAATTTCCAAAGTGCTTTTTGCCAGGAGAGGACCTCGGCGATCAGTGCCTCAGGGGACTCGATCGAGGTGGCTTGCCACCTCTTTTGGATCGTCGATAAGAGGCCTTTGGAATTCGAGTCATTGAGCTGTGCCCAGAGGGTCCGCAGGTACTTGGCATTGAGCCCCTCGGACTTGGCGATCGACTCGAGGGTCTGCGCGGCATCTTGCGAGCTACCTTTCAAGGCATCACGGACTTTCAAGGAGGCGACCAGATACTTTTCGACCGGCAGTCTGCCACCTTGGTTGGTTTCAAAGACGATGCCTTGGAGGTTGACCGTCGCGCCGCCGGATTGATCGCTGAAGGGGGCATAGAAGCGTCGGATTTCATCCAAAGTGGAGTTGGTCATGTCCGATTGGGATGGATTGTTTGCAAAGGTGATCCCATCGGGCACCAGGACCACGTGCTGGGCAACCGACTTGGCCGCATCGAGGTATTTGCGGACCAGCGAGGGAGACATGACCAAGGCGGCTCCGGTGTTCGAGAAACCTTCGCCTGCGGCGCTGTCGGCTGGGAATTCTTTGGCCGGTTGAATTTCCGTCAGGTTCGTAAGATCCCGGATCGTGTTGGTGTACTCGGCGTTGTTGAGTCGTCTAAGGAGGACCGGACCTGGATCGCCCGCGTAGCGTTCGGCTTGGAGGGTCAGCCAAGCTTCCATCCATCGGATTGCATTTTGGCGATCTTCGGCCGTGGGCTGAGGCTCCTCGGGGGGAGGCATCTGCTGGGTTTGGAACTGTTCTAGGACTCGCTGGATGCTTCGCGTTTCGCGTTGGACGTGGTCCCAGTTAGACCACTGCGTCAGATCCACCTCGGCTTCCGTGCGCTGGTCATTGTGGCATTTGCTGCAATGCTTCTGAACAATGCTTTGCACCGAAGTCTGAAAGGTTTTTTGAAGCTCCGAGGAACGGGAATCGACCGCTTGCGTATTTTGTGCAAGGCTTGGCACGATAAGCCAATGGGTAACCAGCAGGAGTGCGATCCAAGATTTGGCGACAGAAGCGACAGAATAGGGACGCATAATAGATGGTGGGATTGGCCGAAGGGCAGAGAGTTAGGGGCAGAGAGTTGGAGGGAGAGTTGGGGCAAACCAGGTAGTTTGGGATGGACCTGGAATAGCTAAATGATAGTCGATTGGTCCGGAGAGTGCACGAGATCAAATTCGCGGCGATTTTTTCGTGCAAAATGGGCTTTCGCTGGTTGGGCGGGAATTGGTACAGGTTCCTCAGAGTTGAATTGGGTAAGTTCACAGGAACCGTTCCATGCATGCAGGAACCCGAAAAACTGTTCTGTCGCGACCGTTGTTGTTGTGGGTTTTGCTATGCATGATACCCAACAGCTTAGGATGCCAGCAGTGGCCTGGGAACCATGCGATGCGCCAGTATCAAATCGAGAGCGAGCGATTGCTCTCGGAGTTTCGGAGCCAGAAAAAGCGGGCCGAAGATCTCGAACTACGCAATGTTCAACTCGAACGCCGCTTGGGAGAAAGCGAGCGGGAGATAGCCAAACTGCAAGGCCGCAATCCAAGCTCTCGCATGGCGGCCGTTCCGGGTAGCGGTTCGATTACAGGTGGCGGTTTACCCGATGCTCGTCCGGGGACCTCAGGCCGCCTCTCATCGGGCAATCCATCAATCGGTCCGAGTGACCCCCGAAACTCGAATCAGTGGCGACCGATCCCTGGTCGCTAGAGGCCGAAGCCTGGCGGCGAGGTGCGGCTGTTGTGAGGCGACAAGCGCGAGCGTCGGGTGATTTGACTAGCCCCCAGCGAACATTTGTCTGGGGCCCAATTAGGTCTACCAACAGGCAACATCTGTTTGCAGGTGGTTGCATCCCGATCGACCCTGCAAGAAGGGGATGTGGCTGTGTACTGGCAATCACCCGCGACTTGCGCCATGCGGCTCACGGTTGACGCCTGGCGGCGACGTGCGGCTGTTGTGAGCCGACAAGCGCAAGCGTCGGGTGATTTGATTAGCCCCCAGCGAACATTTGTCTGGGGCCCAATTAGGTCTACCAACAGGCAACATCTGTTTGCAGGTGGTTGCATCCCGATCGAACCTGCAAGAAGGGGACGGGGCCGTGTACTGGCAATCACCCGCGGCTTGCGCCATGCGGCTCACATGTGCGGCTTCTTTGTGAATCAGCACAATCGTACTGAGAAATCGCAACGCCAAAGACCTTGACTGCGGTTAAATTTCTTCGCGTTACCGTTTATACTCTTTGGCATGTTGGATGTAACGTTCCGCCAGTGGCGCGGTTTAGATGAAATTTCAAAGGTGCGGCAAGTGCGATACGCCGTGCTGCGCGCACCGCTAGGGATGCCCTACGAGGAATCACTCTTTGCTGGAGATGATGATCCAGACACCCTCCACATCGTGGCTTACCAAATCGTGGCTTACCAAATCGAACAACCCATCGGTTGCGTGACCCTCATGCCTCCCGATCTCTCCCAATCCACCCCAACCGTTCAGCTTCGGGGTATGGCGGTGTTGGCCGAACTCCAAGGCAAAGGGATCGGTAGCATGATGCTTGCCTACGTCGCTGATTTGGCCAAAGTGAATCATTGGAGACTTTGGTGCAAGGCCAGGGAAAAGGCCGTCCCATTTTATGCCGCCAACGGTTGGCACGTCGTCGGAGATGTTTTCGACATTCCCAGAATCGGTCCGCATTTTCGTATGGAATGGGAGTCGCAAAAATGAAACTATCCTACCGGGTCTTTGAAGTCCACAAACGCGTTGCGCTGGCGATCAGCCGGGGAACACAAACAAGTTCGCGGAACTTGGAAATTCGCATCTTAAAAGATGGCCTCGAAGGCATGGGAGAGGCTGCGGAGTTCTCGATCCCCCAATCGGCCCAGTCCTGCGATTTTCTCGAACAAGAACTCCAGCGTGCCGTCGGGATTCTCCAAACCTTCGATCCTTGGCAGCGCGAACAGATCCACAACGCATTGGTCCACCAGCAGATCGCTTCGTCGGCAATCGCAGGGATCGACATGGCTATCTGGGACTGGTGCGGCAAGGCTTGCAAGCAACCTGTCTGGAAGCTCCTTGGCATATCGCAAAGAGCATCAGTACCCACCTCGGTGACCATCGGAATCCAATCCCCGGAAGCCGCCCAGCAGCGCTGGGTGCAATGGCTTGAACTCGGCCTGATACGGGCCGTGAAGGTCAAGATGGGTTCGCCGGCAGGGATTCAGGCTGACCAAGCGATGTTCGAAGCCCTGGATAAGCTCCTCCCAGAGACGATCCATCGAAGCGTCGATGCCAACGGCGGCTGGAGCGTCGTCGATGCGATCGAGATGTCCAAGTGGCTTGCCCAGCGCCGGGTCGATCATATCGAACAGCCAACACATCCAGGCGATCTGGAGGCGTTGGCACAAGTCCATCGCGAGTCGAGCCTACCGATCATGGCCGACGAAAGCTGCAGGACCTCCAAGGACATCCCGGCTTTGGTCGATCGCTGTAGCGGGATCAATATCAAGATTCTCAAATGCGGGGGGCTTACCGAAGCCCTGAGAATGATTCACACGGCCCGTGCTCACGGCTTAAAACTGATGTTAGGATGCTACTCCCAAACGAGCCTAGGCAACACTGCCGCAAACCAACTTGCTAGCCTCGTTGACTACATCGATTTGGATAGCCATTTGAACTTAAAAAACGATCCCTACGTCGGATGCCGATTCGACGATGGATTCCTTATCAACCGCGATATCCCGGGACTTGGAGTAACCCATGCCTAGACACCCGCTCTACGAAGCCAACGATCGACTGGCTATTCTTTTGCACGGTGGGATCACCGGAATCCATGGCAAGACCGGCTTGGCTCTGCTGCGGTTTGCCCCCGAGCGATGCGTGGTGGTGATCGATCGCCAGACTGCTGGCGGAAACTTGGCTGAACTAACCGGCATACCGATGGATCGCCCAATCCCGATCGTCGCTACGGCCGAACAAGCCCTGGCCTATGGTCCGCAAACCCTGGCCCTGGGACTAGCAGCCCTGGGGGGCAAGCTGCCCGAGGACTGGATCCCGGACATGCAAGCCTCGCTGCAAGGGGGACTAAACATCCTCAACGGCTTGCACACATCGCTTGCCAACGATCCGCGATTGGCCCCGCATGTGCAGCAGGGCAAGTGGATATGGGACATCCGCAAAGAGCCCGCAGGCTTGGTATCCGGGATGGGGCTTGCTAGGCTGCTTGCTTGCAAACGAATCCTGTTCGTAGGGACCGACATGTCGATTGGCAAGATGTCGGCAGCGATCGCCTTCCATCGCGCTTCGGTGGCTCGGGGAGTGCGATCCAAGTTCATGGCAACTGGCCAAACCGGAGTGATGCTCGAAGGGGATGGAATTCCGCTCGATGCGATCCGCGTGGACTTTGCCTCAGGGGCAGTGCAGCAGGAACTCATCGCGTGCGCTCAAGATCGCGAGGTGGTGTTTATCGAGGGACAAGGATCGCTTCTGAACCCTGCATCGACCGCCACGCTGCCGTTGATTCGAGGTTCACAACCGACCCACTTGGTACTGGTCCATCGAGCCCAAATGCATCACTTACGCGATTTCAAGTGGGTCAAGATTCCACCGCTTAAGGATGTCGTTGCCATGTACGAGAGCATCGCTTGCGCAGGCGGAGCGTTGGCTCCTGTGCCAGTTTGCTGCATCGCGATCAACACGCACGGCCTGAGCGACGCCGAAGCTCGATACGAGGTAGAGAGGATCCAGGCCGAGACCGGTCTGGCGACCCAGGACGTGGTCCGCTGGGGTGCAGAAAAGCTCCTGAGCAGTTGTGGCTTATAAAGCCGCAAGCCGCGGGTGATTGCCAGTACACACGCACAGCCTAAGGCTGTTGCGGCAGGTGGGGTTCGAATTTGCTTCGCGTGGCCAACTCGGCTGCTTTGACGCTGTCGACCGCCGATTGATACAATAGCTTTTGGGCCCTGAGGCGACTGTGCCCAGGACCCGGTTCCAGCCGGTCGTAGCTACCATCCTGCGTGAGTATCCACGCGTTTTGATTGTCCTGAAAGTAGGTGGCCAGGATCTCGATGAGCTTACGCTTGCTGGCCGTGTCCTCGATGGGTGTGAGGAGCTCGATGCGTCGATCCAGGGACCTGGGCATCCAATCCGCGCTGGAAATAAAGACGGCGTCCTGCCCACCATGGCTAAAATGCAGAATGCGTGCATGCTCGAGGGATCGATCGACGATGCTCACGACGGTAATGTTTTCGCTCAAACCGTGCACTGAGGGCTTCAGACAACAGATCCCGCGAATATTCAACCGCACCGTAACACCCGCTTGGCTGGCCCGATACAAGGCTTGAATGATCTCGGGATCGACCAGCGAATTGAGCTTGGCATAAATAAACGCTTTTTGACCCTGGAGTCGGCGCTGGGTCTCCTCCTCGATCAGCGAGACGAACTTCTTGCGAAGCCCCAGCGGGGCGGATTCAAGTTTTTCATAGGGCTGTGGCTGGCTATATCCAGTGATCGCGTTGAAGAATGCTGACGCATCCTTGCCCAGGGATTCGTTGCAAGTCAGGTAACTGATGTCGCTGTACATCCTGGCCGTGGTCTCATTGTAATTGCCGGTTCCAAAGTGAACGTATCGGACGATTCCGTCGACCTCTCGACGCACGACGATGCAAACCTTGGCGTGGGTCTTTAGACCTCGAACCCCATAGATGACTTGCACTCCGGATCGCTCGAGCTCCCGGGCCCAAACCATATTGCGAGCTTCTTCAAAACGAGCCTTGAGCTCGACGACCACCGTGACGTACTTGCCCAGCTCGGCAGCTCGCTTGAGCGATGCCACTATGGGGCTCTTGCGGCTAGTGCGATACAGCGTCTGCTTGATCGCCAAAACGTCGGGGTCGTTGGCCGCCTCTTCGATGAGCCGCACGACGGGCTCAAAACTCTCATAGGGATGGCACAAAAGCAGATCCCCGGCGGCGATGTTCTCGAACATCGATTTGGTCGAATCGATCTGAGGTGATCCCTGGGCAGGCCATACGGTATCGCGCAGGGTCGGGAAGCCTTCGAGCTCGGTGATGCTCATCAATGCTGCAAGGTCCAATGGCCCAGGGAACTTGAACACATCGCGATTCTCTAACCGCAGCTTGTCCACCAGATAACTCATCGTGGATTCGGAGACCTTGGCATCGATCTCCAATCGCACAAAATCCGCCGAACGCCTTGAGCTCAAAACCTCTTCCATGCCGAGAATCAAATCCGATGCACTGTCCTCTCGGACCGAAACATCCGCATTGCGCGTGACGCGAAAGGCCGTGCATTCCTCGACCCGCTTGCCAGGATAATACTGCTCGACAAAGTAACTGATGACATCCTCGATCAGAGAGTATGTATACGTCCCGCGTTCACTCGGAAGTTTGATCATCCGCGGCAGAATTTTGCCGATCGGGATGAACGCAAAGCGATGCGGTGAGTCCTGCTCGCCACTTGCCATCCTCACACAAAGATAAAAACCCAAATTCGATAACAACGGAAAGGGTGCGTCGGGATCCAAATCCATCGGTGAGATCACCGGATAGATTTCGCTCTCAAAGTACTTCTGCAATGCGTCCCTGCACAATGGATTCGCATCGGCCGCAATGACTCGGGTAATCCCCTCTTTGCTCAGTATCGGCTCGATCGAATTGAGAAAGCACTCGTACTGGTCCGAGATAATCTTGTTGACGCGATCATAAATCGCATCGAGCTGCTCGGTGACCGTCGCTCCGCTGGGATCCGGCATGTCGATCCCCTGGGCTTGCTGCAACTGCAAACCTCCGACCCGCACCATGAAAAACTCATCCATGTTGCTAGCCGTGATGGCTAAGAACTTGAGCCGCTCGAGCACCGGTACTTTGGCATATTGGGCTTGGTTGAGAACCCGTCGGTTGAATTCCAACCAACTGAGCTCCCGGTTGATGTAGTGGTTGGGTTCTGATTTCATGGTCGAACTATTCTACATAAACACGCTGGATTTACGCAGGCCAAATCGCCCTGGCATCGACCGGTCAATCCCGATAAACTCAACCCTAAAGCCGGCCCGCTGCGAATGCGGCCCATCGCAACGCCAAGTATCGATAGCCCCGCAGACGACACCCCTGGAAACAAGTGACCATGAAATTCATCGGCTTGATCCTCATGTGCGCCGCCAGTAGCATGGCCCTCTTGCTGCCAGCCATAGGGGTCGTCAAATTTCCTATCTTGGATCAGGAGAGCCTGCAACAAGCCCAGGCTTCAACATCCCAAGACTCGCCGCAATCGACCCCCGCTCAGAATCCCGACCCGCAAACCTCCACTGGATTGCTCGTCGCGGCCCAAGTTTCCGGAGCCGATAACGCTCCGCAAGCGCCACAACCGCCAGCGCCAACCAGCGAACTGCTGGGCAAGCTGCCTTTCACTCAGATCCCCTCCCAACGCACGGGGCTAGGGATTTGGTTGCTCCTCGTCCCGTCAATACTTCTAGGGCTTGCTATGTGGACCTTTGGCTCAAACCCGAAAACGTCCAAGTAGCCTTCGATGATAGCCTTAGATGGCGAATCAAACGCCAAAGGCCTTTTGCATTTGCTCTCGGACGGTCGTCAATCGCTCGACTCCCCCACCTCCGACCTCGGCAGTCGTCCAGCCACTCCAGCCAATGTCCTCGATCCCCATACGGACTTGATCCCATGGCAGATCGTCTTCGGGCGAAGTGATGTCGACGAACTTGCTCTTGGCTCTGCTGAAGCCTTTGACATCGAGCTTGACGGCTCGGTGCCCGAATGCGTTTAGCCACTCGCGAGGCTGTCCGTACTTCCAGTGATTGCCGATGTCGTAATACATTCCTACCCACGGGCTCTTGAAGCTGTCGACAAAGTCGATGAACTTGGTGGGCTTTTGCTCCGGCGGGGCATCGTGATCGTAATGGAGCTTGTTCCAGACATTCTCGATCAAGATCGGTTGTCCGAGCGAAGCCGCCAGCGGCAGGAGCTTCTTGATCTCCTGCTTTGCACGCTCGTTGACCTCTGACTCGCTGCCATCGTCTCCCCGACCGACGACGATCAGCACTCCGCTACCACCGATCGCATGGGCGACTCGAAGGCAATGGGTGATATTGGCAACACCCGCCTTGCGAACCTCTGGATCGGCGCTCGTGAGTCGTTTATCCCAGTGGGCATGGTTGATCGCGTTGTGGCAAAAGACCCCTGATTCCTGAACTGCTGAGCGGGCCTCCTCGACGGTGAAACGGCCGGCTTCGTCAAAGTCCACTCCATCGAACCCCGCTTGCTTGGCTAGCCCTAATCGCTGGGCTAAACTGATCGGCTTGCCGTCGATGTCACCCTTGATCATCGAGAGTTTGCAAGACAAGAGAATTCGCTTCTCGGGAGGTGTGATGAGCTTGCCGGTTGCAGCCTTGGGTTGGTCTTCGGCGTGCGTGGTTTGCCAAGCTCCTGCGGTGGCCAGTGCTGCTCCCGATGCGGCCGCAGCCGAGAGAAAGAAGCGACGATTGGTTGGTCGATCGGTTGCTTGAATAGACTGATGGTTCATCGGCGGACCGGTTCGGAGTAGAAGGTGGGGAATGGGCGTGAGAATTCCCCCTATTCTAATGGATTCTCAGACGTTCTTCGACCGGGAATCACTCTCGTCGCATAGAAAAACCGGTGTAGTGCAACCCGGTTTCTTCATCGACCACAAACGCCCCGCCAGGCGCAAGATACTTGGCAATCACCTCAAAGGGTGGCAGTTTCTTGCTGCGAACCGCGGTTACCAACGCGGTCAAGAACGGATTGTTCTGGGCAAACTGCTCGATGTTATCGATATTCTGCGGATCGGTCGCAAGGTCGTACATCAGACGCATCCCTTCCTCGGGGCGTTGGTAAGCCAGGATCGACATCTCGCTGTTCTTTAACTGGGCCTTGATCCTGTCGCGGACCAACTTGAACTCGATCGACTCAGACAATGGTCCATCGCCACCCGAGTTGAATTTGATGACCTCCTCGATGGCTTGAACCGAATCGCTCAGGAGCAATTGGTCGTCCATGATGCACACTGCTGGCTGTGGGAGTCGGATATTGCGCCCTTCAGCGTTTTCTGCGCGCTGCTCGACGGTGTAGATCGTCGCATCCCCATAAAGCTTGCTGATCAACTCCGGTCCACCTGAACCCTTGAGCTTTTCGAACATCTTGGGCAAGATCTCGGATTTCATTCTCGATGCATTCTTGACGTGGATGCAGTAGACGTTCGACTGGCTATTGATCTTCTTCGGGGGGATGATCAATTGCACGAGGCTGAAGCGATCGTTTAGACCATCGATGACGTCGGTCCTCAGGTCGATACCCAGATTCCGATTGGCTTCTTTGACGAATCGGTCGTTAAAGGATCCTTCGCCAGCAAAGGTATCGACGAGGCTTTCGACGGCGTTGAAGGTTTTGGCCATCTCCCAGTTCATCGTGAAGTAACTGGTGACCTGATCGCTCACCCAAGGCTCTGGATCGGTAGTACCGGCTTTGGGTCGAATCACCTTCATGATCCCTTGGCGGTTGGGATTCAGTAGCACATGCCCATGGATGATCGAATCGAAC
>Ga0136644_10002794_pt1 | contig 13205 bp, 10 predicted proteins | sample C_130820_EF_Meta_FD_94780 | JGI IMG/M metagenome (GOLD analysis project Ga0136644, IMG submission 94780) | Freshwater microbial communities from Lake Croche, Canada to study carbon cycling - C_130820_EF_MetaG (v2) (version 2) | ecosystem: Environmental > Aquatic > Freshwater > Lake | place... | reverse complement strand
GATATCAATCATAATATGATTAACTAATATTTTTCTAATATTTGAATTAGTATTAATTAATTCTATTTCTTGTAATTTATTATTATTTAAAAAATTTAATAATTTGTCTATACCCATTATTAAATATTTTATTAATATTTTTTTAAACTATAACTATTTACTTTAATTATTCATTATGTTTTTTTAACATTTTCATTATAAAAACAATAGCAAAAATTGTAATTAAGGCAATTACACCATATAATACATATTGTCCCATTGAACCAAATAAACCATTAAATGAACCACTTACAAAACCAGATAAAGCACCTCCTGTTGCACCACCTACAATTTGTCCAGTTGTGCTCCCTGTTTCTTTTGCTATAGCAATTGATTGATTAGCTATACTAGTATGTAATGTCATTGTTCCGCCTTTTGAATATTCTGTAATTGAATATGGTGAAGTTATTGTAATTGATGTTTTAGAATTTATTGTATTTACATCTACATTTACATTAGCTAAACTTCCAACAAAAGTAGTATCACTACCCATTGTAATAGAATCCCCACTTACAATATCTGTATCAGGTGTAAATTCAATAATAATATCATTAGGACCAGTATTACTTTTATAACTATTTGTTATTGTTAATTTTTTATTATTATTTTCTTTATATTTTTTTATAACACTCGCTAAATAAGCCGTACCTACTGCAGCTGCTACAATTGCACCTAGAACTTTATCAGGATTTCTTTCAATAATACCCTTAATACCCTTCTTAGAATTATTTTCAATAATACCCTTAATATCTTTTTTTAATGCTTTATTACTAGTTTTAGATAAATCATCAACACCAGTTGATATACTTTTTAATGCTTTTTTTTGTGCTGCTGCTTTTTCAAGATTTTTTGCATTTAACTCTTTAGTTAATGTTTTTAAAGCAGCTGCCTTTGTTTCCAGTTTTGCTGTTAAAGCTGCTTTCTCTGAAGCTTTAGTTGTATTACGTAGTGCTTTACTCGTTTCACCAATATCTTTTCCCAACTTTTCCAAAAGTTTTGCAGTTTTTGCAGCTTCTTCTGCTGTTTTACCTATTCTTTCACCTAATTTTACGGTATCTTCTAACGCTGTTACTTCATTAAAATATTCATATTTTTTAAAATTCATTTGTATATATATATATTTATATATTAATTTTTAATTATTTTTAGTTGAATATGGAATTCGTCTTTGTTTAGCATATGTTCTTGGTATATATGATAGTACTAATTTAGAATATGATGGACCTCTTTTAGGTACACACTGAAATGGCATTCCTTTCAAATGATGTAATCCATCTGGACATCTTTTATAACATAATGAATCTACTAATTCACGATTACTATTACAAGACATAGGTATACTACCTCCACCACGATTATAATAATTACGCCAACAGGTACCTGCATAATTATCATAACCATCTCTACATGGTTCTGCATCTCTAGTATATGAAACTCCTTTTGATGGAACACAATTTAATAATCCATCAGGTCTATGATAGCCCTCTGGACATGCAGAATAACATAAACCTGATCTTAACTCACGATTACTATTACATGTTGCTTCTAATGCTTTCAACTTTTTAACTGGTAGAACTGCCGGACTCTTATTCCAACAAATAAGACCTTCACCTGGTGTTTTAGTATAACCATCTCTACAACGATCATAACATAACCCTCCGACATTTTCTTTATTTCCACAACTTGGATGACAAGCTCTTGTTGCTAATGTTATACCATCCGATTTTGTTCCAGTACAAGTTAATCCAAAATTAGTTACACGTCGTAAACTATTACACGTACTACAATCATAATTAGGTATTGTTCCGACACCAACAGTATATGATGCACTTTTAGTTGACCAATAATTAAAAGGATCAGCTGGATTTACTGTATATCCCTCTGGTGGATCACCTACACATGCAAAAGCAGTTTTTATATATCCAGAAGGACAACTATAATGTGGCATAATTGGTATTGATGAATGTACATCAAAAGGTGGTGGTTTTGCAGTACATACATATGCTGTTTGATTATAATTATCCTCACATGCAACTCGTCCAGGAATATAAGATAATGTAGGTGAATCCCAATGACATATAGTTGCACCATCTGATACATAACCATCTTTACATTTATCATAACATAATCCTCCTTGATACTCTTTGTCATCTGGACATGTTTTACTAATATTAGCTGGAATACCTGGTCCAATATCAACATTTTTAGCTATACATGTTAAACCTGTATCTGTATAACCTGGATCACATCCCGGTGCTGTTTTTGGATCTTTAATAATACAAGACATAATTTCATCATACACTTCACCTTCTTTACATTCTTCACGACATAAATAACCTTCATCTATATAACCTGGATCACATGGTTTATATTGATTTACTGAAAATGTTTGTACTAGTCTGTTTACTAATGTTTTACCAAATGTATTTTGCATTACACCTACTAAAGAATCATAATGACAAGCGGTTGATCCATCTTTTTTTGTATAAGGTGATCCTGCCTTTGATAAACATTCTTCATTACTTATTGTACATCTTCCTGTTTTTATATTATAATCTAAATGAGCATTATCACACATATCTTTTAAAGCACCTAATACATTGTAACATGTATTATCAGAATCAGACCAAATAGTTTGAATATCAAATGGACCTAATGGATTAGGCGAATTATTACATCTGTCTTTTGGATATATACATTTTCCTGATTTATTTGAAATTATACCTTTAAATTTAGAACATAAATTAGTATATGCTTTTTTAGTGAGATTGCTCATAATTTGATCTAATCTAGGATAATTATTAGCAAAATTAGATGCCTCATCTGGTTTACCTTGATCAACTAATAGTTTAACTTGAGAAGCATAATATGCTAAATTAGGATCAGCTGCCTTTAATATATTAAATTCTTTACTTAAAAGTATATTATAATATGAATTTTCTAAATCTGCATTTAAATCAGTATCTACTAATGGCGTTATAATATGTCCACTTGCATCAAATATAGTATTATCTCTTATTGGTTGAGATGATATTAATTCATTTTTTGGTGCATATTGTAATAATAATATATCTAATGGACCTATTTCATTAATTGGGTCTACATTTAGTTTATTTAATACAGAATTAATTGTATTTGTAACTGTATCCCATTGTTCCATTATATCATATCCATCTACATCGTATGAATCAACTATCATATTAGCAATATCAAATACTATTAATGCTACACCAATTGGACCTGTTACGAAATCGGTTGCAACTGCTGCACCAACTTCAGCACCAGCTATAGCACCCGCTTCAACACCCACTTCAGCACCAGCTATAACACCCGCTTCAACACCCACTTCAGCACCAGCTATAACACCCGCTTCAACACCCGCTTCAGCACCAGCTATAACACCCGCTTCAACACCCACTTCTACACCAACTTCTAATCCTGTTTCTGCTGCTAGTTCAGCACCTTCGATAACATATCTAGTTGCATTACCAACAAGTTTCGTTACAATTTTTTGTCCATTTTTTAATGCCATTTTAGACATTTGCAATCCTATTTTTCCACCTGTTTTAAATACTGCTCTACACGATTGACCTAATTTTTGAAGTGTTTTAACTAGTTTCATACCAATTTTACCCATTACACCTTCTGTCTTAGTTGTTTTTAATAAACTTTTCATCATAGCTTTACTCATTTGTTCAATTGCATCTTGATAAGCCATATTAAGAAGTGTTCCAGCTATCATTTGAGTCATTGGATTATTATCATCTAATAATCCTGCTAATTTATTATCTAAATCATGGGCAACATACTTTAATGCATCCTTAGCATTTTTTGTTTCTTGGGCAATTTCAACTGGTGAAGGTGGTGGTGCAGATGAATATTTTATAATTTGATCGGTTCCAGTATTTCCTGCAAATGGATTATTTATATTTTTAACTGTAAATGTTGGTATATTCACTTGAATTTGGGAATAATATAAATATAAAGCTATTGTAATAATAATAATTATTATTATTATTATTTCTAATATCATTATATTAAGTTATATATTTTTTATATAATTTAATATTTCATATAATACTTTACAATCTATTTCATTATAGTTTATTATATCTTTCATATCAGTAATATTATTTTTTTTATTATCATAATAATTATTTGCTATTATTAATGCATCTAATCCATTATTACATGTATTATCTTCCCATTTTGTAGCTATTAAATTATTTAAATACATTGCATTGGCTATATATTTTAATGAATAACTAAATGCATTTTTTACAAATATTGGTATATTTATAAATAATTTATACAAATCATAAAATTTTTTTATAGGTAAATCATATTTTTCTCTTATTTTATTATATAATGTTTCTTCAGCTGAACTCCAATGAATAAATAATCCTTCTTTTTTATTATATAATTTTAATACTGAGTTTATATATTCCCAAAATTCAATAAACATTTCTTTTTCACTATTTTTATCTTTTACTAAAAAATATTTAAATTTCCATTCTCCATCTATTGCATATCCAACACCTATCATAAATATATAATTATTACCTTCAAAATCATTACTTGTTTCATAATCTAAATAAAATTCCATTACATTATTATTCATATTATAAATATTTATTTTTTTTGGTAAAATTAAATCGGTTGTTTTATTCGAATTAATATTTAATATTCCATCTATTATTGTTCCTTTTTTCCCATTAAAATTTATTAATGATGAATTAAATTTTGGATTATCATAAGAATATATATTATTTTCAAAACAAATTTTTCTTTCATTATAACCAACATAAGTTATTAAAGTAATTTCTTTTATTTTTATTGCTAATTCCTTTTTTAATTTATGCCATTTACCATCTTTATTATTTGACATATTTGGATATAATTCATTAACTGATGGTTTAGGTAATAATTTCCATGTTGATCCCAATGTTTTTAATTTATTAATCCAGATAACTGCATTCATAATTAATAATTTATAATTAATATCATTATTATAATCAATTAAATATACATTATTAAAATTAGTATTATTAATTATTATATTCTTACAATTTTTTGTATATTCTGCTTTTTTTGGTAATAAAAATCCAATTTTTACATTTTGATTTACCATTTGATTTAATGCTTCAGTATAAATATATACTTGTATTTTATAAAATAATGCATAATCAATATCTTTTATTTTATCTAAATTTGTTGATAAATGTAAAGTAGAATATTTTATATCAATAATATAATATAATTCATCTTCAATTAAATCATTTTTATAATTATATAATTCTTTTATTACATAACCTTTCATTATTAAATCAGCTATTCCATATGTTTTATTTTCAAAATTAATTAATGTTCCTTGATAAATAATTGGTATATTTTCTTGTAATGCATTTAATGTTTCATAATAAGAATTATTTATATTATAATAACCATTTTCTATTTTATAAATAGTATATTTATTTTTACATAATTCTTCTAAATTATCAATTACTTTTTTTTCATATTCTATACCTTTATTCATAATAAATTCATCAAATAAAGTATTCGATATTGTACTTTTTCTATTTTTATCAGGTTTATCATTTATATTATTAATATTATAATATTTTAAATAATCAATTAATGGATCATTTAATATATAATTTCTAGTTTGTGATACTGAAACAAAATCACTAATACTAAATTTAATTTTTTTATTCATTATAATAAAATTAAATTTATTGTTTAAATATGAGTTTAAAAATAAATATTTATCTTTATAAAATTATATGGACACTAAAATAGTTACTAATCCTGTTTCTGGTACTGTTTCTGGTACTGTTCCTAATACTATTCCTGTTACAGTACTTGATAATAAAAATGTATTTTCTAGTATTATTCCAACTTTCTTAATGAATAAAAATAATTTAGTTATTATTTCCGTTGTAGTTATAAGTATTTTATATTATTTATATACTAATAATTATTTTAATGCATTTTTAAATAAAAAACCAAAAGATGAATTAAATATTATTGATGATGAAAAAGAATATTATATTTTGGATCATGATAATAATCCAATTAAAATTAATATTAAAGAAATAATTAATTTACAAAATAATCAAGAACAACAACGACATGAACAAATTATTCAAGAAAGAATTATGCAAGAAAGAATTATGCAAGAACAAATTATGCATCAACAAATGATGCAACAACAGATGATGCAACAACAAATAATGAATGAAGGAAATAAAAAAATTAAACATCCTAAAAAAGTTGTTCAAATTAAAGAAGAATCAATCGAATCTGATTCTGAAGATTTAGATGATGAAGAATTATCTAACTTAAAAAAACAATTAGCTGAATTACAAAAAAATCAACATTAAATTTTTTTTTGTTTACAACTTTTATCCATTATAAAAGTTTCTTTTTTTGATTTTTTAGGTACTATATTAATTACACATTTTGATTTTATTCCATATAATGATTCAGTACAACCTTTTTCTTTTAATTCATTAACATCTTTTTTAGAATCTACTAAACATCTAGCTCTAAAATTTTCATATCTATTTCTAACATCTTCATATGATAAATTAGATTTTTTATTTAAATTCTTATTTATTAATTCATGCATATCATATAACCATTTTGAAAATGTTTTTCTGTTTTTTAATTTATCCATATTTAATGGTAATACTTTTAAATTCTTTTCATAATTATCACGACAATATTTACATGGTAATACATTTTTTAAATTTGTAAAAAATTCATAATATTCTTTTTTTTGTTCTATTGTTGGTTTTACTGGATAATTAAAACTCATTGTATGTAATGAATGCCATAATGCTGGACCCCATATATATGTTACCATTCCATCTTTAGATTTATAATCTTCATTAGTAAATACGCTCATTAATATTATTCAGATTTTATTTAAAAATATTTATTTATTATATTTGGTATTGATATACAACCATCTTTTAATTTAGTATTTATTACTTCTTTTATTGAATTTACTCCTTTTTGATTTATTATTTTATAACCATATAATTTATTTAACCAAAATATAACTTTATCAGTATGTGATAATCCTGCATGAATTATTATATTTTTATCGGATAATGAATATATTTTACATATTATATAAAATTCCATTATATTATCTAATACTTCATTCGTTTTATATAATATATTATCATCTATCTTTTTTAAATTTGTATTCATTAATAATTTATTATCATTTTTAAATGTATCATATTCTCTTTTTATAAATCCAAATTGTATTCTTAATTTAGACTTTTTTATATATTCTTTATTATAAGCTTCTTTTAATTCTTTTTTAAAAAAATCATTTTTAAAATTAAAAAACTCTTCAAAAGAACATAAATAATCTTTTAATATAAAATCATAATCATTTTTAAAATTTATTGAAAATGGTATTAAATATGGTCTAGGATCTAATCCAAATATTGATTTAGAATTATTTAAAAATAATTGTTTTAAATCTTGACTATGTTCCGAATCTAAAAATAATTCTTGTAATTTAAAATCACCTCTAGGTACTTCTTCTAATAATATATAATTTTTATTTGATTTATTTTTTAACCAATCTGATATTTTATGATAATTTTGACAATGTGGTAAATTAGAATGATCATCTGCTAATATTAATATATAATTTTTATTATATAATAAAGTATAACCTATTGATCCATAAATATTTATAGTTTCCATTATAAAATTATAGATATTTATTATTTATTTATTAATTGGCGAACTAGTATGATATATCCACCATATTCTTGTTAATAATTTTGCTAATAATTTTGTTAAATTTATTTGTTTAGTATGATACATATAATGTTGTAATGGTTTTAATTTAGTACTAAAATTAAATAAATTTTCTCTTAATGTATTATCATTTATATCATATAAACTATTATTTCTTATTGATAACCATATTCTACCATCAATATTATTATTTATTTCAATATAATTTGATTCATAAATACTATTATAATCTATTTTTGTTGTTCCATTATAATTAATTAATTTATGATCATTATTATTTGTTATTCTTATATCAATAAATTTTGATAAGAAATAAGCTATTTCTATTTGTTTATTTTCTTCATTTGGATTACAATTTTCAAAATATTTTTTTAAATATGGTAATAAATTATAAATTATAAATGCTTCATTAGAATACCTATATAACCATAATAATTGAACTATATTTTTATCTTTTTGTAAAGTATCCTTCCATATATTATCTAAATTATTATTCAAACTTAAATTAAAATTATTTATTTCAGTTTCACTAAATGTATTCAATAATAATTTATCATTTAAATTTAAATAATTATTATTATTGGTATAATTATAAACATGTTTATTAGTCCAAATTAAACGATTATAACCTTTTATATTGGGAATAGAACTAGTTGATAATTCTTTTATTTTATCCCAGGAATAACCCACAAATATTACATTTCCTTCCTTATCTAATCCACGACGACCGGCTCTACCTATTTGTTGATGATAAATCATTGAATCTAGATCATTAGATGATAATTCACATTTATAAATAACTACTGTTCTAAATGGCATTGATATTCCAAAAACTAATGAGTTATCACTAAATACAACAGCTAATTTTTTATTTGATGCTAAACGTTGAATTAATCTTAAATAACTATCCGGTAATCCATTTACATAAACACCTATACCACGCCATAATAATCTTATTAAATAATGATAATCGCCGTTTATACATTCAAAATAAATTTTATATTTATTAGCCCATTCTTTTATTTCATAATCTGAAAATTTATCATTTTTATTAAAAATAAAATCTTCATGTGGTGCTGTAATATCTTCTTCTTGTTTTAATTCAAATACACAATCCTTATTTTCTTTTAATTTTTTTTCTAATTGTTTTTCACTTAATGAATTTAATTCTTTTTCTATTTTTTTATTTAATCTTTTATTATTTTTATTTTTATTTAATCTATCTTTTTTTAAATCTGGATATTTAATATTTTCGCAATTTTCTAAATCTTCTGCTAATTTTTTTATTATTTCTAAACAACATATTGTATTTTGTTCAAATATTATTGCTGGAAATTTATTATTATTTCTTAAATCTTCTAATATTTTTACTAAATTATTATTACTATTATTTATATCTATTATATTATAATCTCTCATTATATCAATTATCTCATTTTCATATTGATTATAATTATTAACCATAAACTTTATTAAATTATTATAATATTCATATGCTTGATCTAATTCAATTAATTCATTATTTTTAAAATAATTATTTGGATGTAAATCTCCTAAATTAATTTGATATTTTAATAAATTACTTACTAACGACCATGCATCTTGTGGTGTAGGATTTAATGTTTTATTTAATATACTTTTATCTTCTATTTCACTAATATTTATTAATGATAATGGATTTAATAATATAAATTCTCTAGTTAGATTATCATAATAATATTTTTGTAAATTAAAAAATCTTTTATTACATACTATTAAATCAATATTATTATTTTTTGTTATATCTGATAACCAATCTTTCAAATCATTTATATTTCCTATTGTTGCTGATAATCCTAAAAAAGATATATTTTTTAAGATTTTTATTATTGATTCTATTGCACCACCTTCTTTCTTACCAATCATATGAATTTCATCCATTATAACCCATTTAAAATCACAATTAATAAATGGTAAATAATCTAATATTATTTCAGGTGTTCCTACTATTCCTTTTGAATTATTTAATAATTTTATTAATTCTTCTCTTCTTGGATCACTTTGATATGTTAATGTTAATATTGGTATATCACTATTTAATATATTTCCTATATATGCTGCTATTTGCCATGCTAATGCATCGGTTGGTACAATATATAATATTCTTCCTTTTGTAACAGCATAACCAGATATTACTGATTTACCAGCTGATGTTGGCGCACAAATTAATGATGATATATTATTATTTATATTTTCGATTGTCTTTAATTGCCATTCATCTAATTTATTAAATCCTTTTTGATTTAATGGTGGCATTTGATTATAAAATTTAGTAAATTGTAATTCTATTAAATCTAAATTATTTATTATTTCATTCATTTTATTTATCTGAATATTATATTTAGATTTAATAGCATCAGTAATTACATATTTATTATTTTTTAATTTTAAATAAAGATTAGCTATATTTTCTATTTGATTTTTTTTTATAAATAAATCTAATAAATACATCATATAATATACTTTTCCTTCATCTGTTTTAACTTCTGCTTTTACACCTAATTGTGCAATTTCTTTTAAATCATTCTCTAATTTTTCTTTTTTATCATTTATATATTTTGTGTAAATTATATTATCTTTATTAGATAAAGTAATACCGGTATTTACTTTTTCTTCTAATTGTTCTTCTCTTGATTTAATAGTTGGATCAATATAAATATTTATCTTTTTTAAATCAAATGTATTTGTAGGATTTAATATTTTTTTAATATTTTGTTCTTCATTCGGTATTATTATTTTTTGAAATATTGAATATTCCCAATAACCTTTATCTGATTTTTGTTCTAATTTATTATTTGACATAATAATATATTGTATCTCTTTTTAAATAAATTAAATTTTATTTGAACATTAAATATCTTAATGCTAAATTTAAATGATTATTTGTTATTTGTAATGCTTTAATTATTAAATTATCATCAATATCTAAATTTAAATTTTTTATTTTATTTAAATTTTCTTCATAATCAACATCCATATTTGTTTTTGTATTTAATATACTAGATGAACTAATAAATTTATAAAATGTTTTAAATATTTCTGGTTTATTACGATAAATTTTTAATAAATGTATAAAATCTTCATCATCTATTAAATTTGTTGGATTTAATATTTCATTATCAATATTCATATCGATTGCATACATTTCTTCATCAACGCTATCAGTTTCATTATTTAATAAATAATTATTAAAATCATCTAAATTATCATTTATTTCATCATCTAAATTATCATTTATTTCATCATCTAAATTATCATTATTAAAATTTGATAAATAATCATTATTAAAATTTAATAAATTATCATGGTTAAAATTTAATAAATCATCATCACTATCATAATTTATTTGATTATTATATAAGTCTAAGTCTTCAATAATAACACTGGAAGCATTTGATTTTATAGAACCATTAGGATCAACTGATTCATTAGATTCATTAGATGATGTTTTATATGTTTTGAATGAGTATTCAGATTCATCATCAGGATCTATTTCTTTTCTACATCCATATATTTTAAATATAAATTTTAATTTTCTAAATACATCTTCATCATTACATAATAATATAATATTAAATATCGTATCATTATCATTTACCAATGTTTCTTTTTTTAAATCTTGATTTTTTTTAAATAATTTACATTTATCATATTCTTCATTAGATATCGGATATGGTATATTTTTTAAATAATTACCAAATAATCTAAAATTAAATACATCCATATTTAATTTCAAACAATATGAAATTAATTCATCACCTTCTAATTCATAGTAATTATATAATCTTATTATTAGTCTCATAATATTATTATAATAATAAATAATAATATCAATTTTTTATATCTGATATTAATTTATAGAATAATTAATTATAATTATTATGAGTTATAATGGTTTAATTAATATAGGTAATACCTGTTATTTAAATTCAGGATTACAATTATTATTACAAAATAAAGAATTATGTTATTATATTGTAAATAAAAATGATAATAAATTAAATAATATTATTCTTTTTGTTAAAGAATATTTAAATAAATGTAATAATAAATTAAATCCTTCAATAGTTAAAAATGTTATTCAAGAATATAATAGAATGTTTATAGGTTATAAACAACATGATTCTTTTGAATTTATTTTATATTTTTTAGATTATATTCATGAACATAAAATTAAAAATATATATGAAATAACTACTACAATAAATATAAAATGTAAATTAAGAAAATGTTTAAATATTAGTAGTCATAATGAAAGTCATAATTTTTTATTATTGGATATTAATAATGAATCAAATTCATTAAATGATTGTTATATTAATTATATTAAACGTGAAAAATTAATGGATGATAATGTATATTATTGTGAAAAATGTAAAGCTAATAGAATTGCATCTAAAAGAATAAATATTATTAAATGGCCTAATCATTTAATTATAGTTTTAAAAAGATTTAATTATAATAGTAGAAAAATAGATAAACAAATAAGTATGTCATTAGAATGGAATCAATATGAATTACAAGGTTTTGTATTTCATTCAGGTTCATGTTTTGGAGGTCATTATATTTATATTGGTAAATATAATAATAAATGGTTAATGTTAAATGATGATAGTATAACTGAAATAAATTTAAATATATTAGATAAATATAAAGATTATGCTTATATTTATTATTATAAAATATCTAATTAGTATTATATGGATAATAAACATAAATATTTAAAATATAAACTTAAATATTTAAAGTTAAAAAAAGAACTTGAAAATAAACAAATGGGTGGTGGTAAAAAAGAAGTTTATTTATTTAAGGCAGAATGGTGTGGTCATTGTAAGAATTTTTTACCTGTTTGGGATGAATTAATTAATTCTGAATATAAAAATAAATATAATTTTATTACGAAAGATTCTGAAAAAGATCAAAGAGATATTAAAGAATGGCAAATTAGAGGTTATCCAACTATTATGTTAAAAAATAATAGTAATATTACTGAATATAATGGATCACGTGATTTAAAATCTTTACAAAAATGGTTAGATACTAATTAAATACTAATTTGAATAAACTTCAATATAATTTTCTGAATCAGGATATGTTTTTTCTATAGTATCAATTAATATATCAATATCTTCTATTTTAGTTAATAAAGTATCACTTTCTTTTTTAATTGTTTTAGTAGTTTCTAATGAATTATATTGTTTTAATTTATTAATAAAACTAGCTAATCCAGAATCATATAATTTATCACTTTGTTTTAAATCACCAGTTATAACCATTTTACAATTATCTCCAATTCTAGTAACTAACATTTTCATTTGATTTGGAGAACTATTTTGCAT
>Ga0136644_10002793_pt1 | contig 13207 bp, 9 predicted proteins | sample C_130820_EF_Meta_FD_94780 | JGI IMG/M metagenome (GOLD analysis project Ga0136644, IMG submission 94780) | Freshwater microbial communities from Lake Croche, Canada to study carbon cycling - C_130820_EF_MetaG (v2) (version 2) | ecosystem: Environmental > Aquatic > Freshwater > Lake | place: Lake... | reverse complement strand
CGACCGAGTTTGTTTGGACATAAGCCATCGGCGGATCAGCTTGCCAAGCGTTCTAGGGGATTGGATCGATGGATCGCTACTCGAAGCGATCAGATACGCGTTGAGACCGGTGCGGCTTATACATCCAAGGCGACTGCATGGGAGCGTTGGAGGCTAGCGGTCAAAAAATCCGACACGATTGCTGAGCGATTCGAGAGACTCCAAGGATTGGCGGATCTTCAGGGGAATCTGACACAGCATGTCCAAGTCAAACTCGAGTATTACCGGGCCAGGGCGCAGGAGATCGAGCGTTGGCTCGAGTGGCATCAAGCCGACTGCGATCTTCAGCAAGCCACTGGAAGGATAGGTTTTTGGAATCTCGAGAGTGCGGCGTGTGTGCCGCTAGCGGACTCGAGCGTCAAAGACGAATGAAGATTTTGTTGGCTTCGAGAATTCTCGCAATTGCATAGAGAGCAGCCATGAGTGCTGCGAGAGCAAGCACGACCGACCAAGCAGCCGAGTCTTTGCGGAGAAAGCCACCGATTCCATCGATTAAAAATCCGTGGATCGCATAGCAAGTGATTGCGTTTCGACCGAAGCTGCGAAAGATGCCAATATCGATATGAAACTGCTTGATCAGTCCATCGAAGAGCAGAAAGAGCGTCAATGAAAATCCTGCGCTGAAGATAAGGTAGGATAACGTGCCTGCTTTTTGGCTCATCATCCAGTAGTTCCAAGCTCGATGTTCCCAGGTTGGAGGCGGGACAAACGGGGGTTCTGCCCATGAAAGCCTCTTGCCACTTGCGATGTCTTGGATTCCCGACAGGGCAGGGGAGTTAGCAAGTTTCTGGCTCGATTCTGTTGCGGGCCGACTGCGATCGTACATGCGGGTTGGGCAGGAGAGCAGGTAGCCAGCGGCCATCAGTGCGCAGGAGATCACAAACCACTTGGTCGGCGATAGTTGATTCCATTGCTGGCCAGCCCAGAGTCCAACGGTGGCGGGGATCGACCAAGTCAAGAAGCCCAGAGGTCCACCGTCGATGGCTCCTGGGTTGGCGTGTACCCATTGAAAGTAAAACAGCTCCGAGAGGGCTGCGTGAGCGAGCGCTCCACCGGCGATCCAAGCGATCCGTATCGGCCAGCGACTCGGTAGAATTGGTACGATCCAGAGGGTGGTCCAAGCGATATGGGTCAAGGTTTGAAACCAATCTCTTTTCCAAATCGCGAACCAAAAATCGGTCTTGAGGATTTTGGTTCGAAGATCCTCCTGACCCCAGGGGAAGTAGATCAAGAGGGCCACGATCATCAGGGCGATGGATCTTTTAATCAGTTTGCCTTGGATGCGGCGCTTGCCATCTAGATCATCTGCAGCAATACGATTCCAAACAATTGCAATCGCCAGTCCAACGGCAAACAAGAAGTTGGGCATGATCGTATCGGCGTAGCTACAGTAGTCGTTGGTATGTCGCAGGATTCTCGGGCAGCAGGCATAATTTCCCAGGAAATTCACAACGATCATGCCACAAACTGCATAGCCACGGAACTGGTCTAGGCTGGTCCAACGTTCAGTCTTGGGCTTGGACAAGTTTCACCTCATCGAGACTGGAATGCGATTCGACAACTCGGTATCGGCGGTTGACGGCGAGGTTTTCCCATCGAGATGTTCTGCCGCTAGGCCAAGTGATTTCCAGCGAATCGATCTTGGTCGAGGTTCCTAGTCCAAGATGGACGAAGTCTTCGTTCGAGCATTCAAATCCGTTGCCCGAGAGTCGCTGATGGACCCAGCTTTGTCCACCGGCCTGGACGCTCACCACCGCCCCGATGGCGTCTCGTTCCGACTCGGTTCCTATCAGTTCAACGGCCAACCAATTTCCGTTGGTTGACGTCTGATTTTTAAGGATCGAAAGGGGATGATCCAGGTGGGTAACATAGCTATCGACGAGTCCGTCGCGATTAAAGTCCCACAGGCCCAAGCAACGGGAAAGGTATTCATTCGTGAAAAAGGGTCCGAGTGTATCGTTGGGTTGTTCGGCGAAGGTTGCCTCGCGCTGTAGAAATACCTGTGGTCGCATCGTGTAGGGTTGCCCTCTGGACCGGTAGTCGTCGACGTGACCGTTGACCACCATAAGATCCTGCCAACCGTCGCAGTCGATGTCCAAGTATTGGGCCCCGAAACCGAGAGTTTTCTTTTTTGGGTCGATCAGTCGGTATCGTCGAGAGGCATCGACGAAAAAGTTCGAGTCGTTTTGGAGATACAGCGCGTTGTATTCATCGATGAAGTTGGTCATAAAAAGATCGAGGGTACCGTTGCGATCGATGTCTGCGCAGCCCACCCCCATGCTCGCTTGCGGTTTGCCTTGGTTGTCAACCGCGCATCCCCGCCGGACGGCTTCGTCGGCAACTAAGAACCGCCCCGGGTGCTTCGGGTCCTGGGCACTTAGGTAGAGATTGTTGGGAGACATATCATTGGCGATGTACAAATCGTTTCCGTGTTTTCGGTCAAGGTTCCCGACGATGAGTCCCAATCCACGTCCATCGGCCATCGAGAGGTTCCAAGTTGAATTGGCGAGCTTGAATCCACCTTGTCCATCGCTCAGGTAGATAAAGTCCTCGGAGGCGGGGAACTCGGTAGGCCTACACACCTGCGGGACGTTTTCCCTGGACACACAAAGGTGGGTGATCACATCGATGCCTGAGGCATAGTTGATCTCCACGAGGTCCGGCAGGTGGTCTCCGTCGATATCGGCGATCGCTCCGCTGACACTCCAGACCGGATGATTGGTGATATCTCTTTTCATTGCGGCGACTGGGATCGATTCAAAGGTCCCGTCACCTTGGTTCCTCAGCAGCCGATTCTCGCCAAAATTCAGGACGAACAAATCGGCCATTCCGTCCTGGTCCCAATCCCCGACGGCGACACCTTGGCCGTAGGCTCGATGGTTGACCCGTGCCTGGACGGCTGTGTTTTGGAATTCTTTTCCTGCGATATTTCGCAGAAGCACATTCGGGTCGTTCGAAGCGGGTTGTCTGGGATCTCCGCCACCTTGCAAGACCAACAGATCCGGCCATCCGTCCTTGTCGTAGTCGATCACACCGGCCCCTGCGCCGTTGCTTTGGTAGGTCTGCATGCCTTGGGCGTTGGGATCGTCACCGTTGCGATATACGACATCGGCGTGGAGTTCCTTGGAGACATCGCTCCATGCAAGTTTCGCTTGGACTGTCCCCGAACTGGCCGCCCCCGAACTGGCAGATTGGTTAGGCGTTGGGTTTTGGGAGGGTGTAGTCGACTCAGCCAATGTTTTCCAATCGATCTGTGGATAGTCGGAAAAGGATTTTTCGAGTCCCGATTTGAGTGTTTGCGAAGGGGTTTTGCCAAGGCTCGTTCGCTGGGATTGAAGCTCCTTGAGTTTTGCACTCGAAGGGTTGTTCGCTTTTTCGTTGATTTCGCGCCACAGGATAGCTTCGAGAATTCTGCCACGGCTTTCGAGGGTGTCAGCGATCTGGAGGATCCACTCGCTGCGGCGGTTGCCATCACGGCAGTAATTCAGGTTTCGGTTTGCAAGCTGGGTATCTTGGAAGACTTTCTCTGCGGTCTGGGCACCGGATTGGTCACCGAGAATAGCAAGCGTTTGTGCGAGGTTGCCGGCAGCCAGTGGGTTCATCGGATCGAGTTCAAGGCTTCGGGTAAAGCACTTGGCGGCTTGCGGGTGTTTGTTTTGATATTGGCACCAGAGTCCCATGGCGCGCCAGTAATCGGGCAAGGCTTCCATCTCCTGCCGTGGGGATTGCTTGTACCAATCTCCGAGTTCGCTCCATTTTTCTTGATCGATCAGAGCCAGACCGAGTCCTACCCAGAGAGCTGGTGTAGCTTGTCCCCCTTGGATGATCTCGCGGAAGAGTGCTTCGGCTTGTTCTGGTTTTTTTTCGTAGAGGGCTCCGAAGCCGATGGAGCTTTTCAAACGAAACTCTTTGGGATTTTCAGTGAACTTTTGGCGAACCAGTTCGTCACTCTCGACGGGTTTGACCGTATCGAGGGCCATGACCAGAGTTGTCAGATCTGCGGCGCCCAAAGAGACGAGGTTCTGCATGAGCAAGGAGGATTCGAATCGACGTCCTTGGAGGTCTAGCACAGCGGCTAGGAGTTTGTTGGTTTCGTAGTCGTCGGGTTTGCGTTGCAGAATTTTTTTGGCGCGCTCTTCGGCGGCTTGCAGCAGAAATCGATCGCGGCACCAGCTCGTCGCACTGCGGTGTGCGAGGATACCGAATTCAGGATCAGCGATGGGGATACGATCGACCATCGCGAGGGCTTGGTCGAGTTTCTTTCGCTCCAGGAGAACTTGTGCAGAGACATACAGGGCACGCGAATCACTTGGTGAGTTCAGCAGGACGTTCTTGCACTCCTCCCAAGCGTCATCGAATCGCCCGGATTCGAGCAGTTTCATGGCTCGCAGCGAGCTTGCTTTTTTGGGTTCTTCGCGAGTTGCGGCGCTGTCGGCAGACGGGTTTTTTGGCGAGGTTGCTTTATCTTGATTCGCAGCGGGTTCGCACCCGACCAACGCAAGGGCGATGAGACCAATCTTGGACAGATGATCGCAGCGTCGGGAATGGGGTGATCGATTGGATTTCATGGTGTGAGCGGTTTCAATCTGCATTGAAAGATGCGTATTTCCCGTTGATTGTCTCCGAGGTCGATCAGCTTTGAGTCGCAGCTCCAGCCGGCTTTTCGGATCCAGTTTTCGAACCGGTCCCCGGTGTGCCGTTGCGGTTCGCTCAGGAGCACCACGCCATGGTGGTCTAGAACTTGCCGCATGCAAGGTTCGAGAATTGGATAGAGTGATGGGTTGTAGACAATGTCTGAGCCGATGACGATTGGGAAGCGTTGGCAGAAGCCATCGAGGTCTGCCCAATCGAGTTTGCGGACGCGGACTCGGTCCGAGACGAATCGGGCGTTGAATCGGCACATGATCAGGGCCATGCTTGAGGCATCCGTGATACAAACCTTGGCACCTCGAAGAGCTGCGGCGATCCCCGCGCGGCCACTTCCTCCGCCTAGTTCAAGAACAGGGGTCCCGGGGGAAATATTTAAAGTGCCCAGGAAGCGATCGAGGCCTTGGGCAGCCCGCCAGGTGGCAGCCCAGAATGGGTCGAGAGCTGCGGATTCGGGCTGATCGTTAAGGAGGGTTTGTTCGAGCAATCGGTCGGGGTTGATGACGCGAGCCCAAGGATATTTTTCACCGGCGATTTCGGCGTGACCATGTTCAAGCTCGACCCTGCGTTCCAGACGCTTAAGCAATTTCAGCGCGTACCTCGGGTCGGCTTGCATGTGCATTTTAGGCCCGTTCTTCCATCTCCCGGATGTAAGCCCGAAGGCGTTCGAGTTCGTCTTCGGTTCCCTTGAGCTTGAGCATGTTCTTGACCCGCTTTTGGAACTCTAGCGAATTGACTGGCTTGGAAAGAAAGTCATCGGTACCGGCTTCGACAGCCCGCTCGACGTCGCCCAGTTCGCTCAGGGCCGTGACCATGAGGACCATGATGCGTGAGGTGGCCGGATCGCTTTTGACGGCTCGGCAGACCTCGAATCCATTTTTCTTGGGCATCATGACATCGAGCAAGATCAAATCGGGTTTAAAACTCTTGACCTTGTCGAGCGTGTCTTGGCCGTCGACAGCGATTTGGGTATCGCAATCGACGTTTGCCAAGAGTGCCTCCAACAGTTCGCGGTTGGCGGCGTTATCGTCGGCGATGAGGATTTTGGGGGTCGTCATAGATGGAGTCAGTTTACGCTGTTGCGGTCGTGGATTAGCGGTCGTGGATTAGGAGTACGAGGCGATTGGTTCTGCGCCTGTGGCGCATCGATCAGCAGGGACTGGGAAAGAGTTTGCCATGGCTTGGACATCGGCGTGGATACGAGCCAAGGCGTCTTGGTTGTCGTGGGACTTCAGGGCTGTAGCGATCCAGTGACCGATTTGTTTGAATTCATCGATTCCCATACCGCGGGTGGTCAGAGCCGGGCTACCGATGCGGATTCCGCTCGGATCCATGGGCTTGCGCGTATCGAAGGGGATCATGTTCATGTTGACGGTGATCCCGCAATGGTCGAGGGTTTTCTCAGCGATTTTACCGCCGATCCCGGCAACGGTCACATCGACGAGGACTAGATGGTTGTCGGTCCCACCGCTGATGAGTCTCAGGCCGTGCGAAAGGAGCGCATCGGCGAGCGCTTGGCTGTTGGCGACGACTTGGCGTCCGTACTCCTTGAATGATGGATCGAGGGCTTCGCCAAAGCAGACAGCTTTGCCGGCCACGACGTGCATTAGCGGTCCACCTTGGGTGCCCGGAAAGACCGCGCTGTTGATGGCTTTGGCGTATTCGGCTTTGCAGAGGATCAGACCGCCGCGAGGACCCCGCAATGTTTTGTGGGTCGTGGTGGTTACAAAGTCGGCGACGGAGACCGGAGAGTTGTGGATACCAGCGGCGACGAGTCCTGCGTAGTGAGCCATATCGACCATCAGTTTTGCGCCGACATCTTTGGCGATTTCAGCGAATCGATCGTGAGGGATCTCGCGAGGATAGGCGCTCGCACCGGCGATAATCAGCTTGGGCTTGTGTTCTTTAGCCAGCGCGGCGACTTGGTCAAAGTTGATACGATGGTTCTGTGGATCGACGCCGTAGGAATAGAATTTGTAGAGTTTGCCGCTGATATTCAGGGACATGCCGTGGGTCAGGTGTCCGCCTTGTGCTAGGTCCAGACCCAGCACGACGTCTCCGGGTTGGAGTTGGGAGAGGTAGACGGCCATGTTGGCTTGGGAGCCGGAGTGGGGTTGGACGTTGGCATGTTCGGCACCGAAGAGTTGTTTGGCCCGTTCGATGGCGATCGTTTCAACCACATCGACATATTCGCAGCCGCCGTAGTAACGTTTGCCTGGGTATCCTTCGGCGTACTTGTTGGTCAGGACGCTACCGACGGCCTGCATCACAGGAAAACTGGTGTAGTTTTCGCTAGCGATCATTTCGAGCCCTTCTTTTTGGCGTTTCGCCTCGGCCTCGATGGCTTGCCAGATCGTGGGGTCTTGTGTCCGTAGGTCGTTCATGGTTGGCTCGCGAGATTAGGTCGATTGATACGGCGTGGGCTCTAGAAGCGAATTTTATACGAGGAATTTTTCTTGGCCGCATCCTGCGAGCCCTTCATCGTGGGATACCCCTCTATCAATCGAGCATTGTTCACCATTCGATTTGGTCCGTCAACAAGTGCGATTATGCGGTTGGGACGGTTTAGGGGGAAGTGAGAAAATAAAGGAGGAATTGGGGAGATGGATGGTCGATAGTTTGGAATGCAAGGAAGTTCTGGCAGCAGCGCAGAGGGCCCCTGGGATAGGTCTTGGGGTCCGCGAGGAAGCGCGGTTTTTTACCCGTCCCCCGTTGGATTTGAGTCATGCTGGATCGAATATTCAAAAGCGAATCGGGTCCTGGCCCGGTCGAGTACGTTGTGTTGCTGATGGTTTTGACCGTGGTTGGTCTGGCCGTGATTGGAAATGCGCCTCGCAGTGGCGGGGTGCCGATGACCCAAAAGCCGATCGCGTCGGATTCCAAGGGCTAAGTCTCGGTTGGTTGCGCCGTCTGTTTAACGCAATGATCGGGTACCGCGCCGACACCGATTGGATTCGTCGTACTCGTGCTCGTGCTCGTGCTCGTGCTCGTACTCGTACTCAGTGCAACGGTACTCGTACTCGATGGCTGTTCGAAACGCGGCGATCGCGTTAGTTGCGGACCAGTGCGATGGATCGCAATACGGAGTGACGACGGGTAGGAGCAAGAGCAAGAGCAAGAGCAAGAGCAAGAGTAGGAGCAAGAGTAGGAGCAAGAGTAGGAGTAGGAGTAGGAGTAGGAGTAGGAGTAGGAGCACGAGCACGAGCACGAGCACGAGAGTCCCCGAGCGGATCGGAAATTTGGTTTATCGAGGGATCGATATTCTGTATTCTTTGCCATGCATTATTTGCAATACCCGCCGTGCACGTGAAACGGAGCTAGTCGTTGCCAGGCGATGGGAATCCAAGAGTAGTTAGGGCGTCTATCCCGACAGGGGGTGGTGTTGACCGAGTCGACAGCCTATCAAACACTTTAATCCTGCAGAATACTTGTCAGTTTGCTTGGTATCTTTGTGGAGGCCTCAATGTCCAATAACGACACACAAAATTCATGGGTCATTCGTGCTTGTGATTCCGATGACCAAGTCTGGGAACTCGTCAAAAAGCTAGTTGCGGCTCCTCAACTGGACCCTCTGTCGGGAATGGAATTCACGGCCAATGTGCGATTCGTCGAGGATCCATCGTTTGCGAAGCTGCCCTCCAACGAGATCGTTCGCTCTCTGCCAGACGAGTACCCGGGTTATTTGGTCTTTGTCGTTGATACTGAGAGCCATCAATCCAATGAGCACACTCTACTGGTTATTGGTTTTTCACCGCGCGGGGATGATCCAAAAGACTTTGAGCGAAGACCAAACCAAACGCCGGTCGAGGACATCAAAACATTTCGTGCGATCCCATCGACCATTCAATCCATCGAGAACAATTTGTCGATTGCGAACATGGATTTCGATGACTTCCGGAATGCAGTGCATCAAGATGGAGTTTTTCGTGGGTTTGCGAGCTAATCACGATAACCTAAGTCGCTTTCCGCGAATGCGACGATCCTGGAGCGTTGTTTTTTGATTGGTCGCGGTCAACTCTGTCAATCTTGTCCGGTGTCAACCCAGTCAATCCAGTCAAGACCGTCAATCCAGTCAATAAGAACGCTGCCGCGAGGCGGCCAAGCGGATACCCTGGGGACCGATCCCGGTTTTTTAAATTGAAATCATGCCATGCGAAAAATTCGCTTCGCGAACTTCCAGCCCGACAATCGCCATGCTACTCACGTGGCAATCAGACCCGGGAGATCTTGCAAGGCCGCTATGATGGGCTTCGGCTTAATCCGGCGCGGCGGCTTGGAGACGGAACGCTTCGGTAAGTTCGGTCCAGCGGGTGACCAATCTCTCTAAATCGGCGGGGCGCTGTTTGGCAAGGTTCTGCGTCTCGGCACGATCTTTCGCTAGATCGTAAAGCTCCCAGGAGGACTCCTTGCCCGAGGCCACAACTTTCAAATCCCCCTCTCGAAGGGCTCGGTTCCCCTCATGCTGCCACCATAACACTCGTGATTCTGCGTGATTCAGTGGTTGTGTGCCGATTTCTCGAAGCTCGCTTAGAAAACTCCTGCCTGGTGATTCGGGGCCACTCCAAGGTTGCTTGGAATCGGAATGTTCGCCCGATGCGATTTGATAGAGCGTCGGGGCTATGTCGATCACATGGCAAGCGCCCGTGACAGGCTTGGAATCCGCCTGGATCGATGCTGGCCAGTGGACGATCATCGGCGTGGCGATTCCGCCCTCGTGCACCCAAGTTTTATGCCTGCGAAAAGGTGTGTTCGACACGCTCGACCAACCCGGCCCGAGGCACAGATAGGTCTCTTCGGCACCCGCAGGAGCTTTCGGGTCGTGACCATCGCCCCGAACCATGATCTCGGCACTTGCTCCATTGTCCGATAAGAACATCACGAGCGTGTTGTCCCAACGCCCTTGGTCTTGTTTGATAAAGTCAAAAATCCGCCCAATCTCGGTATCCATGGTTTCGATCATCGCTGCATGGACAGCCATCTTGTCGGCTTGAAAATCTCTCTGGACAGGCGTGAGGGTATCCCAAGCCACTGGGCGATTTACTTCTCCATCGCCGAGCTTCGCAATCGCCTCAGGAAAGGGATAGGGAGGTCCGATATCGGGTTCGAATGGGCTGGGGTGCAAGAGTCCGAAATCCAGTCCAAGAGTCTTCATTTTCTCCCATCGCTTTTGTCGGATTCGGTCCCATCCAACTAGGTATTTGGATTTGTACTTTTCGACTAATGCTCGGGGTGCATGGAGAGGGAAGTGAGGAGCCGTAAAGGCGACAAAAGAGAAGAACGGTTTGCCTTGGTGGTTCGCTTGATGGTAGCCCAGTTGTTCGATTGCGCGAGAGGCAATCTCGGTGCTGGAGTAGTAATGATCAGAAGGTTCCACGGCTGGAAGAGGTTTGTCGTCGAGCGTGTGGTTTTTGGGTTGGAAATGCCGATCGTGATCTTGAAGGCTGTATGATTTTTCGAACCCGTTTTTGGTAGGTAGCCCATCGACGTGCCATTTGCCCGAGTGGTAGGAATGGTAGCCGTAGGGTGCGAGTCGCTCGGGCAGGAGTTTTGCCCAAGAGGGCCGTTGGCCTTGGCCGCCGCTTTTTACCCCAGGGACACTGTCGCGTCGGATCTGTTGTGCATAGTAGCCCGTCAGCAATGCACCGCGCGTGGGCCAGCATCGAGCGGTATTGTAGAACTGCGAGAACCGCTTGCCCGAGGCCGCGATCGCATCGAGCTGCGGAGTCCTGATCTCGCTTCCATAGCAACCCAAATCCGAGTATCCAAGATCATCGCACAGGATGACCAGGAAGTTGGTTTGGCCAAATGTGTTATTCGGTGGGGATAGAGCAAGCGAGCATGCAAGGCAGAGGAATAAGCGCAAGGCGCGTAGGTCGATCATTGGGTGTCGAGATGGTTGGAGGCACGGCTAGCGGCTTGGTGCTCGAGGATTGTCGACACCAGAGCGGTCCAACCGGTTTGGTGGTTGGCACCTAATCCCTGTCCATTGTCGCCATTGAAATATTCGTAGAACAGGACGAGGTCCTGCCAATTGGAGTCCTTCCAATAGCGAGGATCATTGCCGTGGCATGGACGCCGACCCTCGGAGTCCTTTACAAACAGGTTCACCAAACGCCGTTCAATTTCGTCAGCGATTTGCATTAGGTTTCGGTGTTGTCCTGACCCGGTCGGGCACTCCATCGTGAAGCTATCGCCGTAGTATTCATAATAGGATCTCAGGGAAGCGACGATCAGATAATTCAGTGGAAACCATACGGGTCCTCGCCAATTGCTGTTTCCGCCGAACATACCCGTATTGCTTTCGCCTGGAACATAGCCAACTGAACTAGTGCCACTGTCATGTTCGAACACAAAGGGCTTTTCTTTGTGAACGGCTGAAAGGGAGCGGATCCCGTAAGGGGAGAGGAATTCAGCTTCATCGAGCATGTAGGTTAGCAGGCTTCTAAGTCGCTCGGTGGATGGGATTGCCAGCAATCGCATCCCCCCGACGTCCCCTTTGCTGGACTTTTGTTCCAGGTACGTCATGTATTTGGCCAACTGCGGTTTGTTGTTCAAGAACCAGTTCATACGATTCTTGAAACCGGGAAGTTTTTCGATCACTGAGTCATAGAGAATGACGTTTGAACACAGGGGTATCAGCCCTACGAGCGAGCGGACTTTGAGCGGGATGCTTTTGCCGTCGCGGTACAAGTGGTCGTAATAGAATCCATCGTTTTCTTCCCACAGGCCGGTGCCGTGCAGAGAGTTCATGGCTTCTGAGATTGCCACATAGTGTTCGAAGAACTTGCTCGCCATATCCGAGTAAGCTTGGGAGTCGTCGGCCAGTTCGAGCGCCATCTGGAGCATGCAACCGCAGTAGAACGCCATCCACGCCGTCGCGTCGGCTTGGTCGAGGATCCCTCCACCAGGTAGAGGAGCGCTGCGATCAAATACCCCGATATTATCTAGCCCCAGGAATCCGCCGCTGAAGACGTGCTGTCCGCGGGTGTCTTTGCGGTTGACCCACCAGGTGAAGTTCAGCAGGAGTTTCTGAAAGGTTCTTGCGAGGAACTCGCGGTCGCCTGATTGCTGGTAGACTTGCCAGCAGGCCCAAGCGTGCACGGGCGGGTTGACATCGCTCAGGGCCCATTCGTAGGCGGGGATTTGGCCGTTGGGGTGCATGTACCATTCGCGCAGGAACAGCAGCAGTTGACTCTTGGCAAACTCTGGGTCGATCCGCGACATCGGGATCATGTGGAATGCGAGGTCCCAAGCGGCGTACCAGGGGTACTCCCATTTGTCCGGCATGCTGATGACGTCGCGATTGAATAGGTGTTTCCAGTCCGCGTTTCGACCTTGGAAGCGCGACGAGGGTAGCTGTCGACCTTCGGGGTCGCCTTGCATCCAAGCGTCGACGACGTAGTAGTAGAATTGTTTCGTCCAGAGTAGCCCCGCGTAAGCTTGACGCGTAACGAGCTTTTCGTCGTCGTTGAGCTCGTGTGGGATACAGGCTTCGTAGTATTCGTCGGCTTCTTTCTTGCGAGCGGCAACGATTTCGTCAAAGGACCCGTCGATGATTGCCAGAGGGGAGTAATTTTCGGGAGCTTTGCCACCGACGACGGGCACGGAGAGGAGTCGTTGGTTTTCGTCGGTTCCAGTCAGTCGGCATCGCAGAACGGTCGGGCGGTTTGGGTGGATGATCACCATGAAATGAGCACCGCATTTGGTGCCGAAAGGCCGTGGGTTGACCTTGCTCTTGTCCCCTTGGACGATGTGTTCGTGAAATGCGTCTTTGAAGTAGGTACCACCGGAGACGGCACCTGGATGCCGGGTGGTGTTGGTGTCATTTTCGGTGAAGAGCCATTCGGGTTGTTCGTGATCCAGTTCGGATTGGACGCGGAATTCGAGGTGGCCGAGGGTTTCATGGTCGCACAGAACGACTCCTGCTGGTTCATTCTCGGGGTAGATCAGACGCATGCGAGGTTTTGCGGCGCACCCGTCGTGGGTACAACCCCAGACCCATGAGTTATGGAACCAAAGTTGCGGTAGCATGTGCAGGACAGCTGACCTAGTGCCGCGGTTGTGGACCGTCAGCTTGATCAGAATGTCGTCGGCGGATTGCTTGGCATATTCGACTTCGCAGTCGAAGTAATCGTTTTCATTGAAGGCTCCTGCATCGGCCAGTTCGAACTCTGGATCGAAGCGGGAGCGACTGCGATTGATTTCGGTTAGTTGCTCGTAGGGGAACCGCGAATGAGGATATTTGTAGATCGCTTTGGCATACGAGCAGGTTGGGGTGGCATCGACATAAAAATAAGTCTCTTTGACATCCTCACCGTGGTTTCCCTCGGGTCCTGACAATCCGTAGAGGCGCTCTTTGAGGATCGGATCTCGAGTGTTCCAGAAGGCGAAGGAGAAACAGAGTCGACCTTGGCGATCGCAGATCCCCATAAGTCCATCTTCACCCCATCGATAGGCTCGTGAACGGGCATGATCATGGGGGAGAAAGAACCAGGCTTCTTGATTATCCGAGTAGTCTTCG
>Ga0136644_10002792_pt1 | contig 13208 bp, 14 predicted proteins | sample C_130820_EF_Meta_FD_94780 | JGI IMG/M metagenome (GOLD analysis project Ga0136644, IMG submission 94780) | Freshwater microbial communities from Lake Croche, Canada to study carbon cycling - C_130820_EF_MetaG (v2) (version 2) | ecosystem: Environmental > Aquatic > Freshwater > Lake | place... | reverse complement strand
GTTCAGCGACTCGACCCATCTTGCGATCAGCGCAATCAGCGCGACCGTCAGGCCGATCTTCGCGAACTCGCCGAGGAAGAACACAGCCGGATAGGACTCAGCGGTTCGTCCCCGATTGGCTGCCAGTCGCAAAGCGAACAGGCCGTTCGGGATAATTGCTGCCACGCCGCCAAGCACCAGGAATTCGGCGCTGTGCCAGTCGAAGACGATGCCGGTCAGAAGACCGAGGACCGCGACTGTGGCGACTTGCAGACCGACTGCGATAAACATTCTTGAAGTGCAGTCGGACAGCCGGCCGGCAAAGACGGCGAAGTATAGGCGATCAGACTGGACCGGTCAAAAAGGATCGCGAGGGAAAGTGGGGAGTTTGTCGCGTCGCAGCATGCTTGCGGTCGCTTGAAGACTCATGCGACACCTCATTCGACGCCTTATTCGATCGAGGGGACCGGTGCGCCGACCCGGTCGAAACCGCGCAGGAAGGCGATCAGCATGATCGCCATGACCGGCCCGGCAGGCGGATAGGCGATGGCCGCAACAATCGGCGCCACCAGGATCAGATGGCGAAGACCCCAGCCGTAGAGGATGCCCGCTTCGCGAAGGTATCGCACGCCCACGTCATGCCAGCGGGTCCGCGCATCGCTGCCCACCGGCATCGCGAGGATGTAGCCGGCATGGTTGTAGTAGCGCACGGCCATGGCAGACGACAGCAGCGACGCGAAGAGCATGGTCATCAGCATGAGGTCAAGCAGGGCTCGCGGCTCGATCACGAGGGAATCGGTGAGCGCGTCGTGATAGCTCGCATGCAGCGAGGGCACGCTGAGGGCCGCTGTGCCCATCAGGGCGAGTGCGGCGGTCGAGGCAATCATGGTGGCCGACATCATCGAATTGCGCAGGGTCTGGACCGCGAGAATTTCGGAGCCTGGCTGGCGCGAGACCGCGTTGAACCAGTCCTCGCGCATCGTGGCGTGGGCACTGCGGGCAAGGCGCAGCGGCTCGCGGCGCTGCGCCAGCGCGAGCGACAGCTCGTAGCCGACCAGCATCATGACCGTCGTGAGGACGGCCAGCCAGACGCCGACGGTCGTCATCGAGTCGAGGCGGCGGACTGAGCGGACTGCGCTGACTGCAGCAAGCCCGACTGCCGCCGGCGCTCGATCAGTTCGAAGATCCCCATGCCGGCGATCATGGCGACCACGAAAATCAGCGCTTTGGACTCACCCATACCGAGCGCCACCACACCCGGACCCGGGCAAAAGCCGGCAATGCCCCAGCCCATGCCGAAGAGGGCACTGCCTGCCAGCAAGCGGCGATCGAGCTTGCGGGATGTTGGCAGCTTCATGTCGAGGCCGATGAAGGACGTGGTGCGGCGCCCGGCGATCGCAAACGCCAGCGCGCCGACGCCGATGGCGCCGGCCATGACCAGCGCAAGAGACGGGTCCCACAGACCGGTCAGGTCGAGAAAGCCGAGCACCTTGGCGGGGTCGGCCATGCCGGAGACGATCAGGCCGATGCCGAAGATCAGTCCGGTGATCAGTGAGGTGAGGATTTGCATGGCGGAGCTCTTTGGATAAGGACGCAGTGGGCGGGCCGGAAATCAGGGCTGAGATCGCAGGGCGCAAGGCGCTGGAACAATCAGGCCGCCAGCCAGTGACGAAGGACATAGACGGTGACAAATCCGGCCGCCATGAAGGTGGCGGTCGCCGCCAGCGAGCGCGGCGACAGTCGCGAAATGCCGCACACGCCGTGTCCGCTGGTGCAGCCGCCGCCATAGCGCGTACCGACACCGACCAGCAGGCCTGCGAGCACCAGCGCGCCGGTACCGGCATCGATGTGCGGTGTCGGCACGGTCGCAAACAGCCGCCAGACGAGCGGGGCCGCGATCAGGCCGCCGACGAAAGCGAGCCGCCAGCCGATGTCGCCGGCCACCGGCCGAAGCAGGCCGCCGAGGATCCCGCTGATGCCGGCGATGCGGCCATTGACCAGCACGAAGATCGCCGCGGCCAGGCCGATGAGCACGCCGCCGGTGATTGCGGCAGCCGGGGTGAAGGCGGTCCAGTCGATGGTCATGATGATTCGTCCTCGGGGCAATAGAGCCGGTAGAGCACCCCCAGGACCTCGAGGATCGCGGGGTCGGCGATGCGATAAAAAATCTTCTTGCCGGCGCGGCGGGTCTGCACCACGCCTTCGGCGCGCAGGACCGCAAGTTGCTGCGAGAGCGTGGGCTGGCGGATGCCGAGCAGTGATTCAAGGTCGCCCACACAGCACTCCGACTGCGACAGCTGACACAGAAGCAAGAGGCGGTCCTCGTTGCCGAGCAGCTTGAGCGCGGCCACCGCGCGGCCGGCGGCCTGGCGCAGACGGTGAGGGTCGATGGGTGCTGCGGCGGGCGGCCTGGATGAGGGACTGGATGAGGGTGATGGCGCATCGAAGCGCGCCGGCGTGCTGGCTGGGAGGATGGTCTGGGAGGACATGTTGTTAGTATACTTGCGAATAAACTATAAAACAATATACTGTTCTGACCTCGAGGGAGAACGACATGAACACCGCAGCCAGCGAATCAAACCCGTCAGACCTCGGCAGGGCGGCCACCACCCGCGGCACCTCGGGCAAGACGACCAGCCAGGCCTTCTTCGACCCGGGCACCTCCACCGTGTCGTATGTGGTCTGGGGCCATGCCAGCCGCCGGGCCGCGGTCATCGACCCGGTGCTCGACTACGCCTTTCGCTCCGGGCGCACCAGCACCGGCTCGGCCGATCGGGTGCTCGCCTATCTGCGCGACCATGACCTGCACCTCGACTGGATCCTTGAGACTCACGCCCATGCCGATCACCTGTCGGCGGCGCAATACCTCAAAGGCAAGGCGGGCGGACAGGTCGCCATCGGCGCGCATATCCGCACGGTGCAGGACACCTTCGGCAAGCTCTTTCATTTCGAGTCGGCGTTTGTGCCCGACGGCCGTCAGTTCGACCATCTCTTTGCCGACAACGAGACCTTCCGGATCGGCGAAGTTGAAGCGACCGCGCTGTGGGTGCCGGGTCATACGCCGGCCGACATGGCCTTTCTGATCGACGGCGGGCTCTATGTCGGCGATACCCTCTTTTTGCCCGACGTCGGCACCGCGCGCGCCGATTTCCCGGGTGGCGATGCGCGGGCGCTCTACCACTCGATCCGGCGCCTGCTCGATTACCCGGCCGACACCGCGATGTTCGTCTGTCACGACTATCCGCCGGCCGGGCGCGAGCCGGCCTGGCGCACGACGGTGAGCGACCAGCGGGCGGGCAACATCCATGTGCGCGACGGCATCGACGAGGCGGCCTTCGTGGCGATGCGCACGGCTCGCGATGCCACGCTCGATGTGCCGATGCTGCTGGTGCCGTCGATCCAGGTGAATGTGCGGGCCGGCCATCTGCCGCCGGCCGACGACAACGGCGTGAGCTATCTGCGGATACCGATGAACGTGCTGGGCGGCTGAGGCCGGGCCTGTTCGGAATCTGCGTCGGGATCTGCGGTCGACAACACGCGCAACAGCGCGCTGCCCTGATGAGTCGTCAGCGGCGCGGATCCATGGCGTCCCGCAGGCCATCGCCGAAGAGGTTGAAGGCCAGCACCGTCAGGAAGATGGCCAGCCCCGGGAAAATCGCCATCCAGGGCGCCTGCGTGAGGAAGCGCTGTGAGGTGTTGAGCATCGAGCCCCAGCTTGGCGCGGGGGGCTGCTGACCGAGCCCCAGAAACGACAGACTCGCCTCGGCGATGATCGCGGCCGCCACCGCGAGCGTGGCCTGCACCATCACCGGCGGCAGGATGTTGGGAAGGATGTGGCGCAGCAGGATGCGGACCGGCGGATTGCCCACAGCGCGGGCGGCCTCGACATAGTCCTCGGCCCGCGCCGCCAGCACCTGACCACGCGCCAGGCGCACGAAGATCGGGGTGGCGGTGACACCGATGGCGATCATCGCGTTGCCAAGGCTCGGGCCCAGAAAGGCGGCCAATGCGATTGCCAGGATCAGAAAGGGAATGGCCAGCATCGCATCGGTGAGGCGGCTGATGAGCGCATCGGTCCAGCCGCCGACATAGCCGGCGACCATGCCGGTGGGCACACCCACGCCGACCGCGATCGCCACCGCGATCACGCCGGCCGACAGCGATGCTCGCGCACCCCAGATGATGCGCGACAGCAGATCGCGGCCGACCTCGTCGGTACCGAACCAGTGGGCAGCGCTCGGCGCCTTGCGCACCAGCGACCAGCTGGTGGCCAGCGGGTCATAGGGCGCGATCCAGGGCGCGAACAGCGCCAGCCCGATCATGCCGATCAGCACCACGGCGCCGAAGACTGCGGTCGGGCGGCTCAGCAGCGCGCCAAGCGCGAGGCGCCCGGGGCTGTCGACGCGACCCTTGCCGGGAGACGCCGCGCCGGCGGCCACCACGCTCATGTGCGCAGCCTCGGGTTGACCAGCACGTAGAGCACGTCGGCCAGCAGATTGAGCAGGATGTAGACCGTGGCGGTCACCAGCACCACGCCCTGGACCACTGCGTAATCGCGGTTGAAGACCGCATCGACGATCAGCTTGCCGAAGCCCGGGATCGAGAAGACCTGCTCGGTCAGCACCGCGCCCGACAGCAGGGTGCCGAATTCGAGCGCGCCCAGGGTGATCACCGGCGTGAGTGCATTGCGCAGCGCATGGCGCAGCACCACCGCCGGCTCGTAGAGCCCCTTGGCCCGCGCCGTGCGCACATAGTCGGCGTTCATCGACTGCAGCATCGCCGAGCGGGTGTGTCGCATCAGCACCGCGGCAATCGCGTTGCCGAGCACGAAGGCCGGCATGATCGTGGTGGCCAGCGACTGCATCAGGTCTTCGCGCGGACTCACGAAGCCCGAGGCCGGCAGCCAGCCGAGCTTCACCGAGAACAGAAAGATGAGCATGATGCCCAGCCAGAAGTTGGGCGTGGACAGGCCCCACAGCGCGAAGACATTGGCACCGACATCCCAGGCGCTGCCCTTTTTGACCGCCGACAGGATGCCCGCCGGTATGCCGATGAGCAGCGCAATCAGCATGGCCATGGTGGCCAGCTGAAGGGTCACCGGGAGCTTTTCGACCACCAGCTGAGCCACCGGCTGCTTGATGCGCATCGACTCGCCAAGATCGCCCTGCAGCACGCCCGCCATCCAGCGGCCATACTGCATCGGCAGCGGCTCATCGAGGTGATATTGCTGGCGAATCTGTGCGATGACCTGCGGATCTTTTTCCTCGCCGGCCATGACCAGCGCCGGATCGCCCGGCAGCAGCTGCTGCAGCGAGAAGATCAGCACCGACACCAGAAAGACGGTCGGCAGCAGCTGCAGCAGGCGGCGGGGGAGGAAATGCAGCATCGGGGCTGGGCGCTCAGGACAGGGCGAACTCGGGGATCAATGCGTCGTGGCCAGTGATCCGAATCAGGGCTTGAGCCTGAGATCGGTCACGCGGATCAGCCCGTCGGGCAGGACCTTGAAGCCCTCCAGCTTCGGGCTGTGCGCAAACAGCAGCGCGCGGTGATAGAGATAGAGCACCGAGCCCTCGGTCAGCCACTTGGCGGCCACCTGTTCGTAGATCGCCTTGCGCTCGGCCTGCGCCGTCACGCTGCGGGCCTTCTCGAGCAGGGCATCGACCGCCGGGTCGCAATACTTGCCGTAATTGAGCGGACCCTTGCAGGAGGCAAACGAGAAGATGTTGCCATCGGGGTCGGTGCGTCCGCTCCAGGCCAGCAGATAGAGCTGGAAGTTGCCCTTCTCGGCCTCGTCGAGCGAGGTGGCGAACTCGGTGACCCGCAGCTTTAGCTCAAAGCCGGCCTCGGCCGCCATCGACTGCATCACCTCGGCCACCGCCTTGGTCTCGGGATTGTTCGGCACCATGAAGTCGAGGACGATCGGCGTGGCGACACCGGCCTCCTTGATCAGCGCACGCGCCTTCGCGACATCGCGCTTGGGCATCGGGAACTTGGACTGGTAATAGGGATTGGTGGCGGTCACCCACTGGTTGTCCGGGTTCTGCACGCCGTTGAAGACCACGTTATCGAGGGCTTCGCGGTCGATCGACAGCTCGAAAGCCTGTCGAACCTTGGCATTTTTGCCCAGGGGATTATTGGCCTTCTCGCCGTTGGCCACATTCATGGTCACGCCCTGATACCCCAGCTCGAAGCCGGTGGCCAGGCGCAGCCGCGAGTCCTTCTTCACCTCGGCAATATCGGTGGCCAGCAGCCGCTCGAGCAGATCGAGCTGGCCGGACTTCAGGTTGGCCAGTCGCACGGTCGAGTCCTGGATCGGCCGGTAGATGATGCGATCAATATTGACGCGGGACTTGTCCCAGTAGTCAGGGAAGCGCTCGACCACGATGCGGTCCTGGGCGACCCGCTCGACGAACTTGTAGGGGCCGGCGCAGACCGGCGCAGTGCCGAACTTGTCGCCCAGCGCTTTCGCGGCCTTGGGCGAGACCATCATGCCGGCGCGGTCGGTGAGCTGGGCCAGCAGGGGTGAAAACGGGGTCTTGAGGAGGATGCGCACGGTGAGGGGGTCGACCACCTCGACCTTGTCGATCGGCGAGATCTCGGCCCGCCGGAACGACCCGGCCAGCGTCAGATGCCGCTCGAGGCTGAACTTTGCCGCCTCGGCATCGAAGGGCTCGCCATCATGGAACTTGACGTTCGGGCGCAGCTTGATCGTCACGGTCTTGCCGTCGGCCGAGGTCTGGTGCGACAGCGCCAGCTGCGGCACGAAATTGAGCTTCTCGTCGATGTCGAAGAGCTTGTCGCAGATCGAGGCAAACACGATCCGACCGACATAGGTTCGCGCCATGGTCGGATCGAGCAGATCGGGATCTTCGGCCAGGCCGATACGCAGGGTGCTTTGTGCGGCAGCCGGCGCGATGCCGGCGCAGCTCAGGGCCAGTGCGAGAAGGGAGGATTGCAGGAGCTTGGATTTAAGTGTCATGGGGTCGGCCTCGTGGGGTGGCGCGGGGTCAGGAGATCGTGAGTCGGAAGGATTGCAAGGGGATTGGAGGATTACAGAGGCGAAAGGCGACGAGTTTGCAGTGAAATCGGTGGGTCGGGCGAGTCTTGTCAGCGCACGAAGGCCGCCTGGAGTCGGGCGAGCGCCTCATTGCCCGACGCCGCCGGTCTGGCGATCGACACCGGTGCAGGGCCGATCCGGCGCCAGTGCCAGCATGCAAGCGCCGTGCCATCGCCGACGGCCTCAAGCGGCGGCGACTCGGTGCGGCAGCGCTCGTCGGCATGCGGGCAGCGGGTATGGAAGTGGCAGCCGGCGGGCGGTGCCAGCGGGCTGGGCACATCGCCGCCAATGGCTGGCTCACCGGCCCGACGGGTCGGGTCGGGCACCGGCACCGCCGACAGCAGCGCCCGGGTGTAGGGATGGCGCGGTGCGGCGAGCACGATCGAGGCCGGTCCGGTCTCGACGAAGCGCCCGAGATACATCACGCCGACATCGGTGGCGATCTGGCGCACCACCGCGAGGTCGTGCGAGATGAAGACATAGCTCAAGCCGAGCTGGCGCTGCAGGTCGGCCAGCAGATTCAGGATCTGCGCCTGGATCGACACATCAAGCGCCGAGACCGGCTCGTCGCAGACGATCACCCGGGGCCCGGCGGCCAGCGCGCGGGCAATCGCCAGACGCTGGCGCTGACCGCCCGAGAACTCGTGCGGATAGCGGCGCGCCGCCTCGGGGGGCAGTCCGACCATGCCGAGCAGCTCGGCGACCCGCGCAGCGCGCCCTGTCGCCGGCACGGTCTGGTGCAGCATGAGGGGCTCGGCGAGCATGTCGCCGGCGGTCAGGCGCGGATTGAGCGAGCCATAGGGGTCCTGGAAGATCAGCTGGATCAGGCCGCGCAGCCGGCGCATGGCGGTCGCATCGGCGGCGATCAGGTCGTGGCCGTCGAGCTCGAGCTGACCCGAGTTGGGTTCGATCAATCGCAGCAGCAGTCGCGCCACGGTCGACTTGCCGCAGCCCGACTCGCCGACAATCGCAAAGGTTTTGCCGGCGGCGAGTTCGAACGAGACGCCGTCGACCGCGCGCACCGTGCTGGTCGACCGACCGAAAAGGCCCTGTCTCACCGGGAAGTGCTTCACCAGATCGCGTACCCGCAGCATGGCGCTCATGGCTGCAGCGCCGCGTCGAGCGGGGGAAGCGAGGCGGCCAGCGTCTCGAGCGGCGCCTTCCAGCAGCGCGAGGCATGGCCCTCGACGATGGTGCGCAGCGGCGGCGCCTGTTCGCGGCATTGCGCGTCGGCAAAGGGGCAGCGACTGGCGAAGCGGCAGCCCTCGGGCATGGCGGTCGCGGCCGGCACCATGCCGTCGATGGCGGCGAGCCTGGCGCGCGGCGCACCGAGCGACGGCATCGCGCCCATCAGTCCGACGGTATAGGGATGCTGCGGCATGGCAAAGAGCGCCTCGACCGGCGCTTCTTCAACCACCTGCCCGGCATACATCACCACCACCCGATCGGCCATTTCGGCCACCACGCCGAGGTCATGGGTGATCAGCACGATTGCCGTCGAGGTCTCGGTGCGCAGCGTGCGCATCAGGGCCAGCACCTGCGCCTGGATGGTCACGTCGAGCGCGGTGGTGGGCTCGTCGGCAATCAGCAGCGCAGGCTGGCACAGCAGCGCCATCGCGATCATCACCCGCTGGCGCATGCCGCCCGACATCCGGTGCGGATAGTCGTCGATGCGCTGCTCGGGCGCCGGAATGCGCACGCGCCGCAGCATCTCGATCGCGGCAGCACGCGCCTGCGCCATCGGCAGACCGCGATGACGCACCAGCACCTCGGCCAGCTGAGCGCCGACGGTGAAGGCCGGATTGAGCGAGGTCATCGGCTCCTGGAAGATCATGGCCAGGCGGTCGCCGCGAAGATCGGCCAGGGCCCGCGGCGGCAGGCCGAGCAGGTCGCGGCCCTCAAAGCGGATCGCACCCGACACGCGGGCCGGCGGGCTGGCCACCAGCCCCATGATCGACAGGGCCGTCACGCTTTTGCCGCAGCCCGATTCGCCGACGATGCACAGGGTCTGGCCGGCAGCCACCGAAAAGCTCACGCCGTCGACCGCACGCGCCGTGCCGCGCGGCGTGTCGAAGGCGACCCGCAGATCGTCGACCTCAAGCAGCATGGTCAGTTCGCCGAGGCCTTATTGATCGCCGCCTCATTGATCGCCGACTCAGCGATCGCCGCCTCGATGACCGCGCGATCGAAGACGCCGCCCGGGGTGTCGCGGGTAGCGAAGAATTTCGCGAAATGCACGAAACGCTCCCGGCTCACCTGCTCGAGTCGCTCGAGCTCGGCCAGCGGGTCGGGATGATCGTCGACGCGCAGATCGAGCGCCGGATAGTCCTCGGTGGTGTGGATGCGAAGCGCTGCCGACTGCTTGCCGCGCTTGTCGCCGCCCACCGCCTCGCCAGCCTGCAGGGCCCGGATCAGGCGGCGGGCAAAGGGCAGATCGGCGCCATCGAGATAGACGCGAGCGGTCTCGGCAATCACCTGCGGGCCGGCCAGCATATTGCCGGCGACCGAAAATCCGTCATGAACGACCTGGCCGCACCAGGGGATGCACTCGGCGCCGGTATGCGTGGCGATTGCGCCGCGCGCGTCCTGCAGATGGACCTGGCGCGACTCGCGGCCGGGATCGGCGGCGAGCAGCAGGTCCATCACGATTTGCGCCGGCACGCCCTCGCGCAGCAGGCGCAGGCCGCGTGCGCCAAAGGTGGGATTGATCAGGGCCTGGGTGGCCAGTGCACCGACGCCGCCGTCGGCATGGGCGCAGAGCGCGCCGACCGCAAAAAACCGCGTGGCGACCGCCACACCAAAGGCACCCGTAAGCGGGTCACGCGCAACGATCGACCAGGTCATGGCAGCACGGGGCAAGAACTCGAAAGGAATCAGGATACTGCAACGCAGCAAGCAGTCAGCGATTTTGAGTCGGGGGCGTCGGCAAAGTGTCCTTGCAATTTGCGCAGGCACATCGAACAATCGTTCGAGGCGCGACGCAAGCGGATTTCAGGAGCAGGTCGATGTGCATGCAATCAGAGGCGACCGCGATCAATGCGGTGACCGGTCGTCCGGTTCGATCTCCGGCCCGATCCGGATCAACCGCTTGCGCCGGTGTCGGTGCGGGTTGGTTGGTGTCTTTGGCGTCGGCTTTGCGGTCGGCTTTGGGGGCGGCTGTCCTGGGCGCAGTGGTGGCTGCCTTGCTGACGTCGGGGCCTGCCCTGGCTCAGACCGACGCCGATCCGACACCAGGCAAACCCCCGGTCGCCCGGCGCTCCCCCACCAGGACGATGGGCGACCTGAGCCGCTTCAACACCTCGATCGTGCGGATCGACAGCCGCATTCCGGACGACGCGACCTCGGCCAAAGGCCTTGGAACCACCCGGGTTGGCACCGGCATCATCCTCGATGACAAAACCATCCTGACGATCGGCTATCTCACCGTCGAGGCCGACTCGGTGATGGTCACCACCGCGTCGGGCAAACGGATCCCGGCGTCGGTCGCCGGCTACGACCATGCCACCGGGTTTGGCCTGGTGCGTGCCGCGGTGCCGCTCGACGGCACGCCGATGGCCCTTGGCGATTCCGACAAGGTCACCGAGCGGCAGCGGGTGCTCACGCTCGGTCACGGCGAGCCGGAGGCCACCGAGCTGCTGGTGGTCTCGCGCAAGGTCTTTACAGGCGGCTGGGAATACCTGATCGAGCGTCCGATCTACACCTTCCCGCCGGTCAACAACTGGAGCGGCGCGGCACTTATCAGCGAAGACGGCAAGCTGATTGCGGTCGGTTCGCTGATCGTTGAGGACGCGGCGAGCGGCCAGCGCAGCGTGCCGGGCAATCTCTGGGTGCCGGTCAATCTGCTCAAGCCGATCATGGCCGAGCTGCTCGCCCGGGGCCGGCGCAGCGACGATGTCCATCCCTGGCTGGGCATCACGACCGAGTCGGTGCGCGGCTACCTGATGGTGGTTCGGGTGGCGCCGCAAGGGCCGGCCGACGCGGCGGGCGTCACGCCGGGCGACATCGTGATCGGCGTGGCCGGCGAAAAGGTCGCCGATCAGGCCGAGTTTTATCGCAAGCTCTGGAAGACCGGGCCGGCCGGCACGCCAATCCCGCTGCGACTTTTCAAGGACGGCGATGTGCGCGAGCTGACGGTCAAATCCATCGACCGGGCGGACTTCCTGCGCAAGGCCACCGGGATCTGAGGGCACCGGCTGGTCGCGGGGCTGGCTTAGTCGCCGATCCGATCCGCCCCGAGTCCCATCGCCGAGCGCAGGCCTTCGAACTGCTCGGCCGAGTCGAAGCGGATGACCAGTCGGCCCTTGCCGCGGGCGTTGGCCTGCAGTTCGACCACCGCCTGCAGATGCTCGGCAATCTGCTCTTGCAGACGTTGCAGATCGGCGTCGACAGGGCGTCGTCCCGTGCCCGAGCCGGTACCCGATTGAGACTGCTGGGCCTGCTGCTGCACGACCAGCCGCTCGGTTTCACGGACCGACAGGCGCTTTTCGACCACCTGATTCGCCGCCAGGATCTGCTCAGCCCGTTCGAGCGCCAGCAGCGCCCGGGCATGCCCCATTTCGAGGTCACCGGCCAGCAGCATGGTCTGCACCGGCGCAGCCAGATTCAGCAGCCGCAGAAGATTTGAGGTTGCACTGCGCGAGCGCCCGATTGCCTCGGATGCCTGCTCGTGGGTGTACTGGAACTCGTCGAGCAGGCGGCGGATCGCCTGGGCTTCTTCGAGCGGATTGAGGTCCTCGCGCTGGATGTTTTCAATCAGGGCCATGGCCAGCGCGTTCTGGTCGGAAACGTCGCGCAGCATGACCGGCACCTCCTCCAGCCCGGCCATCCTGGCGGCCCGAAAGCGGCGCTCGCCGGCGATGATCTCGTAGCGATCGGCTCCGAGGGGGCGAACGACGATCGCCTGCATCAAGCCATGCTGGCGGATCGATGCGGCAAGTTCCTGCAGCGAACTTTCATCCATGCGTGTGCGAGGCTGGTAGCGTCCGGCCTGAAGCTTGTCGAGCGGCAGCGTCGAAGGGGCCCGGATGCCTCCGGCGGCGTCAGCGGCCGATATCTCGACGCTCTCGCCGAGCAGGTTTTCAAGGCCGCGGCCGAGGCCTTTTGGTTTTTTCGCAATCATGCTGGGAGGGGTTCTGGTTGAATTCGTGGCAGATCGATGGTGATCGACAAGGTCTGGCAGGGGGGTCACATCGTCTTGACGCGCTCGACCATCTCGGCTCCGAACTCGAGATAGGCCTTGGCGCCGCGCGACGCCGGGTCGAAGACCACGCCCGGCAATCCATGGCTCGGCGCCTCAGCCAGCCTGACATTGCGAGGAATGACCGTGCGAAACACCTTGTCGCCGAAATGCTGCTCAAGCTGGGCCGAGACCTGCTGCGACAGGGTCATGCGCGGATCGAACATGACCCGCAGCAGTCCGATCACCTTGAGATTGCTGTTGAGGTTGGCATGCACTTTCTTGATGGTCGCCACCAGATCCGACAAGCCTTCAAGCGCGAAGTATTCGCACTGCATCGGAATCACCACGCCGTGGGCGGCACACAGCGCGTTGAGCGTCAGCATTGACAGGGCTGGCGGCGCGTCGATGAGGATGAAGTCGTACTGGTCGTCGACCGCGGCCAGCGCGTCCTTCAGACGCGCCTCGCGATGCTCGAAATCGATGAGGTCGATCTCCGCGCCGGCAAGTTCGCGGTTGGCCGGCAGGAGATGGTAGCCGGCGGCCTCGGCCCAGACCGTCGTCTCTTCCGCGTCCGACATGCCGATCAGAACCTGGTAGACCGTGGTCTTGAGCGTGCGCTTGTCGATACCGCTGCCCATTGTCGCGTTGCCTTGCGGGTCGAGATCGACCAACAGGACGCGCTGGCCGAGTCTGGCCAAGCCGGCGGCAAGGTTCACCGACGTCGTCGTCTTGCCGACGCCGCCCTTCTGATTTGCGATGGTGAAAATCCTGGCCACGTCTGCAAGGCTCCGTCTGGGTGATAGGGGGAGGTGTCGGCTCGGGTCGGCGCGAATCAGACCGTGCGTCGAGATGCGACAGGCGCCAGCACGGGAGACGAGCGCGCGGGCGGAAAGGGCTGTGCGGATGCTGGTGCTGGTGCTGGTGCTGGTGCTGGTGCTGGTGCTGGTGCTGGTGCTGGTGCTGGTGCTGGTGCTGGTGCCGATGCCGATGCCG
>Ga0136644_10002791_pt1 | contig 13209 bp, 10 predicted proteins | sample C_130820_EF_Meta_FD_94780 | JGI IMG/M metagenome (GOLD analysis project Ga0136644, IMG submission 94780) | Freshwater microbial communities from Lake Croche, Canada to study carbon cycling - C_130820_EF_MetaG (v2) (version 2) | ecosystem: Environmental > Aquatic > Freshwater > Lake | place... | reverse complement strand
GCGCATGTTGAAGTACCATTCATCCCGGTTGGAGAACGGGTGAACGCCTCGCGTCACCGGGTGGTCTGGAAACTGGCTGTATTCGGGCGACCACATCGGATTGACCGAGTATTCGTGTTCATAATAGCCGCCGACCCAGCGATGCATGGCGGTACCGGCGCTGCCTTTGGGCACTTCGACTCCGAAGTGGGCAAAGCCCAGACCCACGCCGGAAGCGGCGAGGCGGTCGAGCACTTCTGTGTGACCTGGTTGGATGGCCGGATGGCCACCCCCGCCATCGGCATAAATCAGGACGGCGGCGGCTCCATCGAGCACGGAAGAATTGTCGGCCGTCTTGCCGGAGGCATCCACTTGGGTGGGCCAGCCATTGGAATAAACCTCCACCGTGATACCGGAAATTCCAGACAACGACTTCTGGAGCAGCAGACACCCGGCCCGGAATTCATGCATGCCGGGCGGATGGCTGGGACGCCCGGCGATCAGCACGATGCGGCGGTCCGCCGCCTGGATGCCTGCCATGGCCACGGCTGAAATGGCCAAAAATCGAAGGAAAAATCGCATGATGTGACCTGAACGTCGCCAAGTCGGGAAAGGTGCGCAAGCCGATTCCCGCAGGGAGTCTCCCCATGAACCACCCACCGCAAAGGAGCCCAGTCAGTTCTGCTGGTGTATCGCGGACCTCCAGGTCTGCCGGGTGTTTCCCCCGTTGCCGAGGCTGCCCGATGCGTTGTCGACCCTTTGGGACCTGAGGGCTTTCCTTATCCGGCGATGGCGGCGGCTCGTTGCTGAATCCTGAGGATGACAAACTCGGCGGGTTTCAACGGGGCAAATCCCACCACGATATTGACGATGCCCTGGGCGATGTCGTTTTGGGTCGTCGTTTCCCGGTCACAGTGGACCAGATAGGCATCCCGGGGACTGGTCCCCTGGAAGGCGCCCTGAAGAAACAGGCTGTGCAGGAACGACCCGACGTTCAGTCGGATTTGTGCCCATAATGGTTCGTCGTTTGGTTCAAGCGCCGCCCATTGGGTCCCCCGATACAGACTTTCCTCGAGGAAGAGCGTCAGGCGCCGGACCGGGATGTACTTTGCCTCGGCAGCCAGCGGGTCGGCACCGGCATAGGTTCGGGATCCCCAAACTGTCGGACCCACACCTGGAAGGTTCCGCAGACAATTGATCCCGAGGGAATTCAAGGAGCTGTTGTCGCTGTCGTCGAGAGGGATGCTCACGTCCTGGACCCCCTTCAGGACGGCATCCCGACCCGCCGGAGCTTTCCAGACACCCCGGCGGGCATCCGTTCGTGCAAAAACGCCGGCCACGACTCCCGACGGACCAAAAGACGTCATTTGATCGTGCTGAAGTGGGTCTCGCGCCAGAATCCGCGGAAAGTAAACGGCTGCATTCGAATCCCGGGTTGATAGTGTCCCGGGTCCGGTTGTTTCCCGGGAAATGGCCGCCGCCACGGTGGCATCGGGTGAATCAGCAATCAGCATCGCCCTCCGCCGTGCGCAGTAACGACGGGCTTGTTCGTAGGTGGCCCGGGCCACGTCCTTATCTCGTTCCGGCGGTGGAAGGACCAGCAGGTTGAATAGATCGACCGATTCCAGAGCGTAAATTCCCGTTCTGGACTCTTCGGAACCGACAATATGGGCGTCTCTAATCGGTTGACCGTCGTTGCCGGGAATGGATACGGAAACATAAACCCCCTGCGGTTGCCGGTCGTCGAACGAATCCAAACCCGGGGTGGGTGCAATGTTGGCGTTGGGGGCCTGGCTGGGCGGTTCTCCATGAATGCGAACCCATTGCGACTCAGCCTCCAGAACGAGCCCCACAAATCGTGGATGACCGGGGTCCGCGGATACCTGGGGGAACACCTCCACCTGCTGGAGTTGCATGTTCTTGACGATGAGGCTGAACAGATTTGGTGCCGTTGGTGCCGTCTTCAGAGTCCCTGTGACCCGGTCCACCCGCGCCCGCAAGTGGTCTCCCCAGGAGCCTTCGGAGGCCGCTTCAAGAACAAGCGGTGTCCCGTCACCCGTGAGAGGAGCCAGTCGGGACCTGCTGGCGACCACGGGGTCCGTGTCATTCATTACCCGCACAATCCAAGCGTCGGTGCCTCCATTGACAAAGAACTGTTGCACGGAATAGCCCAGGGCACTCAGGACCCACAAACCTCCAAAAATGTGTTCAAACTCGGTAAACGTTTTAATCCGGGTTGGAGTGTTGACCGGTCCCCGCAGGGCCCGGCCGATCCATGCGGTGATCGATGTCGCGACGCCGTTGATGGCTTGGACGTTGACCGGAACCGCTTCGATGTAGACACCCGGGTCGTTTTGCGTGGAAGGCATGTTCGTTCGCGAAGGGGGCTTATGGGAGGTGCTTGTGGGGAAGGGGGGAGGAGAGGCTCGAGGGAGGGGGCGTGCAGGTGAGCCTGGTCTATCCATGTCTCGCATAGCGTGGCCGGCGACGCTTCGAGTCAACTCTGAAACTTGCTGTGCGTCGAGGGAAACGGGTGTGCGAAATGTGCCGGGCAGGCGCTTGCAAGCGGGATTGAGAACGGGCCTTCCACCCGTTGTAGAGTGGGACCGACGATCCAAGTTGGCGCTTGGCGATATCGTGCTTCCCGTCCAAGTTAATCCGAGGGTTGCACAGTGCCTTTGTCGTTCACCATCCCGACATGTCCCTGTGTGGTCGCCTCACCCATCTCATGTCGCTCCTGGAAATAGAGAACCTGCAGGTTGATTTTCGATCGGGGGAGGGTTGGGTGCGGGCTGTCGATGGTGTCTCCTTGCACATTGATTCGGGTGAAACGCTTTGTCTGGTGGGAGAAAGCGGTTGTGGGAAGAGCGTGACCGCATTGAGCATCGCCCGCTTGTTGCCCACTCCACCCGCCCGTTACGCCGGCGGCGAGATTCGCTTTGATGGACGCGATGTCCTCCGGATGAGGCCGGCGGACCTCCTGCAGCTGCGGGGGAGATCGATCGGTTACGTTTTCCAGGACCCGGGAACTTCCCTGAATCCGGTGATTCGCGTGGGAGCTCAGATCAAAGAGTCGATTGCCCAGAAAGATCCGGCTTTGGCCACCGATGCCGAGGTGGTCCGGCGTCTGGCGGGAGTGGGTATTCCTGCCCCGGAATTGCGGGCACGGAGTTACCCGCATCAATTGAGCGGAGGCATGCAACAGCGAATCATGATCGCCATGGCCCTCGCCGCTGAACCGCGACTCCTCATTGCCGATGAGCCGACCACGGCGCTCGACGTGACCATTCAGGCGCAGATCCTCGAGCTATTGATGGAACTCAAGCAACGTCATCATATGGCGATGCTGCTGATCACCCACAATCTGGGTATTGCGAGATCGGTGGCCGACCGGGTATCGGTCATGTATGCCGGTCAATTGGTCGAAAGCGCTCCGGCATCTCCGTTGGTCGGTTCGCCCCGACATCCCTATACCCGGGCGTTGATCCGCAGTGTTCCCGAGTTGGGCCATACTGGGGCGCGGTTGGAGGGGATTTCCGGAACGGTGCCAGGTCTGGGCCGATGGCCGGGCGGATGCCGTTTTGCCCCCCGCTGTGTCGAGGCCCGACCCGACTGTTCGAGCCGGGTTCCCGATTGGTTGGAGTCTACGCCCGATCACGGAGTCCGATGCCCTTACACCTCCTCGTGACCGCCCCATGAACCCGTTGCTGGCTGTTGAAGAACTGCAGGTCGAATTTCCTGGTCCCCAAAATCTCTGGGGCCGTTCCAGGAATTCAGTTCATGCAGTCAATGGAGTCTCGCTCACGGTGTCGACTGGAGAGGCCCTGGGGTTGGTCGGTGAGAGCGGTTGTGGCAAGACAACGTTGGGGCGCGCGATTCTTCGGTTGGTCCCGGCCACCTCCGGGCGGGTTTTGTTTCAGGATGAGGATTGGCTTCAATTGTCAGCGTCGGAGTTGCGGGGTCGTCGTCGTCATGCCCAGATGATTTTTCAAGACCCGAACAGCTCCTTGAATCCCCGGCTGACGGTGGGCTCCAGCATCCGTGAGGCCCTCGAGATTCACCGTCTCGCCCCGGGCCGGGAGGCGCGGCTGAACCGGGTTCGGGAGCTGCTCACCTGGGTGGGACTGCCCGAAGGCTCCGAGAGCCGCCATCCCCATGAGTTCAGCGGTGGCCAGCGTCAGCGAATCGGAATCGCCCGAGCCCTGGCCGTCGAACCGAAGCTCATCGTGTGTGACGAACCGGTCAGCGCCCTGGATGTGAGTGTTCAGGCCCAGATCGTCAATCTCCTGCAGGAACTGCAGAGCCGTCGTCAATTGGCCTATTTGTTCATTTCACATGACCTGGCGGTCGTGGAGCACCTGTGCACCCGCATTGCCGTGATGTATCTGGGCCGACTTGTGGAAGTGGGCCCCTCATGTGACGTGTGCCGTTCCCCGGCTCATCCCTACACCCGGGCGCTTGTGTCCGCCGTTCCCCGGATGCAGGCCGACGGCATTCCACGCCTCCATTTGCGCGGTGATCCTCCGTCGCCGGTGAACCCACCACCGGGGTGTCCGTTTCACCCGCGCTGTCCGATCGCCGAGGCCCGATGCCGGACGGAGCGGCCCCTCCTGCGATCCATCGGCCTGGACCGCCAGGTGGCCTGTCACCTGGCGGTTTAAGGGGCGGGACACCCGCCTTTCGGCTATTTGGGCGGGGCGGAATCGTCGAGGAATTTCCAGCCGCGTTTGCTGAGGTCGCGATACACCCAGATGCCCGCAAGGGTGGCGACCACCAGGAAACCGATGCCCAGACCGGTTTCACCAAAGAGGATTTTTCCGACCCCAAACAAGGTCAGGTAGATCATGACACAACCGGCAAACCAATCGCCGAGATTCTGGAGACCATCCCGCTTGGTTTTGACATCGCTGGCCTTGGTGGCGATGGGGCCCCAGAGGGTTGGGCTGGGGCGAACCCGGCGGTAGAAGGCCAGCAGGACGGCTTCCGGTTCGGGTGGCGTCAAAAAGGTGACGGTCAGCCAGACCACGGTCGAGCAGGCCACGGTGATGAGCACGGTATAGGCAAAGATTTCGGCATCCGTAGATACGACCGTATTCCAACTGAAGAGGAACCCAGGAACATCCGTCTTGGGGAACATCTGCGACCAGAGTTTTCCCGATTGGAGATAGATGGAGACGAAAAACGAGGCTCCCATGGCGGAGATTTCGCTCCAGGCATTGATGCGCCACCAGAACCAACGCAGGATGAAGACGCTTCCGGTTCCGGCCCCAATGGCCATGAGGAACTGCCACGCGCCTGAAATGGAGTCCTGATAATAGGTGACGATCGAGGAGGCGACCATCAGAAACAGGGTGGCCATTTGGCTGGCCCGCACATAATTTTTCTCGGTGTCGTTGGGGGCGATGAACCGGCGGTAGAAGTCATTGACCAGATACGACGCGCCCCAGTTCAGTTGGGTGGCCACCGTGGACATGTAGGCGGCGGCAAAGGCAGCCACCATCAAACCGGCAAGGGCGGGCGGGAACACCTTGGGATCGACCATGGTCATCACAAACCCGGATTCCTTGTCCTTGAGCTCTGGATAGAGGACGAGGGAAGCCAGGGCCGTCAGAATCCAGGGCCATGGACGAATGGCGTAGTGGGCAACGCTGAACCAGAGGGTGGCGAGGAGGGAATGACGTTCATCCTTGGCGGAAAAGATGCGTTGCGCGACGTAACCGCCGCCGCCCGGTTCCGCACCGGGATACCACGTCGCCCACCAGTTTACGCCCACATAGACAAAAAACGTGATCACGGGCATCCAGGCCGATCCAATTTCCGGGGTGAAGGAGAGGATGGAACCGGAACCGCCTTTGACGGAATCCATGGCCAGGAGTTTGGACTTGAGGGCATCCATGCCACCCACGGCGTGAACGGCATACCAAGCCAGGATGATGACCATGCCCATTTTAAGGAAGAACTGGAACAAGTCGGTGACCAACACTCCCCAGAGGCCGGACAGCGTGGAAATGAGAGCGGTGCCCACCATCAGGCCAAAGACAACGGAAAGGGCGGCGACCTTGGGACTATCGATGCCAATGGCGTGCAGGCTCAGATCGGGGAAGATGATGAGAAGGATTTTGACCATCGCCAGGTTGACCCATCCCAGGATGATGCAGTTGATCGGCAAACCAAGATAAAGGGCGCGAAATCCCCGAAGGTAGGCCGCCGGTGCTCCGGCGTACCGGATTTCAGCAAACTCCACGTCCGTCACCACTCCGGCCCGACGCCAGAGGCGGGCGAAGAAAAAGACCGTCAACAAGCTGCTGAGCAACATGTTCCACCAGAGCCAATTTCCGGCGATACCGTAGGTGGCCACCATGCCGGTGACCGCCAGGGGAGTGTCGGCGGCAAAGGTGGTCGCCACCATGCTGGTGCCGGCAAGCCACCACGAAACGTTGCGTCCACCCACAAAGAACTCGTCGGTGGAGCCGGTGGCCTTCTTGCGATACCAAAGTCCGATGAGGATATTGATTGCGAAATAACTTCCGATAATGAGCCAGTCGATCCCGGTCAGATGCATAAGCGCTTGGTCGGCATTGGGTTGGTGAAGAACCGCTGGGGAAATTCAGACATACTTCCAACGGAAGTTCACCAAAAAGAAACAGGGAATCGTTCGGCAGCAGCCGGACAGCGGTTTTCAGGTGCCCAATTGACCTTTGGGATTCCCGGCCTAATAGTTCCGATATGCGCCATTTCCTCGGACTGACATTCGCAGTGGGCCTGACTTGGACCTCCGTTTCCGCCGGGGATTGGCCTCGGTTTCGGGGAGCGAATTTCGATGGTGTCTCCGCGGAAAAGAACTGGCTGGGAACATGGCCGGGAGGCCAGCCCCGCCAACTGTGGAAGAAAAACGTGGGCACAGGTTTTTCGTCGGTAGCCGTCGCCGATGGACGGCTTTTCACCTTGGGAAACAATGGCAAGGAGGACCGCATTTATTGCTTCGATGCGGCTTCGGGCGCCGAAATGTGGGTTCATGCTTATCCAGAGGAATTGGACCCCAAATATTATGAGGGAGGACCCAGCTCCACCCCCACCGTGGATGGCGACCGCGTTTTCACCGTCTCCAAGGCGGGCAGGGTTTTGAGTCTGGAGGCCGCGACCGGAAAAGTGGTTTGGGAGCGGAATGTGGCCAAAGACCTTGGTTTGAGCTCTCCGGATTGGGGTTTTGCCGGTTCGCCGCATGTCGAGGGTGACCTGCTGATTTTAAACCTGGGATTGCATGGGGTCGCAGTGAAGAAGGCGACCGGTGAGACGGTCTGGCAATCGGGAAAAGAAGCGTCGGGATATGGGACCCCGGTTCCGTTCACCTCCGCCGGCAAGAAGGCGCTGGCCATCTTTGGGGCGAAGGAGGTTTGGGCGGTGGATCCACAAACCGGTCAAGCCCTCTGGCATTTCCCTTGGAAGACCTCGTATGAGGTGAATTCGGCGGACCCGGTCATTGTCGGCGACCAGATGTTTATTTCGTCCGGCTACGGCACGGGTGGCGGTGTCATCCAGTTCGGAGGGGGGACGCCCAAACTGGCCTGGTCCAACAAGGAAGTGCGCAGTCACTTTTCCACGGCTGTCGCCATCGATGGCTTTTTGTATGCCGTCGACGGACAAGGGGGCGACAAGGACTCGAAATTGAAGTGTGTGGAGTTGGCCACGGGCAAGGTCCGTTGGACCTCACCCGCATCCGAAACCGGCAACCTGACCGCTGCGGACGGAAAACTCATTTGGATCACCGGTCGGGGTGAAATGGTCGTCGTCGACGCCAAACCGGAGAAGTACACCGAGTTGGCACGGGCCCAAGTGACCGGTGGGAAATGCTGGACCGTCCCTGTTCTGGCCAACGGCCGGGTCTATGTGAGGAACGCCGCGGGTTCCATCGTGTGTGTCGATGTGAAGGGCGGCGGTCCCGTGATTTGACCGATTTCCGGCGTCAGTCCTTGCCGCCCGTGACTGCCGTCGGCAGGAGCGGGACCGGAAGTTTTGAGAGCAGGGGAGCGTGGTGTTGACGTTCGTGGGAAGCCGCGATGAATCCGACAAACAACGGATGCGGCTTGGTGGGTTTGCTTTGGAATTCAGGGTGGAACTGCGAGGCGACAAAAAACGGATGGTCCTTCAACTCAATGATTTCAACGAGTTGATTGTCCGGGGTGGTTCCGCTGACGACAAATCCTTGCGCCTCGAAGCGGGATCGGTAGTCGTTGTTGAACTCGTACCGATGCCGATGACGTTCACTGACACAATCCACGGCATAGAGTTTGTGGGCCAGTGTTCCGGATCTGATGGCGCTATCCTGGGCTCCCAGACGCATCGAGCCCCCCTTGCGCTTCACGTGTCGTTGCGTTTCCTGCAAGTGAATCACCGGGTTGGGGGTCAGTTCATTGAATTCGGTTGAGTTGGCATCCGGCAGATGGAGTACATGTCGGGCGAATTCAATGGTGGCGATTTGCATCCCCAGGCAGAGGCCCAGATAGGGAATCCGGTTTTCGCGGGCGTACTTTGCGGCCTTGATCTTGCCTTCAATGCCCCGGTTGCCGAATCCGCCGGGAACCAGGATGCCGCCCAACTCCTTGAGCAGGTTTTGACCATCCGGTTTTTCGACCTCTTCCGCGTCAATCGGCTCGATCTGCACACGACAATCATTGGCGATTCCAGCGTGCACCAAGGCCTCATGGACCGATTTGTAGGCGTCCTGCAGCCCGTTGTATTTGCCCACCACCCCAATGCGAACGCGATGCTGCGGCGCGACCAACCGCCGGATAATGTCCTGCCAATGGCTCATTCGGGCCGGCGGAACGTCGATTTGAAAATGTTTGCAGACAAGATCATCGAGCCGCTCCCGCTGGAGCATCAGCGGCACTTCGTAAATGGAGTGTTCAACGTCCTTTTCCTCAATGACGGCTTCAAATGGGACATTGCAGAACAGGCTCAATTTGCTGCGGAGCTCCTTGTTCAACGGTTGTTCGCAGCGACAGACGAGCAGATGGGGGGCGATGCCGATTTCCCGGAGCTTGGCCACACTTTGCTGGGTGGGCTTGGTTTTGAGTTCGCCGGCGGCCTTGATGAAGGGCACGTAGGTGACATGAATGAAGCAGACGTTGTGGGGACCCACATCGAGGGCAAATTCACGGATGGCTTCCAGGAAGGGCAGGCCTTCGATGTCGCCTACGGTTCCACCAATTTCCGTGATGACGACGTCCGCCTTGGAATCCGTGGCCAGTTGAAGAATCCGACGCTGAATCTCATCGGTCACATGGGGGATCACCTGGACCGTTTTCCCAAGATAAACTCCATCCCGTTCGTTATCAAGGACTTGCTGGTATACCTGACCGCTGGAAGTGGAATTGCGGCGGGTCAATTTGGTGCTGGTGAACCGCTCGTAGTGCCCCAGGTCCAGGTCGGTTTCGGCCCCGTCGTCCAGGACATACACTTCGCCATGCTGGGTCGGGCTCATGGTGCCCGGGTCGACATTCAGGTAGGGGTCAAACTTTTGGAGCGCGACCTTCAGCGACCGATTCTCCAGCAACGTGCCGAGAGCCGCGGCAGTCAATCCCTTCCCTAGCGAACTCACCACGCCTCCCGTCACAAAGATATACTTCATGGGATGGTAGCTTCTCTTGCCCCCTTCCCGGGGGAAAGCAGAAAATCAGCAAGGGCCGCCTCGGCCCGGGCAACATCGCCGGGAACATCCACCCCAAGGCTGTCATGGATCACGCGGACCACGCCGACTTCAATGCCATTTTCAAGAGCCCGCAGCTGCTCCAGTCGTTCAGCCGCTTCGAGCGCTGAAACCGGCCACTCCACCAGCTTCAGGAGGGTCTCGCGCCGGTAGCCATAGATGCCCAGGTGTTTTTGGAATGGAAACCGGGAAATCTGCGAGGTCACCGGCTCCCCGGCGGCGTCCCGGAGATACGGAATGGTTCGACGGGAAAAGTAGAGCGCCCGACCGGTCTTGGAGACCACCACCTTGACGGTGTTGGGGTTGTCGTACTCCGACACATCCCGGATCGGGGTTGAGGCCGTGGTCATGGGAAACTGGGTCAGGGCCCCGGCCACCGCATCGATCACCGAAGGCTGAATCAATGGTTCGTCCCCCTGGATATTGACGTAGGCATCCGCCGGACGCTGACGCGCCAGTTCGGCAATCCGGTCTGTTCCGCTGGGATGGTCGGGCGAGGTCATCTCGACCAGCGCGAAGCGGGAGGCCACGGCGGCAATGCGCTCGTCATCCGTGGCCACCACCACATCGCTCAACGATTGGGCCAATCGGCATTGGGCGATGACCCGTTCAATCAGGGTCTTTCCGGCAATCAGGGCCAGGGGTTTGCCCGGAAACCGGGTGGAGGCGTATCGGGCGGGTATCACGCCGAGGATCGTCATGGGGGAAGGATAACGTCGGGGAGCTTTGGGGCTGAATGGAAATCGTTTCCCGGTCCATCTCGCCCTCTCGTTTTTACGAACTTCAACTTTCCTTCGCCAACCGTTCCCACTTGTGGTACCGAATCCGGAGGTCTCCGTTGCCATGACTGCCCCTTCCGATGCCGTTCCGACCGACCCGACGCCGATGGCTGGAGCAGCGGTTCCCCGGCTTAAAATTCGCGGGCTCGACGCGAAGGGGGGGAAGTCATCCTCCGGGGGCTATTTTTTGATTCGAGACGGTCGGCAGCAGGGGCCACTCTCCCGGGAAGCCGTGGTCACCCTCATTCAGGCGGCCCATGCCAGTCTGCAGGATTTGGGATGGCGGGAAGGGGAGACGGGTTGGCGTCCGCTAAGCGACCTTTTTCCAGGCGTTCGTCCTTTGGTCCGTCCACTTCCCACCTCGGAGATCCATCCGCTTCGGGAGAAATCCGAACCACAGGCCTTTTACCGGGAGATTTTGCCCTCGTTGTCCTACCCCTTTCGCGGAGATGGCGGAGTCATCATGGCCGCAGGAACAGTCGCTGTCTTTGTTTTGTGGCTGTTGGGCTCGATGTTGCGTGGGTTCGGGGTGGTGTCTCTCGGGTTTTTCATTTTGATTTACGGATATCTGCTGGGCTCCCTTCAGATTGTGATTCAGGCATCCGCACAGGGAGAACCGGACCTCCCGAAATGGCCGGAAATCCGATCAGCAACGTCCGATTGCATCCAGCCGTTCCGACTTTGGGTGACCTGCCAGTTGGTCTGTTTCGCTCCTGCCCTGGTTGCGGGGTTTCTCGCATCCGTTCGGGATTCATCCACGTTCCTGGGGATGGCCCTGGCCTTTGCCCTGGGCGGGGCATTTTGTTTCCCGATGAGTCTGCTGGCCGTGGCCATGGCCGACTCCGGCGAAGCCATCGATCCGGTCTTTATTTATCGTTCCATTCGATCGGTGGGCTGGGACTATTTCCTGTTGCTGGCGGTGCTCGGACTGCTGGCGACCGCCCACCTCGCCGGGAATGCGGCTGCTGAATACTACCAGATTCCCGGGTTGAAAATGGTCTGGAGCTCGGCCAATTCCATCTATTTTGGAGTCGTTCTGGCCCGCCTGCTCGGAGTGTTTTATTACTCCAATCAGGACCGGTTGGGCTGGTTTTGACGATCAGCCGGCCAGGGTGTCGGGTTTTCGTATTGGGAAAAATCAAATTTCGACAGCTTAATCCCCTCCTTGCGCCTCGATTGGGGGGGGCATTGGGGGCGCAATAATCTGCAAGCTATTTCGGTCACACGACACTAGTCTTCGGCCATGATTCACGTTGGTATTGGGTACGATGTTCACCCATTTGCTGAAGGACGAAAGCTGGTTCTCGGAGGGGTGGAGATACCCCATAGCCGGGGGTTGGCGGGACACAGTGACGCAGACGCCCTGGCTCACGCCATCACAGACGCCATTCTTGGGGCCTTGGGTGAGCCCGATATCGGCCACTTTTTCCCCAACACCGATCCGCGATGGAAGGGGGCACCCAGCCGGGTTTTTCTGGCGGAAGCCGCCCGGCAGGTGGGTTTGAGGGGGGGACGCCTGGTGAACATCGATGCTTCCCTGGTCGCCGAGCGCCCCAAGATAGCGCCGCATCTGGCGGCGATGAAGCAGGCTCTGGGCGAGGCCCTGGGACTGGACCCCAGACGGGTTGGGGTCAAGGCCACCACCAACGAGGGTCTTGGCTTTATCGGGCGCGAAGAGGGCATCGCCGCCATGGCCGTGGCCAGTATTGACCTGCCGGAATTGGAGGCCACGCGATGAGCGCCAAGGCCGAAGTGGGTTGGACAACTCCCGGTCCGGACGGGGGAAAGCGGCATGTGTTCGCCCGCAAGTTTGGGGGCGAGTGGAAGTTTTATGAGCGTCCCAAACGCAAGGGGAAGGATGTCCAGTGGCAGGAAATCAAGACACCACCCCTGAGCGACTGGCTCGACCTGCTGGAGTCACTCGAACGACGGGCGGCGCGCGACTTGACGCCACCAGCACAGATTGAGGCGGTACGGCAGCGGATTCGCGAGAAGTACCCCGAGCACCGGTTTTTACCTACCCCGACGGATGGTTAGGGGCTTCGCGCGGAATTCCTGTTTCGCTTCCCACATCCTGCGGGCATTGTAGAAACCGTGAAGCGACCTCTCGTTTTGGTCACGTCCAGCACGGCCGATTCCGGGGCTGAATTTCCAGACCCCTCGGTGAGTGTGGCCTATGACTATATTCAGGCACTCACCGCGCATGGGGCGCTGGTCGTTTGTCTGCCAGTGGTCACCGACCTGGATTGGATTTCCGGGGTTGTCGCACGGGTCGACGGTGTTCTGCTCACCGGAGGAGGCGATATCGAGCCGACCCTTTACGGTCCGGATGTGTCACCGGAGATGCGTGCCCTTTGTGAATTCTCCAAGCCGGGACGCGATACCATGGAAGTGCAGTTGATTCGCGAAGTCTTCCGGCAGAAAAAGCCGTGTCTGGCCATTTGTCGGGGCCATCAATTGGTGAATGTGGTGCTGGGGGGCACTCTATTTGTTGATTTGCCCAGCCAGCGTCCCAGTCCGATCCAGCATTGTGACTATGACCGACGGTTTGAGGCCATTCATCCGATCCAGACGGTGATAGGAACTCATCTGAGCGAGCTTCTGGGGTCCGGGGAGATCGGGGTGAACAGCACTCATCATCAGGCGATCGATCGACTGGCTCCCGGCCTGGTGGTGGCTGCCCGGGCCCCGGACGGACTCATCGAGGCCACGGAGTTTTCTCGCGGGGAGCCTGGCCGCAAT
>Ga0136644_10002789_pt1 | contig 13210 bp, 13 predicted proteins | sample C_130820_EF_Meta_FD_94780 | JGI IMG/M metagenome (GOLD analysis project Ga0136644, IMG submission 94780) | Freshwater microbial communities from Lake Croche, Canada to study carbon cycling - C_130820_EF_MetaG (v2) (version 2) | ecosystem: Environmental > Aquatic > Freshwater > Lake | place... | reverse complement strand
TGATGGCCCTTGCTAGTGGAACTTTTTCTAGAAAAAAAGACTCGGGCTCGGCCAAATGCCAGATGCCGGAACGGGTGGTTTGGTTGATATCTTGTTGATAAAACAGGGGCACTTAGAAATGTTTGATTTTGGTATGCAGATTTAAGATTTATTTGCATCCTAACCTAAATAATTGAAGCATGATATTGTCTGACAAGCGCATATTGGAAGAAATGGAGAAGGGTACTATTAAGATTGTTCCTTATAACAGGGAAGACCTTGGTAGTAATAGTTATGATGTGCATTTGGGAGCCAATCTAGCCACTTATGATAGTGCGGAACTAGATGCCAAAGCTCATAATACCATTTCTCATTTTGAGATTCCGGATGAGGGATTTGTGTTACAGCCAAATGCTTTTTACTTGGGCGTTACACAGGAATATACGGAGACCCATGCACACGTGCCATTCCTAGAGGGCAAATCTTCTACAGGCCGCTTGGGCATTGACATACACGCCACTGCCGGTAAGGGCGATGTGGGTTTCTGTGGCAACTGGACCTTAGAGATCTCTGTAAAACAACCCGTGCGCGTATACAAGGGCATGCCCATTGGTCAGTTGATTTATTTTCCCGTAGACGGAGAGATTGAAGTAAAATACAATCAGAAGGGCAATGCCAAATATGCTGGCCAACCCAATAAGCCCGTGGAGTCTATGATGTGGAAGAACAAGTTCTAGTAGGGTTTTTGAAAGATTGCTTGAATTGTTTAAAATGCCCGCTTAGATTTTCCCGTATTTCTTTTTGTAGGCTATTAACCAACCAATTACTTGATCATAACTCTCTACGCCTTTTTCCTGTTGGTTTAGTTTTAGGTATTGGTCATAAAGATTATTAAAAGCGGGGGCAACGGTTTTACGTCTTTTGCGGAAGAATTCGCGAATCTCTTTGCGTTCTTTTTTAACTACGGTATCTAGGCGGAGCCGATTGTGTTTGATAATACTATCAAATGCTCGGTAGTCCTTGCTCCTGCCGTATAGAAAAATCTCCTCTCCTTGCGCATAGGAAAATAATTCCAGATACATACTATAACGGGTATAGGAATTGGCCGATTTGCTGGCTGCCAGATAACCCACAAAATTGGCTTCGCTCTCGGATGCATAGCCAAGTTGATGGGCCATTTCATGAGAACAGACATAGGGAATCAGCACCCTTGGAATATCGGTTCTAAGCTGGGCCTCACCTGAAAAGGGATTGAAATAACCCGTGAAGCCTACATAATCACCTACTTCACTAAACAAACTAGCTTTAACCGATGGTGTTTTGTATTGGAGAAAGGAATAGTCTTTGCTGACTTTGCCATAGTTATCAATGGCTTCAGCCTTGATTACTTCAATAGAGGGCTGGGGTAAAAGGGTATCTGGAATCAGTTTTCGGGTAGCATTTAAAGAATCTATAAGGTCATTGGTAAGACTAGTTACGTCTTCTACCGTATAAGGTTTGGGGTGCAAGTATAATTGATAAGCTATTCCTTCCCTATCATAGTTCAGCCCCCAGAGCAATTTAAAAAAGATATAGAGTTTCAGAGCGAATATTATGATTTTGTATCCTCCCCAAATCCACCAGTCTTTGGGGAATCGGGCCCTGACCCCAGCTAAAAAGAAACGTATTATATTGACAACCAAATAGATAGCAAATAGTACATAGCAAATATCGCCCAAGCTAAAAGGCAGTTTTGCCGATATCTGGCGCATGATCTGCCCCAGTTTGGGATACCAACCCACTGAGTACCAAGACTCTATGGTATAGGGAAAATAAGAGAGACCAAAGAGAAAAAGGGCTACTGCACTCAAGAAAATCAAGGACGTACTTTGTTTTAGGGTTATATTCGCAGCGGTTCTCATGGTTGCAAAATTGCGGTTTTTACGGTTAATCCAGACCTGTTGATAAATTGCCCCGGTTTTAGTGGCGATTTTCCTTTGGCAGTTCCGTGGATTTGGCCTACCTTTGCGAGCCTTTAAAAAAAGGAGTATGAGTCATCGGAGGGAATTTGAAATAGCATTTGTGGGGTTGAAGCCGGGGATTCATGAATACGAATACCAGATCAACGATAAGTTCTTTGTACCATACGGACCGCAGGATTTTGAAAACTGCGAGGCCAAAGTGAAACTGAAACTGGAAAAAAATACCGGTTTTATGTTATTGAAATTTGACGTTGACGGACGTGCAAAAGTTAATTGTGACAGGTGCGGAAACGGCCTGCCCATGCAGCTTTGGGACGAGTTCAACCTTATTGTTAAGATAGTGGAAGAGCCCGATCAAATGAACGAGACGGAGGAAGATCCGGACGTATATTATATCAGCCGTGGTGAAAGTCATTTGCACCTGGCCGATTGGATTTTTGAATTTGTGAACCTTAGTTTCCCGCTACAAAAAATGTGTGCGGAATCGGAAATTGGGGGACCAAAATGTAACAAAGAAGTGTTGGAGAAATTGAGGAAGATGGAGGAAGACGCTTTAAAAGAGCCGCCTACAACCGTCTGGAAAGGACTGGATCAGTTTAAAAACCTGGATTAATTTTTTTTTAGTTTTATAAATTTCGAATTATGCCAAATCCTAAACGCAGACATTCTCAACAGCGCAGCGCTAAGAGAAGAACACACTACAAAGCACAAGAAGTGACTTTGAGCAAGGATTCTACCACCGGAGAATTACATGTACGCCACCGTGCGCACGTTAGTGAAGGTAAATTGTTCTACAAGGGCAAATTGGTTGCTGAAAAAGCACCTCTGAAAGCGTAACCTTTAGTTCAACTTACTTAGACTACCGCGCATGAATATTGGCTTGGACATGATGGGTGGAGATTTTGCACCGCTTGAGGCGGTGAAAGGCTTGAAGCAGTTCTTGTCTACTGCCAATGGCGTGACACATATTTATTGCATAGGCGATGAAGCACAGGTGCAGCCCTTACTAGAGGAGCACTTGGTTGCATCGCCTTATTTGCATTTGGTGCATGCCCCAGAAGTGATTGGTTATCATGAACACCCTACCAAGGCCCTCAAAGAAAAACAGCGCTCTTCTATTGCCATCGGGTTTCACCTATTGGCTACTGGAAAGATTGATGCTTTTATCAGTGCGGGTAATACTGGTGCCATGCTGGTGGGTGCTATGTTTAGCATCAAACCCATTGAAGGCGTGCTCAGACCTTGTGTATCCGGAGTGGTTCCAAAATCAAACGGTGAAACTGGGGTCATCTTAGACGTGGGCCTGAATGCAGACTGCAAACCGGAGCAACTAAACCAGTTTGCTATACTTGGTAGTTTGTATGCCCAACATATTCTACATGTAGCCAACCCCAAAGTTGGTTTGCTAAATGTGGGTGAAGAAGAAGGTAAGGGTAATATATTGGCCCAAGCTACTTTCCCTATCTTAAAAGAGAATAGCCAGATTAATTTTATAGGAAATATGGAGGGCCGTGATATTTTTGGCACCAAGACAGACGTGATTGTCTGCGATGGTTTTACTGGAAATATTATTCTGAAAATGGCCGAGTCTGTATATGACCTAGCCCAATTGCGCAATTTTGAACAGGACGCTTATTTTAACCGATTCCATTATGAGAATTATGGCGGTTCTCCTGTTCTAGGTGTGGCCAAACCCGTGATCTTGGGTCATGGCATTAGTTCTGCCAATGCTTTCAACAATATGTTGGTATTGGCTGGTCAGATGATTGAGTCTGATATCTGCACCAAGATGGCGGAGAGCTTTAAAGCTTAATTACCCAGACCATCTAACCAGCCCTTTTCCTATTTAACTTCTTTTACCCTTTCACCTTCTGCTTGGAACATAGCCATGAGTGAACCCGTTACATGGTCATCGTCTTTTTTGGCTAGGGTCAAGGACAAATCATATCCAGATGCGGTAAAATAGATGGTAATGCCATCATTAGCGTATTCTGTTTTGGTAATCACAGTAATTTCTTTACCGGTGGTATCCTGAACCACACCAGTTAGCTCCTCTCCTTTCTTTTCTACCTTAAATACTAGTTTTACATCGCCCTGTGGCGTTTCTTTCATCAATATTTTCCAATTTCCCACATAAAAGTCCATGGGAACTTTTGCAGGGGCTGGGGTTGGAGTTTGGGCGCTGGCCGAGAGGGTTAAGAACAGACCCGCAACAAGGGTCAGTAAAAAAATGCGTCTTTTCATATGAATTGTTTTATCGTTTGTGTTTCAAAATACAGGATTTTCTCATCATCTAAATGAGTTTTTCTCAAAAACTGATCCTATTTCACAAAAAAAAGAGTGCCATTCATCCCTTGCATTGGCTAATTGACCCTAACTAACAACTGTTCATCACGGTTAAAATCCACTCGGCACAATCCTTCAACTATTTTTTCGGGAGCCAGAATCGCTGAAAGCCCTGTATTTACTGCATTTCAAAGCATTGCAAATTAATTAGCTTAGGATATTACCTTCCTTTGGTTGGTACTATGTGTTGCACAGTACCAAATATCACCCTATCTTTGTTCTATCAAAGTAAAACAAACCAAAACACCTAAAACAAACAACCATGAAAAAGTTCCTCTTCACTGCCCAAGTTATTGCTGTTATCGCTTTTGTTCCTGCTATCTCTTTTGCTTACTTGCACAATGATGCTCCTAAAACTGAGAATACAGCCAAAGTAGAAAACAAGAATGACATGAGTGGTCAACACCAAACTACTGGTATTATCCGCTTGGTGAAAGCTTTGTAGTTTTTTCAACGCGAAAAAAACAGCTTAGGTTGTTCAACCGCAGTCCCAAAACAATATCTTTGTTCCAAACAAGTGTTAGTTTATGTGGCTGAACAATATTCTCGAGACCATTGGAAATACCCCCTTGATTCAGATTAACAAAATCTGTAAAGACCTCCCCGCCACCATATTGGCCAAAGTGGAATACTTTAATCCAGGCAATAGCATCAAAGACCGCATGGCCCTGAAAATGCTAGAAGTAGCTGAACAAGAAGGAAAAATCAAACCTGGTGGAACCATTATTGAAGGCACTTCGGGTAATACCGGAATGGGTTTGGCCTTGGCTGCAGTAGTTAAAGGTTATAAATGCATTTTCACTACCACTGACAAACAGTCTAAGGAAAAAGCAGATATTCTCAAAGCTGTTGGTGCTGAAGTGATTGTCTGCCCTACCAATGTAGAACCATCTGATCCAAGATCTTATTATTCTGTGTCTAAGCGATTGGCAACAGAAGTGCCCAATTCTTGGTACGTGAATCAATACGATAACTTAGCCAATAGACAGGCACACTATGAGCAAACAGGTCCTGAAATCTGGGAACAAACAGAAGGAAAAGTAACCCATTTGGTAGTAGCAACTGGTACTGGTGGAACCATTGTAGGTACTGCCAAATTCTTAAAAGAAAAAAATCCGAATATTCAAATCTGGGCCATTGATAGTTATGGTTCTTTACTTAAGAAATATTTTGAAACGGGTGAAGAAGATCAGAAAGAAGTGTACCCCTATATCTCAGAAGGATTTGGGGAAGATTTTGTTCCCGCCAACTATGATATGAGCTTAATTGACCGCTTTGTAAAAGTAACGGATAAAGACGGTGCGGTCATGGCCAGAAGAATTGCCAAAGAAGAAGGCCTATTCTGTGGCTATAGCGCTGGTAGCTGTTTACAGGGCGTGATTCAATTAAAAGAGTACTTAAAAAAAGACGATGTAGTGGTTTGTATTTTCCACGATCATGGTAGCCGCTATGTTGGGAAAATATATAATGACGAGTGGATGATGGAACGCGGTTTTCTGGACGTGAAAACATTCAAAGACATGGTGAGTGGCCGCAGCAGCAAGCGTTTGGTGACTATCGCCCCTGGGCAAAGCGTTGCTGATGCTGTTGAACTGATGAAGAAATATGATATTGAACAAATACCTGTGATGGAAGCGGGTGAAATAGTGGGTGCTGTATCTGAAACAGGTTTATTCATGAAAGTATTTAGCAATCCTGAAATAAGAACTGCCACGGTTCAAAGTGTTTTAGAACATCCTTATCCCGTGGTGGCTTTTGATACTCCCGTAGAAAGACTAAGCTCACTAATCACCAAAGAGAATGGTGCGGTACTAGCCAAAGATGAAAAAGGCGACTATCATATTGTTACCAAGTATGACGTGATTCAAAGCCTAGCCAAATAAGCAAATGCCAAATTCTCTACTGACCGTTTCTGACCAGCTGGGCAGGGAAATGCAAGTGCCATCACAACCCAAAAGGATTGTATCACTGGTTCCCTCTCAAACTGAATTACTCTATGACCTAGGGCTTGATGCTGAGGTATTGGGGATTACCAAATTTTGTATTCATCCTGAAAATTGGTTTCAATCCAAGACCCGAATTGGAGGTACCAAAGAGGTCAATATTGCGCTAATAAAATCTTTGGTGCCTGACTTAATTATAGCCAATAAAGAAGAAAATGAAAAGGACCAAATAGAAGCATTAAGTGCCTTTGCGCCAGTTTGGGTTAGTGATATAGTCAATTATTCTGAGGCTTTTACCATGATTAGAACTGTGGCTCAAATTACAGGAAGGGCGGCTCATGGACAACAATTGTTGGCTAAAATTGAAAAAGCTTTTCAGCAAATGCCCTCCCACCCCTTGCATCCTAGCGCAGCTTATTTGATCTGGAAAGACCCTTATATGACCGTTGGGTCTGATACGTTTATCCACAATATTTTAAGTCTAGCAGGTTTTCAAAACTGCTTTGCAGAAAGTCTTCGTTATCCTGAAATTACGATAGCAGATTTGCAAGAAAAAGCCCCCGAATACCTCTTTCTTTCTTCGGAGCCCTATCCCTTCAAAATGAAACATATCAAGGCTTTGCAAGCCGATTTACCCCAGACCAAGATTCACTTGGTAAACGGTGAAATGTTTAGTTGGTATGGTAGCCGGATGCAATTTATGCCCCGCTATATTGGCGAATTACTGCAATCGATTGTGTAAGATTTGGGTTATTAATTGTGTATTTCTTACACAATTCCTACTATTGGTTTAGTCCAAAAAACGTATCTTAGCAATCCTTATTTGAACAACAACGCTTAAAATTATTATATGAAAAAATACAGAGCCGGGGTTTTGTTCGGTGACGAACTGGAAGCCCTTTACAATGATGCCAAAGACAACCAGTTTGCCTTGCCTGCCGTAAACACCATTGGTACCAACACCATTAATGCTGTTTTGGAAACCGCAGCCAAAGTGAACTCTCCTGTTATCATCCAGTTTTCAAACGGTGGTGCACAATTTGTTGCTGGCAAGGGTTTACCCAATGACAACTTACAAGGTAATATTCAAGGTGGTATTGCTGGTGCTTTACATATTCACCAATTGGCCAAATATTATGGTGTTCCTGTTGTTTTGCATACAGACCATGCTGCCAAAAAATGGTTACCATGGATCAGTGGTTTGATTGACGCGGGCGAACAATTCTATAAAGAAAAAGGGCAACCCCTTTTTAGCTCACACATGCTGGATTTGAGTGAAGAACCTATTGAAGAGAATATCCATACTTCTGTTGAATTCTATAAGCGTATGGCTCCCTTGGGCATGAGTATTGAAATTGAATTGGGTGTTACAGGTGGTGAAGAAGACGGCGTTGACAATAGCGATGTTGAAAACGACAAATTGTATACCCAACCACAACACGTTGCTTATTCTTATACTGAATTGAGTAAGGTTGGTAAACTATTTACTGTTGCTGCTGCATTTGGTAATGTACATGGTGTTTATAGCCCAGGTAATGTGCAATTGCGTCCTGAGATCTTGAAAAATAGCCAAGACTACATAGAGAAAGAATTAAAAACTGGTCCTAAGCCAGTATACTTTGTATTCCATGGTGGAAGTGGTTCACCGCAACACCAGATTCGCGAAGCCATTAGTTATGGTGCTATCAAAATGAATATTGATACGGATTTGCAATGGGCTTTCTGGGAAGGTATTCAACAGTATTATAAAAAGAACGAAGGTTATTTGCAAGCTCAATTGGGTAACCCAGAAGGTGCAGATAAACCCAATAAAAAATACTACGATCCACGTGTTTGGTTGCGTAAGGGTGAAGAATCCTTTAGCAAACGTCTGGAAATTGCTTTTGAAGACCTCAATTGCATCAACAGAAATGCATAATCCAATTTAATAAAAAACCGCCCCTATTGTTGGGGTGGTTTTTTGTTTTGCGTACTTTGCACCACTAAAACAGACGAATCCCCCCCATTTGAGACTGTACTTGATGATTATTCAGGTCCAGTATTCCTACTGGGGTATTAAAAATATATTATCTTTCCGCCCCAATTCTTGGAAACATATATGAAAAAAGAACGCGAAGAAGACTTTGAATCAAACCTGACAGGTGAAGAAGTGCATGGAGGAGACAGTACCAAACCGCGTTGGTTTAAAAGAATTCGCAAAGGAATTCTTACTTCAACGGCCGATAAAAAAGAAACCCCAGAAGGTCTTTGGAACAAATGCCCAGAGTGCAATTATATTACAACTACCACGGAACTCAAAGAGAACCGCTTTGTTTGCGCCAAGTGTAATTATCACCACCGCATTGGGTCAGAGGAATATTACGACATCCTGTTTGATAATTTGGAATACCAGGAACTTTTTGACAATATCCGCAGTAAAGACGCTTTGGGTTTCACCGATTTAAAATCCTATCAAAAGCGCTTAGACGATATTCATTCCAAAACAGATTTAAAAGACAGTATGCGGGTAGCTACTGGAACCGTAAATGGGGAAGGAATAGTGATTGCGTGTATGGATTTTGAATTTATTGGTGGATCATTAGGAAGCGTGATGGGTGAAAAATTCAGCCGCGCGGTTGACTATTGTATTGCTCATCGCCTGCCTTATTTGGTGATTAGCAAGAGTGGTGGTGCTAGGATGATGGAATCGGCCTTTAGCCTAATGCAATTGGCCAAGACAAGCGGAAAGCTTAGTCAGTTAAGCGATGCACAATTACCTTTTCTTTCTCTATTAACCGACCCAACTTTTGGTGGTATTTCTGCCAGCTTTGGTATGTTGGGAGACTTGAATATTGCAGAACCTGGTGCGTTGATTGGTTTTGCGGGTCCGCGTGTTATCAAAGAAACCATCAAAAAAGACCTTCCAGAAGGTTTTCAGCGTTCTGAATTCTTGCTGGAACATGGGTTCCTAGATTTTATTGTAGACCGAAAGGACCTTAAAGACAAACTGTCTCAGGTAGTGACCCTGCTTAGGAAATAAGGAATTCACTTACACTGCCCAAGGAAACTGTAGCGTATGACCAAAGAAATGAACAACAGGCAGGCCTATTTCAATTACCAGATAGAAGACAAATATGTGGCTGGCATTGTATTGCTGGGTACTGAAGTGAAGTCTATCCGAGAGGGTAAAGTCAGTTTCAACGATAGCTTCTGTTTGTTTGACAAGGGCGAGCTTTGGGTTCGGGCCTTATATATTGCTTCTTATTCACATGGATCGGCTAATAACCATATTGAAGTGCATGACCGAAAACTCCTACTCAATAAACGGGAACTCAAAAAACTCCAGACCAAGATGAAGGACAAGGGTTATACCATTGTGCCCCTTAAAGTCTTTTTTACCGACAAGAACCTAGTAAAAATTGAGATTGGCATTGGCCGAGGCAAGAAAAACTATGACAAGCGTGAAACCATCAAGGGTAGAGACGTAGAAAAAGAAATCAAGCGCTTGCTAAAGCGATAGTAATTGATTTAGAATTACTTACAAGATTAAAAAAAATAGCAGCTAGTCATACCTTGGCTTATCCGGTTCCTTGTAATTTAACTGCTCCAACAAGGCTTCTGGGGTTGGATTTTGGGTAACTGATACCGCCACACCCCAACTAATTCCTAGCAGGACAAGGGACCAAATCAAATCACCCAATCCCATCCAATAACCCAAAAAAGCATATTCCTGGGCCAGCTCCGGATTTTTGGGTTCGAAGATAATGGTCAGTTTTTCTCCCAACTGATGCTCTCTGAATAAGCTACTTACGCGAATGTGGTGCATTTTATAGCCATCGGAATATTCAGCCATTAATATCGACTCCCCCGAATCTCCACCCGGCCAATTAACCATGGTGGCTTGGGCAAATTCACTATCAAAATAGTCTGGCTGTCTGGAAAAAAGGATATAGCAAAACAGACAAACCAAGTATAAGGGAACTACAATTTTGGTCAAGACGGTTAGATTTAACCCAGTGGGATGGTTAGAAAAAAGGACCAACCTTGCGGTTAGTCCTTATAATAGATTGATTTTTTATTAGTTAGCCAGACTTCTAAAGTCTACCGGCACCAGTTTACTTACCCCAGCTTCCTGCATGGTTACCCCGTAAATCACGTCTACAGCACTCATGGTCTGCTTGTTGTGGGTAACAATAATGAACTGTGAATTATCACTGAACTTCTTGATCATTTGGGTAAATTTGCCCACGTTGGCATCATCCAATGGTGCATCCACCTCATCCAAGATACAGAACGGAGCGGGCTTAATTAAATAGATAGAGAACAAGAGCGCTGTTGCGGTCAGGGTCTTTTCTCCCCCACTCAATTGGGTAATAGAAGAAGGACGCTTGCCTTTGGGCTTGGCCACAATGTCTATACCCGTTTCAGCCAGATTGGTTGGATCAACCAAGACCATATCTGCCGTATCTTCTTCGGTAAATAGGGCTTTGAACACTTTTTGGAAGTTCTCGCGCACTTTGTTGAAGGTATCTAAGAACTGCTGATTAGCTGTTGCTTCTACTTCTTGAATAGTTTGCAACAAACTGTCTTTGGCAGAAACTAGGTCATTCTTTTGTTCTAAGATAAACTCATAACGCTTCTTCATCTCGGTGTAGGCCTCAATTGCCGTTGGGTTTACTTCACCCATATTCTCCAAACGCTTTTTCATGCGATCAGAGCTGGCTTGCAATTCTTCCAAAGTAGTTTCAGTAGTGCGGGCTTGATCTAAGATTTCATCCAATTCTACTTTAAACTCTACACTCAAACGCTCTTTCATCCCTGCTAACTGCAGTTTCAACTCGTTTAAACGGTCTTTGATCTCAGTAACCAAGTGATCTATCTGCTCCTTGCTCTTGATTTTTAAACGTAGGGTACTTTCTTTTTCTTGTAAGCTATTGCGCAGGTTATAATATTCCTGATCGGCTTCATTGAGTGATTTCTCTTCTACTTCCTTAGAACGCAAGAGCGTTACTAATTCCAATTCAGCCGCTTGCATGGCTTGAGCCCCCTCTTCAATATTGCCTGAAGCTTCTGATAATTGTTGGGTATTGGACTGAATCTGACTATGAAGGTCATTGAGTTGATTCTCTTTGAACACCAATTCCTGCTTCAGACCATTGATCTTGCTTTGTTGTCTGGTCAATGAGAGGTTAATCTCATTGTACTGAACAGAAGCAAAATTGTATTCCTGCTCAGCCAATTGATAATCCTGCTCTACCAATTGCATTTCTTGGGTAGTGGACTGCAATTGCTCATTCAGGTCTATCAAAGATTCCCTTGTTTCTGCAATAGCTTCCTGCTCTTCTTGCAAACGCAGTTCAATATCTTCCAAGCGTTGTTGACCTGCCGTTTGGGCGTGTTGCAAGTTCTCAAACTTGTTTCTGGCCGCAAATAATTGGTTGGTCAACTGGTTAATCTCATTCTCGGTTTGCTTGATAGCACCGTCTTTTAGTTGCTCGTTGTACTCTATTACTTCGCTGTGCTTAAGTTTGATTTCCTGTTTCAGCGCATTCACCACAGCGTCTTGCAAAATGATTTCATCCTGCAATTTTTCCAGGTTCTTGGCCCTACCAATTTTCTTTCCTTCAAAAAGACCAACAGATCCACCTGTTAGGGTATACTTTCCTTTTACAAATTTTCCGTGCTTTTCCAAGACAACAGCTCCATTACTATTGTTGATGGCGTCTTCGTTTTCAGCAATATAAACATTGCCCAAAAGATAGTTGGCTAGGTCTTGGTATTGTTCGTCTACCTCAATCACATCCAGCGCCTTGATGGTACCAGTGGGTTGATGGGTTTCTACCTTAATATCCCTGAACTTGTCCATCAGGAAGAAATTGGCCTTCCCCTTTTTGTTTTGATCCAACAACTGAACTGCTTGCAAACCTTCTGAAAGGTTGTTCACCACATAATAGTTCAGGTAGGGCTCTAAAACATTTTCTACTGCTGTCCTATATTCTTCGTTTACATAAATGATATCAGAAAGAATGGGCGCGCTATGGTTCCACTCTGGATTCTTGTGCAAGAACTTGATACTTTCAGGATAGCCTTCCATGCTATCAATCAAGCTTTTCAAGAGGGCAAACTCATTGCGCTTGGCGTCTAGCTTACGGCTTTCCTCGGCTAATTCATTGCGCAAAACCTCCATGGCTGCTTGTGCATCAAAGATCTGAGCCTTGGTTTTTTCATGGTGGTCTTGCAATTGCTGCAGTTCAGAACGCTTGGCTTCCAAACTGGCTTCTTTTTCTTCCAGCTCAAGGGTCAACTGATCAATTTGGTAATTCCTATTGGTCTTTTCGTCTACCTGCTGGGTTTGAGCCCTTTGCAGGTTCTGAATGCTGGTATCGGCCACAGCCACTTTTTTCTCAGCGTCAAACTGGGCACGCTGAATGGATTGGTATTTGCCCCTAACCGAGTCTACACCTGAACGTTTTTCGTCAAAAATTTGGCGCTTGTCTTCAATATCTGTTTTGGCCGTATCTACGCGGTCCTGCATCTCTAACAATTTGCCGGCTTCTTCCTCAACCTGCATTTGGGTATACTCAATACTGTCCCCATTGGTTTTGAGTTGACCATTGGCTTTTTCCAAGAATGCTTTTAGGCTACCTTCTTTTTCTTTGAGGTAGTGGAGTTTTTGGGTAGCTAGGTTTCTTTCGTTTTCCTTTCCACGAAGATTCTGCAAGAGGTCATTGAAAGCGTGTTGCTTTGATTGTAAGGCACGCTCTTTCTCAATAAAGCCTAATTTCTCTTGTTCAATAGCTGCTTCTTCAGTAGCTATCTCTGCTTCTAACTGTGCTTTCTTGTCTACTTCAGAGTTTTGCTTCTCGTTCAAATCCTGATAAGTGATGTTGAATCCTTCTAAAGCAGCTTTGGCCAATTCAATGCTGATCTCCTTGTAGTCCTTCTTGATTTCAAAGTACTTTTCAGCCTTTTTAGACTGATTCTCAAGGGTTTTGAGCTGGT